>Ga0209647_1001053_pt1 | contig 24353 bp, 18 predicted proteins | sample GraSoi_2013_60cm_FD_185827 | JGI IMG/M metagenome (GOLD analysis project Ga0209647, IMG submission 185827) | Grasslands soil microbial communities from the Angelo Coastal Reserve, California, USA - Sample 9_17_2013_60cm (SPAdes) (version 2) | ecosystem: Environmental > Terrestrial > Soil >... | reverse complement strand
GGTTACCCCTGAAGAAGCCGCGAGTTGGAGCCCGAAAACGGGAGCGAAGGTCACCGTGATTCCCCTGAAGATTGGTTCATTCAAGCTGACCGCCAGCATTGGAAATGAGCTGAAGGCGGAAGTTTCGGTGGCGGCTGTTGCCCCCCCGGCCACTAGCGAAGAGCTTCCGTTCATCGGGCAAGGATACGGCTCTCTCGTGATCGCTGTCCTCGTTGTCATCGCCGTGATTTTGCTGGCACTGACCGGTATTCTGGGCGGCGAGGCAGTGGCTACCTTGTTTGGGGGGCTACTCGGCTACATCTTTGGTGTGAGCACCTCCACAGGAGCACCATCATCCAAGAAGTCCGATGGCAAGTCAGCGGGGGCCAGCAGCTGATGCGGTTTTACAAAATGCGGTCTTCTCGCTGGTCTGGAGCCCGGATGGGCGCCTGCTCGCCAGTGGCGACTTCGCGGGCACGATTCGGTTGTGGGAGATGCGGAAGACCCAACCAGCTACCTGCGTACAGACGCTTGAGGGGCATACCAACTGGGTGGGTGGACTGGCCTTTGCCCCCAGCGGCAGCGTCCTGGCCAGCGCGAGCTGGGATGGCACCGTCAAGCTCTGGGAGGTGAGCAGCGGGCGGTGTCTGCAGACGCTGAGCAGGCATACAGATAAGGTGAATTGCGTGGCCTGGAGCCCCGATGGCACGCGGCTGGCCTCTGGCTGTGGCAGCCAGGGGCAGGGAGACAGCGGGGAGCTGTTCGTGTGGGATGTCCACAGCGGGCAGCGCCACCCTGCCTGGCAGCCTCTCCGGGGGAGAGGTAATGCAGGTAATAGAGCCTTTGCGGGGCATCCTGGAGTGGTCTCTGCGGTGGTCTGGGCTCCCAGTGGGGAGAGGCTGATCAGTGGAGACAGTGACGGCAGGCTGCGCTGGTGGGAGGTCGACAGCGGGGAATGCATGCGGGTGCAAGAGGCGCATCAAGGGACAGTCCAGGCGCTCAAGGTGAATCCCGATGGGAGCATTCTGGCCAGCTGCGGGGATGACGGGGCCATCACGCTCTGGGACCTCGAGCGTGGCGAGTCTCTCCGCACGCTGCGACGCGATCGCCCCTACGAGCGCCTCGATATCACGGGGATCAGGGGGTTAACCGAAGCACAGAAGGCCACGCTGCAAGCATTGGGCGCGGTTAGGAGGAGGCGGTATCCCTGACTCAATGAACGGAGCTGGCAAAAGCATATCCGTCACTTTTTGACAGGGGCAAGCGGGACCCTGGAGGCAGCCCATGCTACACCAATCCAGGAAAAAAATCCTTTTTTATCCGGTCATTCTTTACGTTCATATTCTTCAGTACCTGTTCATACGCTCTCACCATCTCCGGTGGCCCTGATAAATAGAAGGTACGCTCTTGATAATCTGGAGCTATTTGCAGAATCATTTGCTCACTTATTCTGCCCACAAAACCGGGCCAGTTTCGCGGGACAGCGGCTATATCGGTCAAGGTATAGAACGTTTTGACACCAAGTTTTGCCCCCGCCACGCTTAGAACATCCTGATAAACGATCTCATTTGCCGTTCTATTGGCATAGAAAAGGACAATATCTCGTCTCTGTTGCGTATCAAGCAGATATTTCAACATGCTTCGAAATGGCGTAATCCCTATGCCACCGGCGATAAAAACAAGTTTTTGTTGAGGGTCTGGCGGAAGCGTAAAATCTCCGGCAATCTGACCCCCGACAAATTTTATTCTGCCATCTATTCTATACATAGCCCTCTTAAAGCTGCTACTCCGGTCATAAAACCGCACACCCAGGTGAACGACATTCTCGGTTGGCGAGGAAGCAAGCGTAAAATACCGGCGATTGCCCTTGCTATCTGGTTGAGGGTGTGCAAGTGTAAACTCCATATATTGTCCCGGTGTAAATGCCAGTTTTCGTGAGGGTGTGAAAACAAAATCAACGATGTTCGGTGCCATCTTGATTTTTTTCCTCAGCTTTAACATAACTTTATACTTTGGACTCACCAGGTAGGAGAAAACATTTCCAGCTACTAAAGCCAGCTCTGGCGTAGAGTAAATAGGGCCGACATGAATCTGGGGAATAATTAAAATGCCTGTGAGAATACCATAGAGTCTCCTCAAATTTTTTGTAGGTGGTGCCGTAAGTGGTTCAGTCAGCATGATGCTTGCAAAGAAAAAGAGCGGTGACTCGACAAGCAATTGATACACCCCCGTAGAGATAGCTCTTCTTTGCACAAAGGTAATAATACAAACACTCACCAGTGCCGCGATACAAAAACTCCATACCATATCTTCCTGGCGTAATTTTCGGATCACCAGCAATCCCCCGATCAGCACGAATGGCAACATGCTCGCGGTTCCTATCCACCAGCTCGCAGAATCACGAAGCACGAATGAGGTAATAACGACCGCGATCGCGGCAGGGTTAAAGAGATGTTTTTTATAGAGTGCGAGAACGTATTTTGAAGACATCGCCAGTATCGCGACCCAGCCAAGAAACTGAAACGTCCCCAGTGATTGTGCGGGATCGATAATCAGTGCCAGGATGAGAGCAGTGATATAGACCGATTCAATATTGGTTGGTACGTCAAATATATGGGCAAAGATTGTATTCATTGCCCAGCACATGATGACCAGAAAGAGCGTTGACGCCAGGAGCGAGAGTGGAGAAAAGGGAAGGAGCTTAAAATACGCCAGAACAGCCGCTATGCCGATCAGGCCAATAAGCACATAGAGCACCAGCCGGTACATCGTTATTCGGTCTAATACATAATCTATTTTTGTCATCATGAGTGAAGTACGTACCTTTCAAAGCCACTCGTAAATGTTGCTCTTGCGTGAGCATCGATCATATATCCTTCAAAGCCGACTAACTTTTCGATAAACTGTATTCCCCTTTTCCCCATCGCAAATGCCGCCGTTGCAAACCGGTCAGCTTCATAAATATTCGGCCCAATGACGGTTATACTGACAATATCCAGCAGCGGCATATTTGGATTATACGGATCATAGACATGTTGTCCGCGAATGGCGGTACCGGAGGTAGCGATACCCCGATCTGTGAGCGCAAGAACTTTCACATTTTCGCTGCGATTGAACGGGTTACGGATACCAATTCGCCAGAGTTTGCCATCTTTATTTCCGGCTACCGAGATATCCCCGCCTGCATCAATATAGAAATTGCGAAATCCCCCTGCTTTCAGCCTGTCTGTGGCATTCTGGATTGCCCACCCTTTGACAATCCCCGCAGGATCATACAGACCATCATGCTCGATATCGAAATACCCATTCGTATCTTTTTTTGTCTGTTCGCTTAAAGCCAGGATAGCTTTCATATCTTCGCTATACTCTGCTGTAGGGAGCTCGCCCCTATTTATTTTCGAGATCTCACTTGTCGCTTTATAGGTGCTAAAAGTCTCATCTACAGAGACAAAATAGGCAAATACCTTCTCCAGGTCGTCTGGCGAGACAATGGGATCCACTACTTCGAGAGTGATAGGCATGCCCATAAGCAGGCGTGTTTGTTTCATCGTTATGCTTTTGCTTGAGAAAGAGCATCTGAGAGCGATTGTATGAATGCCTGGCTTGTGTCAGTCGCTCCGGTTACTATGTCAACATTGGCACTTTGTGCTGCAATTGTCTCGCTGGTGAGTTGAGGATCGGCATAATTATTGATCATTATTGAGCGATTCCGTTCATTGGGATACTGTAAAAATTGCACATCCGTTATTTTGCCATTCGAGATGATAGCTTTGACCTGTATATAGCCCCATTGCGCATCTGCCACACTTCCCGTATATGAGCCATCTTTATAAAGAGAACCGGGTGTGCCAGGAGTGTTTGTCGTACCGGGTGTAGCCGGTACAACACTGGTAGAGGAACCTCGGCCGGATGAGCTTGAATTCGTCGAGTTCTTTGGTAAGACCGCGACAACGTTTGCATGGCCGTATAGAAGGCTATAAAGGATGAAGGCTCCTATGATGAGGACCGCAACCGTAAATTTCTTCATCGCATACTTACCCTTTCGAGATATTCTTAACTACGTTTTCCCTTTGGACCTCATATTACCGTTCCACCTCTCGATCTCATATAGACCCATAGTATCGTATTGGTATCAAAAAAGAGACTGAAATCTGTAAAAAATCTGTAAAAAATCTGTATCTGTAAAGGCTGAAAATTATCTTTCGCACTTATTGCCACCTCCCTTTGATAACACCTTCACAGACGAAGAATAACGGTCATCAAATTTGCCACAATGGCCACTAAGGGACTCGAAACCATTAAAATATTAACCTGTACTGGCTTGACGAGCATAATACAGTATGGTATTATCGTCGCACCGGGTGACTAGCTCAATGGCAGAGCAACCGACTCTTAATCGGTAGGTTCAGGGTTCGACTCCCTGGTCACCCACTTATCATGTAACAAAGAGTCCCCCCAAGCCTGGTGGCAGGCTTGGGGGGACTCTTTGTTATTTATGCTCTTTTCCTACCTCCTTGACTTTTGCAGGAAGACTGGGTAAGATATATAAACAAAGTTTTATGAAATATTTGTTTATATATCTCTTGATGCAAGGATTTGACGTGAACGATTGGCGCGAGCTTAAAATTATGGTTAAGGCCCTGGCTGATGTAGCACGTCTCATGATTGTCTATCACCTTGCACACGAGGGAGAGATTACCGTTACTGCCCTGACAGATATGTTAGGCTTAAGTCAGCCGCTGGCATCATGGCACCTACGTAAACTGCGGCGCGCTGGCCTGGTATATACCCGCCGCGTTGGACGCCAGGTTTATTGCTCCCTTGATACTTCCCGCTATCAGCAGTGTTTAGAGCGCCTGGGGACACTGATTGATCCCACTACACAACTGGAGTCATTTCCCTATGGGGATGTGCTCATTGAGCAGGAATTGGTAGCAGACGATTGAGCATCATTTCACAGGCGATTGTCCGGCAGCATCCGTTGATGTTTGCTGAAAAGCAGAAGAGGAAGCTATTAAATCTTAACGTTACTTTACAGAACGTTAAGTCTAATTCTTAACCTGCATATGGTAGTGTTGGAAGAGAGAGCTGGATTATAATCCAGAAATATGGGATAGCGGTTATCCCATGTACTAGAAGCAAAAAATTGCCGATTGATAAGGAGTGGCATGGCTACGAGCAAACGCGATAATGTGACAAATATGAGTGAATGTGCCTGTGCTGGAACTGCAATGCTGGAGAAACGCAGGCAGATGACGCAACAACAGGCCCACTATGCAGGCAAGTTAGGCCGAGCCGATTTGCATATGCATAGCACTTATAGTGACGGTGTAGCAAGTATTGAGCAAATTCTGTATCATGTGCAGCATAATACGGACTTAGATGTAATTGCTTTGACCGATCATGATGTCATTGAAGGATCATTGCGTATGCGTGATCTATGGGCAAAGGGTAACTACCGCTTTGATTTTATTGTCGGTGAAGAGATCAGCACAAAAGAAGGTCATATGCTGGCCCTCTACATTGAGAAACGCATTCAGCCAGGACTGAGCATGGAACGCTCAATCGACCTTGTGCACGAACAGGGGGGACTGGCAATTGTAGCCCATCCACTCAATCCCATCTTCCGCCATAGCTGCCAGCGTGAAGTGCTGGATCGCATTTTTACAGAAAGAGCTGTATGGTTGGACGGTATCGAAACCTGGAACGCCAGCTTTTGTGGTATTGGCGCTAACCGCATTGCAATGCATGCTAATCGTGAAATCTATGGCTGGTCAGAGGTAGGCAATAGCGACGCTCATACATTGGGCGCTATTGGCCGGGGCCGGACATGGTTCGAAGGAAAGAGCGCGGATGATGTGCGCAGAACCATCGAATCGGGCCTGAGCGCTCCCGGTGGAAAACTGTGGGGAGTAAACGACTACCTGCGCCTGGCTCGTCACTACATGGGTAAAAATGGGAAAATTGGCCGCAGGCTGCACAATGGGAAAATCGGCCGCAGGCTGCACGCAGCTTAAGGTTGAAGAGAATATGATGTTTGAACCCCAGGGCTTCAAACATGTATTTTATAGCAGTCAAAAAAGCAGATCGGCGTATAAAATGAAAATGTTACCGAAGCCGACTGGCTCCTTTCTCTATTGCTGTTCCCCAGGCGAGGTAGTAGTGGGCATGCCCTCGTCTGCTCACTACTACTTTGTGTAAAGATATGTTATAATGCAGCCACAAAGAAGAAGGATTCTTTCTCTGCCTCTGTCTATTTTCAGAGCAAAATGTGTAACGTGATACATTTGCAAGATATTGCTTGCTGATTGCACCTCAAGCGCTGCTCCATATCATGCATTACAGGCTAAGAGGAGATTTCTAGTGACCACACGCCCCGATATTGTCTTGTTGATCCTCGACACTCAACGTGCTGACCGTCTCTCGTGCTACGGATGTCCATTTGAGACCTCGCCCCACCTCGATAGACTCGCAGCCGACTCCACCTTCTTTCATTTCGCCGTATCCGCCGCACATTGGACCGTCCCTTCACATACCTCTATGTTCACCGGCCTTTATCCCTCAAGCCATAACACTCTACATGCCTCTTCTGTTGTGCCGACTAGCCTTTCTACGCTTGCCGAACGCCTTGTTGACAAAGGCTACTACACTGCCGCCTACTGCAATAACCCACTCGTCGGTGTCGTCAACAACGGTCTACGTCGCGGCTTCCTGGACTTTTTTAACTATAGCGGCCTGTTCACCTCGCGTCCCAATCAAGCAGGAATACACCCAAATCTGCTCGATCGCTACCGCCAGTTATTCAAGCGCACCTTAGCTGCTGGTGTAACTGCTATGCAAGATATTTTTGCTCGTTCCGATACATTACTGGACTTTTCGTTCTCGCCCCTCATGGTCCCATTGTGGCAGACTGCCTTGAGCTTCAAGGGCAACACTGCCAGGTCACTCAACGACGTCGCTCGATTGCATGTTGAACGCAAGGGCGTAGATGTAGATCAGCCGATCTTCAGTTTCATCAACCTCATGGGCACACATATGCCTTACAGCCCACCGCAGCATTTTGTCCAACGTTTCGCCCCTCATGTGCAGCATGACAAAGAAGCACAACGCTATCTGCATCGCTTCAATAGCGACGTTTTCGGCTGGCTGGCCCCCTTATCCACCTCTATTACAGAAAAAAACAAGCTTACACTCGACGGTATGTATAACGCCGAGGTCGCGCACCAGGATGAGCAAGTAGGCACATTCCTCAACAAGCTGCGTACAAGTGGTAGACTTGATCGCACCTTGTTGATCGTCACTGCCGATCATGGTGAGCACCTGGGCGAGAAACAGTTTATCGGCCACAGCATGTCGTCCTATAACGAGCTTATTCATGTACCGCTCATGATCCGCGATCCCAGTGGAGATTTCCCACGAAGCACAACCGTTGATTCCTTCGTCTCGACGCGGCGTATCTTCAACACCATATTGCAAGCCGCAGGAATAGCCAGCCCGGCTGAACAGCCCTTGACCCTGGCACACAATGCCGCGAGTGACCCCGACGGAGGTATTGTCTTTTCCGAGGCTATTCCCCCGTCGAATGTGCTGAATCTGCTGCGGCGTCATGTCCCCCAACTAGTGGGTGAACGAGGCCTCCACCTGACCCGGCGGGCTGTGTTCAGCGGGAAGCACAAACTCATTAAAGCAGGCGAGAGCCAGCTAGAGCTTTATAACGTTCTTGATGATCCAAACGAAGAAATTAATTTATGTGATATCCTACCCGAAGAGGCAGACTTACTGCAAGAGCAGTTGCAGGCATTCGTAAATCATACTACTATTGTTCCGCCGACGGCAGATCGTGCCGCTGACTATGATGATCCCCAGGTACGCCGGAGACTACGTGATTTGGGCTATCTGGAATAATAATTGAGGATTGCTTATGTATCCACCCATTCCCCCAACTTTTCAAATAGGTCCACTCGCGATACATTGGTATGGCGTCACTATGGCAACAGCCATCTTTGTGGGAACCTGGATTGCCAATCGCTATGTGACGCGCAAAGGTCATGACAGTAATCATGTCTGGAACATGCTATTGTGGGTTCTTATACCTGCGGTGCTTGGGGCGCGGCTCTATTATGTGTTTATTCAATCGCCGCGAGGTCCTGATGGTCTGGAGCACTACCTGGCCTATCCCCTCGATATCCTGGCCATTTGGAAGGGCGGTATCCATATCTATGGTGCCTTCATCTTCGGAGGCATCGCCGCGTTGCTTTATATGCGTGCACATAAGTTGCCTCCCTTGATCTATCTCGATGCGATAGGCCTTGCCTTGCTCCTGGCACAGGCTATTGGGCGTCTGGGAAACTTTATCAACCAGGAACTTTATGGGCCGCCGACAACTCTTCCCTGGGGATTGCGTATTGACGACCAGCATCGCCTGGCGCCATATAATAACCTGACGCTCTATCCAGAGAGCACACGCTTTCATCCACTGTTTCTCTACGAGATGCTGTGGAACCTGGTCGGCTTTGCCCTCATATTCTGGATTTCCCGCCGTTTTGAGAAGCAACTGCGTGAAGGCGATGTCTTTCTGATGTACATTATCTGGTATCCACTCGGTCGCTTCTTCATCGAGTTCCTGCGTACCGATTCCTGGTTCTTCCCCGGAACACCCTTCAACGTTGTTCACCTTCTCTCCGCCATTGCTATCCTCGCTGCCGCCGTTATACTCTTCTTACGTCATCGTACAGGCGGGACTGACGAGCGTAGGGGAGTAATTCATCACGCCCTTGACGGAGAAGTGGAGGTGTCCCCCGACTCACTCACCACCCCCCCTCTCGAGAATGGACAGAAGATCGAGAGCAACGTGGAAATTGGAGACGTAAATATAGGTAAAGTGCAGGCCGAAGGATGAAAAAATCACCACGCCTCCTTATCATCGGCCTCGATTGTGCCGAACCATCGCTAGTATTCGAGCAGTGGCGTGATGATCTCCCCAATCTAGCACGCTTGATGCAGCAGGGCAGGTATGGTCGGTTGGAAAGCTGTATTCCAGCTATCACCGTACCTGCCTGGAGTTGTATGATGAGCGGGCGTGACCCTGGTGAGCTAGGCATTTATGGCTTTCGCAATCGCGCTGATCGCAACTATGCACGCATGATAGTAGCAGATAGTCGATCAGTAAAGGCTCCACGTTTGTGGGATATCCTGGGTGGTGCTGGTTGGCGTGTTGCGGTGCTAGGCGTACCAGGAACATTTCCCCCGCGACCAGTTAATGGCGCGCTTATATCGTGTTTCCTCGCACCGGACACCGGCGTCGAGTACACATATCCGTCTGAACTGGCAGACCATGTCCGGGCGTGGGTTGGTGACTACTTGCTCGATGTCCCAGACTTCCGCTCTGAAGACAAAGACCGCATTCTACGCGACATCTACACCATGTGCGACCAGCGTTTCAGCATAGCACACCATCTGCTCGAGGACTACTCGCCAGATCTATTGATGCTGGTCGAGATGGGAGTAGATCGTATTCACCATGCTCTCTGGAAACACATGGATCAGCGACACCCATTGTATGTGCCTGGTTCGCCTCTCGCTAAGGCCATTCATGACTATTATTGCCATGTTGATGGCCGTATCGGCGAATTATTGGCCGATTGCGATGAACAAACCGCCGTGCTGGTCGTCTCAGATCATGGCGCTCGCCCGCTGATGGGAGGGGTCTGCCTCAATGAATGGCTCCTGGCGGAAGGGTACCTGGCATTGAAGACGATTCCGCCGGCATCGGTAGCACTGGATTCCGCCCAGGTGGATTGGAGCCGTACGAAAGCCTGGGGCGCGGGTGGCTATTATGGACGTATCTTCTTGAATGTACGTGGGCGTGAACCAGAAGGGGTAATTCCTCCATCGGAATACGAACACGAACGGACGCTGCTGGCAGAGCGATTGCGTGCCATGCCTGGTCCCGATGGACAACCTCTGGGAAATAGAGTATTTACGCCCCAGCAGCTCTACCGTAGTGTACGCGGCGTAGCTCCAGACCTGGTCGTCTACTTAGGCGACTTAGCCTGGCGCGCGGTTGGTACCGTGGGTGGTGGCGCTATCTACACCGTAGAAAATGATACTGGCCCTGATGATGCCAACCACGCTCAACATGGATTGCTGATCTTCCATGATCCTATGAAGCCCGGCGATGGTCAATATCTGGAGGATGCACAAATCTACGATGTATTGCCAACTCTGTTGGCACGTTATGATATTATCACGCCAGCAGGGTTACGCGGCAAGGTATTGGCGATGAATTGAGAACAGCTATTGCTACGTAGCTCCTATCAGGAGGTGAGGAACCAATGGAATGGAAACAATTTCTCGCAACCCGCACGCGCTGGGTTATTCTGTTTACAGAATTGGCTAAACAAGAAAAAGACCAAAGAATAAATCCTTCCCTCTTAACCTATATGTTCGCAATAAACCTGAGCTTAGCTTCTTATAAGAATTACAACAAGGAATTTGCAAAGAAATTAAAGGCTGAAGTAACAATTGCTAATGCTATTTCGCTCTCTCGTATACCGATTCTCATAGCTTCTTTTGCTGTTGCAAAGGATAGGCCTCGGTTATTAGCTACTCTTTTGACAGTGGTATATGCTCTTGATGCAGCAGATGGATATGTAGCTAGGAGATGGGGATTGGGGAACTCTCCTTATGGAGCAAATATCGATATTATTTCTGATCATTTAGTTGAGTTATTAATTTCATTCCAATTTGCATATACAATGCGCAGAATTCCTAAGACTGTTCCTTGGATTTTACTTACAAGAAATGTCATTATAGATTTTTTACGTCTTTACAATTTTCTGAAACCTTCATCAGAAAATGCAGAAAAGCATCCCCATAAAGCCTTTGGCACATTCGATAGAATTGGTAGAGCCCTCTCCGGGATAACAAAAGCAACTGAAGCAATTGTTATCCCTCTTAAACCAGCATTGGGATTATCGTTGTCAATAGCACATATACTAATAAGTTTTTATAGAGCATTACCAGTATTAACAAGCAAAACTTCCCAACAAATCTATAGTAAATTACTTAATAAATTTGAGACTGCTAGTAAACCTTCCTGATCAAAAGGAGAACTTGCGTCGTCAAACCTGGCCGGGAGCATGAGCATGAAGCTACGAGATATGTTTGTCCGCAATAGACGGTCGAGCGTGTTGCTCGAACGTTTTCTCATTGCCAGCGTTACCTCCGTCCTGGTGATTCGCTTCTTCCTGGCGGCCACGGGCGATCCTCAACTCGGAGGAGGAGGATTGCACATCTCGCATATGCTCTGGGGTGGTCTGGACATGCTCGTCGCTCTGGTGTTGTCGCTCGCATTCCTGGGGAGGCGAATGCAGTCAATAGTGGCACTGCTAGGCGGCATTGGCTTCGGCACCTTTATTGACGAGTTAGGAAAGTTCATTACCAGCGACAACAATTATTTTTTTCAACCGACGCTTGCTCTCATCTATATCATCTTTATCGTCTTGCTCCTGAGCTTCCGCCTCCTGGAGAGTCCATCATCTGCTTCGGAGCAAGAGTGCCTGGCAAATGCCCTCAATATGCTGGAGGAAGGGGCACTGCACAATCTGCGTGAACAGGACAAGAAGGAGATCCTCTTGCTCCTGCATGCACACGACTCGCAGGAACGCCATTTGAACCTGCTGGCTGATGCAGTAGAGCGCATGGCAACGCTACCAGATGCGCCTCCAGGCCTTTTCCAACGTCTTGTTGGTTGGCCACAATTCGTCCCCACCATCATCATCTTTTTCATCGGCTATGCGCTGCTCTCGCTGGCGTTTGGGGGCGCGAATCTGGTAGTGGGCAGCGTGACAACTGGTGCCGTTGAGATTGGTTGGCTTGCCTCCTCTTTCCTATCTACCATCATGATTTTGATCGGCATACTGTTCCTGCGAAGATCGCGCCTTGCGGCCTATACCTGGTTCAAGCGAGCCGTCCTGGTGTCGATTTTTCTGACCCAGGTCTTCCTGTTTTACACGCAGCCATTGGGTGCGCTTGAGGCGTTGCTGGTGAATCTCATTGTACTGGCTGTTCTCAATTACCTGATACGTAACCACCAACGGGATGTCGTACAGCATAAAATGCTCGCTCAGTCCTCTACTAGCTAAATAAAGAGACATTAGCTGTGCTGGCTTTCACCAACTTTCAAGCTTTGATGATATGCTAAACTTTTATCACCCAGACAGTTTCACATTCGGAGTCCGGAATGCATTTTGTTTGAACAGATAGGTCCGACAGGAGATTTCTTACTTGTTGGTCAGCATCAATGTTTTTTACATGAGACTGGTAGGTAAAATCACCATCTCCACAAGCAGTGTGACGCGTTCCTCCCCTGAATAAAACTATCACAGGATCTGAGTTATGTTCAGTGCCCACTTTGTCTACAGACACCGGACCAATTGTAAGGGCAATTTGCCCTTGTGGTGGCGCGATCTGGAGACATGTCACCTTTATCTCTTTAACAGAGACCACCCCTATCACTTTGCTATGAGGCATATTGGGTTGCAGACTATACCTGGTTGTGACTTCGCCTTTATATTGAGGAAAGATAAGGACTAAGAATATTCCGAGTCCAAGTGCAGGCACTAAGATCTTAAAAATTATGTCCTCTTTATTCATGATTTCTTCTCCAGAAATTTCTTAGACGCAAACACAATAGCTGCATCTTCTGGCTTTTTTGGACATCACGCATCCAACAGAATATCGTATTTTACACATATGCACAACTCATCATAATCCTCTTCTACCTGAATTACTGGCTGCTTAACGGGGAAATCAGGGGCAGAAAATATTGGGAGCCCAATTTAGCTCCTGTTACAAGGTTTTACCCGGCATCGGGTCAATGCAAAAATACGTATCCTTTGTCTTGAGTCAGTACACTCGTTATGTAGAGTAGTACAACCTATCGCGATATCATACACATGATACCGCGATAGGTTATAGAGTAACACGTTAAGAGGCTGTGCCAGGATGGGTTTAGAAGCCAAGGTTCTCTTTAACCAGAATAATAGAAATGCGCTCCGGTACCATCTCTCGATTGATGATTAGCAGTTTATTCACCGCGCTATTAACGCCATAGGTATTCAGAGCACGCTCGTCTTCAAGTGGCAGCGCGTACTCATGAATGCGGCGGAACCCCTCATCGAGATGAGCAACCAGTTTCTGAGCGCCGACTACATAGATGACTTTCGCTGCGCCAGACACGCCAGGTCCCATCTGGCTTCCGCCAGCTGAAGCAATCATCAACTGGCCCTGTTCTGTAATGGCGTGGACACTAGCGACAAGCACATCAGGAGCGGCACCCAACTGACGTTTAGCACGTTCCTGTCCCGCTTGGTCGAGTTCGACCAAGCGGTTGCGCACAACATCATAACGACCGGATGACTCGATCTCAGCCGAGGCACCAATTTGACCAAGTGTGCGAGACGTCGCAGTGAAAACTTCAGCGCCCTTGGGGATCAGTTCAAATACTTTCTTACGTGCCTCCTCGGCATTGGCGACCACGAAGGTCTGCATGCCATTGGCAGTGAGGGCCTCGGCGGTTTTTGCAATGCGCTCGTCAGAGGCCACATGACTAAACTCCACATTGGGTGTTAATTGAGACTTTCCCATACTACTCATTCTCTTCTCCTATTTGGACTAGATCGCCGTAACCGGCGTTATTGACAACAACATCTAGACGTCCGTACGTATTGACTGCAGCGACAACTACTTCACGTGCTTGCGCTGGATTTTTTACATCCAGAGCTATCGTACTCACGAGCTTGCCATATTTTGCTCTAAGGTCTGCAAATTGCAGTTGCTTTACAACCAACCGTTGTTTATAATTCTATTGGCTGAGGAACGCAATGACAATCAGCAAAGACGCCCTTTTGTGTGTTAACCAACAAAAGGGGAAAAGTGTTGGGAAAAAGGGACAACTCATCAATCATCTGTGGTAGACATAAGAGAAGAAGTAATAATGGCGATACAGCACAAGGGAAATGATTTGCGAGTTCGACGCACAAGGCAATTGTTAATAAACGCGTCACGGGAAGTGCTGCAAGAGAAAGGATTTTCGGCAGTCAGCATTCAAGAGATTACTGGGCGGGCAATGGTCAACCGCAGTACCTTTTATGCTCACTTTACGGATAAATATGAACTCCTGACTATCCTCTTTCGTGAGCAGTTTCAACAGGCAATGGCAAGCAAACTTCCTTCGACTTCCTCCTGGGAACCACAAACGCTCCTCTTGCTGATTGAGGCAGTGCTCGACTATTTTGACGTGTTCTACGGCCATTGTCAGCCAGCGCAAAACACTGGCCCCATCTTTGAACACGCTACTCAAGAGGAATTGTACACGTTATTGTTGACCTGGCTCAGACGAGACGCTGAAAACAAACGCTGGCAGGTACCGGCTGAAACAGTAGCCCAGATCGTGAGTTGGGGAATTTTTGGAGCAGCTGTCAAATGGAGTCAGGAAGCGCACACGAAGTCGAAAAGACAGATGACTCAAGATATTTTTCAGGTCATAAACGAAGGGACGATGCACTTCTTCACCAAAGCTGTTGGTAAATGACCCGAAAGCTGCTCGGTTTTCGGGTCATTTACCAGCCGCTGAACCGTTTGTGAGAGGAGCAGCTTGTATGCGGCTCTGCCGCATACAAGCTGCTCCTCTCACAAAAACTTTGGGGGTGGGGCCTTTGTGCAAGGGAGGACGGGATCTCCTCGGGGTATTGCCCCTACGGGCCAACTAGTCAACTAAATCCTCTTATGCTATACTTCACTGAGAAACAATACAAATTCACCCAATTATTGAAATATATATTCATGTATAGCTAAACCGTTCTCACATACTGATCATCTTCTCAGGAGATGTTCCGATGGAAGAAGCCGACTTTAACGAGTTCATTCGCGCACACATCCCACTATTAATATATGCAAATTGGATGAGAAACAGACGTACGCTGCGACCCGCACCCTACTAGACAGTGAGTGAAACCTTCAGGAGGCTCAATCATATGACAGTTGTACCACCAACTAGCCCACGTATCTTTGTTAGCCATAGCAGTAAAGATAATGAGTTTGGCGTTCAGCTTGTTCAGGACCTGCGTCGTAAATTGGGAAGCGAGGATGCTGTTTGGTATGATTCACACGGAGGATTATTTGGTGGGGATGCCTGGTTTGACATAATCAAGAAGGAATTGACTGCTCGCCACGTCTTTATTGTTGTTCTCTCACCTGATGCCCTGGATTCAAAATGGGTACAGGATGAAATTCGTATGGCCTGGAGGCAGAGAAATGAGCCTGGCGGAAAACATATCATCCCTATCCTCTATCGGGAGTGTGAAGTGCCAGAAGAACTTAAAACAGTCCAGATGATTTCGTTTCTCCCCCCTGAATCCTATGACAATGCTTTCCCAAAATTGTATGAGGCACTGTTCCGAAGACGACCATCACCAATAACATGGTCGGATCTGTGTAATAGCTGCAAGAATATTACTCAGAAAGGCATGTCCAGGTTAAAGCAGTATCAGTTAGAGAAGCTGTATGTGCAAAGAAAAAACGTACATGATCAATTCATGCACTTTCTTGCTGATCCAGAGACACGATGTTTTGTCTTGATTGGGAAGTCAGGAGCTGGAAAAAGTAGTTTTCTTCGCTCATTAGCCGAGGAAATGCAAGCTAAGGAAAGGCAATCGCAAGATGATCAAAATATCTTGCTTCTATACGATGAGGGCCTGTATAGAGATGTGCCTTTTATGAAAGCCGTCAATGAAGATTTCAGTCATGAACTCAGGCGGAGAGTAGAGAACATATGGCAAGAAATAGCCGAGATCGATGAGATTAACGAGCATATGCTTCTCTTATGTATAGATGCAGTGAATGAGAATGAGCGAGCAATAGAGCTTGTTAAACAAGTAAATATGTTGATTGGGAAAGACTGGCCCTGGCTGAAGGTCCTGTTGATCTCTCGACCAGAGACATGGCGGATGATCAAGCAAGGAATCAAGCTGGCCGATTCCCTTTACTATCGGGGAGAAGAAGATGTCACTTCGGGAGCTATCAAGCCACTCTTTAGTTACTCGATGCTCATGAAACCATTTTCACTTGAAGAACTTCCACAGGCCTATGCTAAGTATGAGCGTGAATATCAGATGCGGACACCATATAAGGCGCTTCCCGCCAAACTACGGGAGATCATCAGCGATCCATTTAATCTCTGGTTAGTAGCAGAGGCTCATCGGGAGAAAGCAATTCCTTCTAATCTGAGAGTTTCAGATTTGATAGAGCAATACGTGAAAGCTCTCATTAACGGTGGAAAGCTACAAAGAGGAGACCAACTGTTTTTGGAGGATGACCTGGTACCGCTAATGGCGAGAGAAGATCATCCCCTCAGCAATATGATCACAGCCGCAGATCTTAAAGCTGCTGATAGTACCCTTTATGATAAGGTTTACAACCATCAGCCGCTGAGTGATGGACGACGAGCAAACGAGCCATTGCTCAGGCTCTGCGATGCCGATATTCTCATGCTGCAAGAGCAGGGAACCGAACAGCGGATCAAATTCAAGTATGAGCGATTCTACGAATACTTTGTTGGTAAGAGGATAGCGAGCCTGAGTGAAACCCAGCCTGATCGATACGCCTTCTTCCGGAAGTTGATTGAAGAGATAACAGGCAAGGAGATAACTGGTAAGAAAAAGACACCTGGCAAGCCTTTTCTGTGGGGAGCTGTCAGAAATGCGCTTGTCGAAGAGGCAAAGAAGCCAAACTCCGAGACAATACTGAGGCTGTGCCAAATGGCTGAGCCGCACGTGAAAGAGATGATGGCGGCTGAGCAGCACGTGAAAGAGATGATGGCGAATGTGCTCATAACGCTCGGACTGGATGATCCCGAGCAAGTTGAGGAGATTCTGGGCAGTCTGGTGCCGGAGGAAAAGAAACCTAGCGGAGTGCAGAAAATCCGGCAGGTGGTGGGTAAATCGGCGGAAAGAGCTGATCTGCGAACAATTAATGCCCGAAAAATCGCTATCGAGGTTGCCAGCAATCTGAAACTGGGCCGCATACTTCAGACTGAAGCAATGCAGGCTGACTCAACACTTCGGACTGAAGCCGTGCGCTATAGTTATTACCTCTGGCAACGTGATCAAGCCGCAGGCTTTACCGTGCTCGAGTACATCGCTGAGAAAGCCACCACTGGCATAATCCCCAATTTTGCGGCCTTTGAGTCGGTGCTTGGCTTGTCAATGATCATCTTCTGCGACCACTACCAGGACAAGGAAGTGCTCGGCAAACTGCAAGGCATCTGGCGTGGGATGATTGCCACCTTGTTTCGGGTTCATGAGGGCAGTAGCCCATGGGACGTAGCGCGTGACTTCCTCCGTGAACGGCTTATCGCCTTCGCCATTGGAGTTGTTTTCGGCTTAATTCGTCAGTTTCCCGCCTCCTACAGTATCGTGAACTATGAAGCCTTAGAGGCTTTTTTTCGGCTCAAAACGGACAAAAAGGCGCTCTATCGCAACCTGGTTCACTACCTTGATATCGACGGGCCGTATTCTAGGGAACAGATGGAGCGTGACTACCTCACCGCCCTCACGATCGACAATGTCCTGGTAAGTCTAACCACTCTCATGGGGCTGGTCGCCCATGCCTGCTCGGCTCCCCTGGCCTTTTTACCTTTCCTCAAACAGCTCTTTGAGGAAGCGAAACGAGACGTCGCGACCTACCCCTACTTGACCGTGATTGCAAATGTTGCGATGGAGGTATTATATCGTGATCCCATGAACGATGAGATGTTTGCCTTTTTCGTCTATACAGCCGGGATCTGCCAGGAATATTATGCCAAACATCCTGAGACCTACCATAGTCGTCTTGCCGAAGCTCCACAAGCAGCAGCCCTGGCACCTTATATTCTTTTCCAATATCGAAGAGCAGGCACGATCAAGACAGAATGGCTGGAAACACGTATCCAGGCAGCACTTTCCCAGCCCCATCTCAAGCTCAAGCTCAAGTTCTTTGAGTTCCTGCTCACTTCGGAATTGCCGCAAGTAGGCATTGAGAATCGGGAACCACGAGCGGCCCTGGCAGTCTTGGAGTTGTTCTTCCAGAGCGGCAATGCCGAGATCACTCACATGATCCAGGCGTTTCTGTCCCGCTTGCGCATCTACTATCCTGATGAAGTGGATGATTTCCTGGAGGAGCAACAGGCTCTCGATGAATTTCGCTTGCAGGTACGCACCAATGAGCCTGCTGAAAAGGTCGGAGACCTGGTTGGAAAAAGAAGCTGGTTTTTCATACGTGACAGTGTCCTATTAGGCTCATCAGAGTTGCGATCTCAATTAATAGTTCTGTTTGAGAAAGCCGCTGAGTGTAAAGATATGCAAGCATGGGTAGAATATATAATTCGCCAACTGGTCAATCTGATTTATGGAGGGCAGGTCTTGCGCCCATCGAGATAATAGGCTCTCTAGAGAAAGAGGAAATAAGACGTGGTCTTTATTAGTGCTCACCGGGGGAACTGTGGCATTCCCGATCTATCTATGGCCGAAAGCTACAAGCGTGCCATTGACCTCAATATCGATTTTGTAGAGTTTGATGTGAGAAGGACAAAGGATGGCACCTATGTGATCTGGCATGACGAACACACGCCGTCGAAGAGGCGTGTATGCGACCTATCATATGAAGCATATAGCAGCGAACTGGCTGACCAAACACTGACTGTGCCTCAGCTTCTAACGATAGCGAAAGGAAGAGTGGGCTTGCACCTGGACCTGAAAGAGGCCGGATATGAGGATGAAATCGTGGGACTGGCCCTAAGCTCCCTTACCACTAATGAGCTTGTTATCACTACTCTAGAGGATGCGTCAGTCAGGGTAATCAAGGAAAGATTTCCCTCGAAAGATTTCCCCACACTCAAAGTTGGTCTGTCCCTGGGGCGAGATCTGACGGGAGCCGGTGTCTTCAGGAAACTCCGCGTGCGACTGAGTGAATTATTTCCAGGGAGACGCCTGCGAAGCAGTCAGGCGGATTTCGTCGCTGCGCAACACCTGTTGGCAACTCTCACCGTGCTGCGATACTGCACGCGCAAGCGCATGCCGATCTGGATCTGGACTGTAGATGATGAGCGTAACATGCTGCGCTTTCTTAACGATCCTGGAGTTACAACGCTGATCACGAATAAGCCAGAAGTTGCGATGTCGCTCCGGGCTTCAAAAGCACCATCACCTATAGGTCCTGAGTCTGGCTAGCTGGATGCTTTTCCTTGCGCACTTTCTCGGCAATTTGCCAGGTAATGCGATCATCTCCAACAATTGTATCTGTTGTTTTTAGCTTATTCGCACCATCAATAACTAAGTTTGCAAATAGGCCGTTTTCATTTGCCTGCTTAAGGAGTCGTATAAAATTTTTACTTCCTAAATCGTATAATCCAGTACCAACGTATTTTAATTCCTTTATCTCTTCCTCTTCAGCTATTTGATGATAAGCGAGAGCCCATCTTTCACCTTGCTTTCTCCCAAATACATCTCTCACTGCAGCGATAGGACTTTTCGGATCGATATGGATTGGAAACATAAGAACGTTTTTTCCTTCTTCATCTTTTAATCCATACACTACCCCGTGTGTCCTGGACATGCGCCAATCTCTTACCCATGGTATACGACCAAGTTCTGGGAAAACCGGTTGCCAGAGTGCCATCTCCCTATCATAATCTGGCTGACCACGTTGTATGTCGGCAAGTGGGTGTCTGCCATCTTCAAGCAGCTCATTACCAATTGCTACTCTTCCAGCATTTTCTCCTCTGGGATCAGAAAAAAATGACCAGGGATTATACCCCATTTTTCTTACTAATAAATGGAATTGGGCTGGAGTTAGTCCCTTAAGCATTAAAAATCTTTCACAATTTACTTCCTTATATAACTCCTGTTCCATGAGAGCCTGCAATGGCTTCTTATTCTCTTCAATCGCTATGAGCGATTTTAAAGTGGGGTCTGTTAATAATGCATCGCGTTCAAGAACGCTTACCCTAACTGTAGCTTGTTTTAAAGCTTCTGCTTTACCATAGTTTTCGCCTACATTTACAATAACGTCAGCAATCCTCGTAATCATTTTTCTAAGTTTTGTTTTTCTTGCTAGATGCGTTCGCCAGGTTTCAGGCTTTGGTGGTCCAAAAAGCTCAGGTTTTATTTCATAGTAGCGCCTGCGGGCATCTTCAAAGTTTGCTAATCGTTGTTCAGCATTAACAGGTAAACGCGTGTTTAGATCAGCAGTGTTAGTACCTCCCTCATCTCGAGGAGGTATTTCGGCCAAATCTTTTCTAGTATCAACCAGGTCCTGTTTTTCAGCCTCCCTGGCTTTTCCCGGCGCTTTTCTGGTTGTGTTGCGAAAAAGGTTAGAGAACACTGTTGTTGCCTTTCCTCACTTCTTGCATCTGCCCCTTGCAGATCATGTTCATGCTCTCCTACCTTCCCCCATGCATATTCAAACGAAAAAGACCCATGCCTGGTTTCACGAGGTAGGACCAGGACCTGGAGCCCATCAGGCAGGGCTTTTCAAACTTCTACGAAAGTGGTACTATGCGCCTAGACCTTTCAGACCTGATCATCAACTCAGGGCTATTGCTACACCTGAATGGAGGCCAGCTTATGGATACCCAGCCAGCATCTCAGGCTATGAACAAACAGGAAATCCACTTTCCCAATGGGAACTGGGCACAGGCAATCCTTCCTTCTGCTGGCACTCGTATTACTGATCTTCTGCATACATTGGATATCCAACAGCCCGACGCCGTAATTATCATTGCCGGTGGGGCCTCTGAGATGGATGAGCAAGTGCATCCTGACCAGGTTCGATTATTTACTCGTGGTATTGCTCAGATCGCTGCCTCTGCCAGGGCGCTGATCATTGATGGTGGCACGCAGGCGGGAGTGATGGCGATCATAGGTCAGGCAGTAGCTGGACAACAGCGAAGACCAACGCTGTTGGGGGTCGCTCCGGCTGGGAGTGTCGCATATCCGGGTAAGCCGACCGGCATGAGCGGTAGCGAAGGTGTGCCACTTGATCCTAACCATTCACACTTTGTCCTGGTAGAGACCGATGAATGGGGAGGCGAGACGGAAACGATGTACGAGCTGGCCGAGGCGCTCTCTACGGGCCGTCCTTCAGTAGCTGTGCTTATCAACGGCGGGCCTATCGCCAAAAGCGAGGTATTGCACAATGTGCATCAGAAGCGACCCATCATTGTTCTCGAGGACAGTGGACGATTAGCCGATGAGATTGCCAGGTTATGGCAAGAGAAGCCAGCCTCCATTCCTGACCCTCAATTGGCTGAGATTACTCTACATGGGAACATTCATGTGTTTCCGCTCACTGGCTCTGCAATGGAGTTGGCGCAACTGACTAAGCGCCTGTTAGATGGATAATAGCTCTTCAGCAAACGAAGGAACTTAAAACTGCTGGACTGTGCTTTTCCAAGTTGATCCGATGAGAAGGCATGTGTGCGGGCATGTGATTTCTCTTCTCTGTATGCGTTAATAATTATATATGCATGGATTAAAAAGCGAGGGCGTCTATCTTTTTTAATTGGTTCTCTTTTGATTATGCAGTTGCAAAGGGAGGATTCTATGCAACGGCGGAAACTCTGGTGGAGTCTCGCATTGCTGTTACTCGTGGCTTCAAGTTTTCTGGCAGTCATACCTGGTACATCTGTGCTTGCTCACGTGGCTCACAGTTCTGTATACCTTAGCAGTCCAACGCCTACCCCTGATGCCAATACGACGCTTCAGATGGCGCAGCAGCAGGAGACGAATATTCAAACCATTCTGAGCATTATCAGTATTCTTGTCGTTGTCTATCCAATCCTGATCACCCTGGCTGCCTTGCTGCTCGGCTTTTTCGGCTTCAGAGGATTGCGGGCGCTTGAAGAACAGGGGAAGGACCTTCTGGAAGATATCAAGCAACTTCAAGTGGAAGCGACTGAGAAGAAAACGACGATAGAGCACACACAGGAAGCGCTCGTCTACCTTGCTCTGGGTGATCGGCTCTCTAACCAGAAAGATACGAGGAAAGCTATCGAAGCTTATAAAAAAGTCGGAAGCCTTCTACCAAATGAGCCACAAATTAACTATGTGTTGGGCCGCATTTATAGCGGCTTTGGCTATTATGAAGAGGCCATCAGGTCGTTTGAAGCGGCCCTTGCCGTTGAACAGCAATATCCTGAGGCAGAAATGGAACTCGGTCTAGCTTATCGCCGCCGCGGAGAGTATCAGAAAGGCTCTGATGCAGAGGCGAAGCGCAATCAGGACTTTGAGAAAGCGATTGAGCATTTGCGACGCGCCATTGAATTACGTCCTAATTATGATGATGCCCTGAGCACGCTAGGTGGGCTCTATCGACGCAAGGGAGAATACGAGAAGGCCCTGGAGTATTACGAGGATGCCTATCGTGCCGATCCCAGCTCTGCGTATGCGCTGGGAAATGTCGCCAGCCTTTCCTGGCATTTAGGCAAGCTGGACAAGGCGCGCAAGTACTACATGCTCACTGAATTGACATCAACGGATCATACGATGACAACGCATGCTGAAGTATACTGGGACTATTACGATCTAGCCCTGGCTCAACTGGCACTGGGAAAGACTGCAGACGCGAAGAAAAGTTATCAAAAAGCCATAGGAGAGACACCCGGTGTGGTGCAGTTTGATAGTGTCCTTAACGTCCTTCATTTCCTACACAAGGCGAAAAATCCCATACCAGGTCTAGACGAGGTGATTCAAATGATCGAGAAGGAGAAGGCAACCAGGGTCTCTCGAGGGTGATGTTTCCTGCATATTATGCACCTATTTCGGAAGAGGTAGATCTTTTTAGTGATTCCTACAGCAGCAGTGCATCTTGCTCCTGTCCACTACCCAATTGAATGCTATAGTGCTATACTTAGTTGAAATACCATGCAAACCCATTAATTGAAATATCTTCATGTATAGTTGTACTTGTGCTCACATGCTTATCATCTTCTCAGTAAGGAGATGGTCCGATGGAAGAAGCCGACTTTAACGAGTCCATTTTGACTAATATGCCCTATTTCATCGCGGTGAATTATCAACGCCTGCTGGAAGCTCAACAACCGCAGAAGCGCGTACACCTCATCGTGCATATTTATGATCTCTTGCTCCGGATATTGACCATTACCCTGGTAAGCCAATACCTCAGTGAAGATCGATCACGCGTGAACGACCCATTTCTCAACGACCTGCTCTTGAATAAATTTTCTACCTATGATTTGACCCTCGACACCTGGCAAAAGATCTTCTTCACAGCCTTTAACGTCTACCAAGGTAAAGCTAAATTGTTCTTCATACCGGAGTTGTATAACTTCTACTGGGATACTTCGGTCGTTCCTCCCAGACCACGTCTTGACGTGAAGCAAACCATTGAGCGCTTAACACAGGGTGCTGTGGAGATACAATCCGAAAAAGAACTGCCCCAAGAGGAGGCAGGGTGGTTTACCTTAACACAAGAAATCATGGGACTCCTGAAGACTATCCTGCGTGCTTTGTCATTCATGGAAACCTATCAGCTCATCCGGGTCCTCGACTTTGATAAAACCTCCTATCAATTCGAATTACACCAGGGCGTCAACATTGTTTCCGCACGCCAAGACTTACCCAACCATCCTGCGTTCAAGCGCGGTTATTTCTATCTGCGCAAAGGGAGGGAAGCATTTCTACGCCTCCATCCCTTATTGATGTTTTTGGAAGGGGAACTGAAGCGTGAGATACTCGTGCCGCCAGATACAGGCATCTATGATCATCTGATCCACGACGAACAATTGGAGTATCTAATTGCCAGCTCAGGCAAGACCATCGTGGATAACGATGAGAGGATTGTCAAAGAGTTTCTGCTGCTTTTACATGTTCTCGAAGAGATAAAGGATCATGAAGCAAAGAAGCTTTCCTGGTTGCAGTTGGTCGAGACGTGCACAGATATCACGTACGGACGTATGGCTACCGTGCGCGGCAAGTTTCGCAAAGAATTGTATCTTCAGCGAGACACAACACGCCAGGAATTTGAGCACTTCTTACAATCAAAGAAGCGCTGTTTTGTCTTGATCGGCAAATCTGGTGTCGGCAAAAGCAACTTTCTGCTGGCAGCAGGGGAAGAACTGCGGCAGTCGCGCGACGATATCTGCATGCTGATGTATGATGGGGCCAACGTGAGTGTGGAAAAAACGCTCACAGGGGTCATCAGCCAGGACTTTAGTAACCAACTCAGGTCTGGACAGCCAGTGCAAAATATCTGGCATGAGCTAGCCAAGGTTGATGGGATCCAAGGGAAAATCGTTCTCCTCTGTGTGGATGCCA
>Ga0209647_1001051_pt1 | contig 24391 bp, 22 predicted proteins | sample GraSoi_2013_60cm_FD_185827 | JGI IMG/M metagenome (GOLD analysis project Ga0209647, IMG submission 185827) | Grasslands soil microbial communities from the Angelo Coastal Reserve, California, USA - Sample 9_17_2013_60cm (SPAdes) (version 2) | ecosystem: Environmental > Terrestrial > Soil >... | reverse complement strand
GCTCGGCCGCGCCGACCCGCCGCGGCTCGCCGAGATCCCCGGCACGGTGCCCTCCCTGCGCGAGCCGATCACCGGCTGCGCCTTCGCGCCGCGCTGCGCCTGGGCCGTCGCGCGCTGCCGCGCCGAAGCGCCGGCGCTCGAGGCGAAGTCGCCCGAGCATTTCGCCGCCTGCTTCGAATCCGACCGGTTGCCGGCGCCATGAGGACGCCGCCGCCGCTGCTCGAGGTCGACGGCCTCAAGAAGCATTTCCCGGTGCGCAAGGGACTGCTGTCGCGTACCGTCGGCCAAGTCTACGCCGTCGACGGCATCAGCTTCCACATCGCCGCGGGCGAGACGCTCGGCCTCGTCGGCGAGTCCGGCTGCGGCAAGTCGACCGCGGGGAAAACGATCCTCAAGCTGATCGAGCCGACCGCCGGCACGATCAAGCTGCACGGCGAGCGCATCGATCATCTGCGGCCGCACCAGATGCGCCCCTACCGGCGCGAGATGCAGGTGGTGTTCCAGGATCCCTACTCGTCGCTCAACCCGCGCCTCTCCGTCGGCGACATCGTCGCCGAGCCGCTGGTCAATTACGACGTGGCGCGCGGCACGGTGCTGAAGGAGCGCGTCGCCGCCATCCTCGCTAAGGTCGGCTTGCGCGCAGAGGCGATGCGGCGCTACCCGCACGAATTCTCGGGCGGGCAGCGCCAGCGCATCGGCATCGCCCGCGCGCTCGCGGTCAACCCGAGCCTCATCGTCTGCGACGAACCGGTCTCGGCGCTCGACGTCTCCGTGCAGGCGCAGGTGGTGAACCTGCTGAAGGATTTGCAGCGCGAATTACGCCTGTCCTACCTGTTCGTCGCACATGATTTGGCCGTGGTCGAGCACATCAGCCACCGCATCGCCGTCATGTATCTCGGCAAGATCGTCGAGATCACCGACAAGGACGCGCTGTTCCGGGCGCCGCTCCATCCCTATACCGAGGCCCTGCTCTCGGCGGTGCCGCTGCCCGACCCGGACGCGCAGCGCCAGCGCATCATCCTCGCCGGCGACGTGCCGAGCCCGATCAACCCGCCCGCGGGATGCCGCTTCCACACCCGCTGCCCCTATGCCGAGGCGCGCTGCCGCGTCGAGGAGCCGGCGATGCGCGAAGTGCGCCCCGGCCATTCCGTCGCCTGCCACCTGCGCGACGTGGACGAGGCCGCGTTTGCCGCAGAGCGCTGAGGCGCTTCCCGATTCACCCTTCGAGACGCCCGCTGCGCGGGCTCCTCAGGGTGAGGAGAAATTCGGCCCTCGTCCTGAGGAGCGCCGCAGGCGCGTCTCGAAGGACGAGTGGGAAAGCCGGCGGTTGTCTGCGGCGACGCTTGATTCCGGCATCGCCACAGGGATCATGCGCTCCATGACCGCCCTCGGCCCCAACGCCCGCTTCATCGGCAAGCCCGGCAGCCGCGCCGCGCTCGACACGCCGGCGCTGCTCATCGATCGCGAGGCGCTCGAGCGCAACATCGCGGCGATGGCGGCGCATGCGCGCGCCGTCGACGTGGCTCTACGGCCGCACGCCAAGACGCATAAATCGGCGCGCATCGCGCAGCTGCAGGTCGAGGCAGGCGCGCTCGGCATCTGCTGCGCCACGCTGGGCGAGGCGGAGGTCATGGTCGCCGCCGGCATCCCCGGCGTGCACATCACCTCGCCGCAGGTGACGGAAGCCAAGATCGCGCGCCTCGTCGCGCTGCACGCCCGGCCGCATGAGGGATTGAGCGTCGTCGTCGATCACCCCGACAATCTCGCGGCGCTGGCGCGCGCTGCGCGCCAGGCCGGCAAGCCGCTCGACGTCCTCGTCGATTTCTCCGCCGGGCATGGCCGCACCGGCTGCGCCGACGAGGCGGCGTTGGCGGCGCTGGCGCGCGAAGCGGTCGCGACGGACGGGATCATCCTGCGCGGCATCCAATCCTATTCCGGCAATCTGCAGCACATTCCCATGCGCGACGAGCGCCGCAGCCGGGCGCTGGCGCAGCTCGAGCGCCTGCGCGGCATCGTCGCGCGGCTGCGCGATGCCGGGATCGACGTGCCGATCGTCAGCGGCGCCGGCACCGGCACCTTCGACGTCGATCCCGAGGCGCGACTCTTCACCGAGCTGCAGGTCGGCTCTTACGTGTTCATGGATGTCGACTATTTGCGCGCGCTCAAGGATGGGCGCAACGCGCCGCCCTTCGAGACGGCGCTCTTCGTCGCCACCGCGGTGGTGAGCGCCAATGCGCCAGGCTATGTCACCACCGATGGCGGCCTTAAATGCTTCGCCACCGACGGTCCCGCGCCGGAATTGGCGCGCGGCGCGCCGCCGGGCAGCCGCTACGAGTTCTTCGGCGACGAGCACGGCAAGCTGATCCTGCCGCCGGGCGCGCCGCGCCCGCCGCTCGGCGCGATGATCGAATGCGTGACGCCGCATTGCGACCCGACCGTCAACCTGCACGATTTCTATCACGTCGTCAGCGGCGAGACGCTGGTCGAGATCTGGCCGGTCGACGCCCGCGGGAAGAGATGACGGCCTTCGACCCGGCCTTCCGCGACGCGCTGCGCGACCTCATCGTGTGGCGGCGCGACGTGCGCCGCTTCCGTCGCGATGCACTGCCGCCGGGCGCCATCGAGCACCTGTTGCAGCTTGCCTCGCTCGCCCCCTCGGTGGGATTGAGCCAGCCCTGGCGCTTCGTCGTCGTCGAAGATGCGGCGCGGCGCGCGGCCGTGCGCGAGAATTTCCTGCGCTGCAACGAGGCGGCGCTCGCCACTTACGCGGGCGAGCGCGCCCAGCGCTACGCCACGCTCAAGCTGGCCGGCCTCGACGAGGCCCCGGTGCACCTCGCCGCCTTCACCGATCGTGGCACGACGCAAGGCCATGGCCTCGGCCGCCGCACCATGCCGGAGATGGCCGAATATTCGACCGTGATGGCGATCCACACGATGTGGCTCGTGGCCCGCGCCGAAGGCCTGGGGCTTGGCTGGGTGTCGATCCTCGATCCTGCCGAGGTCGCGCGCATCCTCGAGGTGCCGCCCGAGTGGATTTTCCTGGGATATTTCTGCCTCGGCTATCCGCAGCGCGAGGAAACGACGCCCGAGCTCGAGCGCGAAGCTTGGGAGCAGCGGCGCGCCTGGGAGAGCTTCGTGCTGCGGCGCTGAGGCTAGGGCCGGCCGCGGCCATGCCGCGCGCCGCGCAGCGCGTTCTCGCCGAGCAGGAACGCCAGCCCGAGAAACAGAACGACGCCGCTCCATCCGCCGAGCGGCGCGACGTACGTCAGAGCCGCGCACAGGCCGATCCAGAGGAGCACGGCGAGCACCAGGCTGCCGTCATCGACGAAGAGACCGACCAGCTCGCGCAGGGCGGCGGCGATGGCGCGCATCTTAGTCCCCCGGCGCGGCCAGCGCCGCATGAGTTGCGCGGCAGAGCGGCACCGTCGACAGCGCGACGAGCGCGAAGCCGGCGATGAGGCCGAGAACGGCCCAATCCTCGCCGGGCCAGGCAATGCCGATGCCTTCGCCGGTCCAGAACGCGCCGAAGGCCGCGAGCAGCACGCCGACGATGAATTTGAGCGCGTTCTCCGGGATGCGCGCGAGCGGCCGATGCAGCGCCGCGCCGAGGGCGACGACCGCCAGCAGCGCCGCCGCCGCGCCGAGGCTCGCCGGCACCAGCAGCCCGCCCGCCGCGCCGATGGCGACCACGATGAAGACGACCTCGATGCCCTCGAGCATGACGATCTTGAACGCGGTGGCGATGCCGACCGCATCGACGCCGCGCTGCAGCGTCGCCGTCTGCGCGGCGAAGGCGGCGTCCTCGTCGTGCAGCGGAATGACGCCGGCGGCGCGCAGGATCGCCTTGCGCAGCCAGCGCAGCCCGAACAGCAGCAGCAGCACGCCGACCACGAGCTGCACCAGGTCGAGCGGGATCCGCGCCAGCGCCGGGCCGAGCGCGATGACGAGCAGCGCCAGCGCGCCGAGGCCGAGACCGGTGCCGGTCAGTGCCGGGCGCCAGCCGCGCACCGCGGCGACGGCGAGCACGACCGTCAGCGCCTCGGCGAATTCCACCAGCGATGCCAGAAACGCCGCCGCGATCGACGGGCCGGCATGGGCCCATTCTGTCATCCACCGCTCTCCTCATTGCGGACACCGGCGGCTTCCATCTATCCCGGCGCCCCCTGCATAGATGCCGTGCCCATGGAGATCGTCAACCCGCAGCTGGTGGAATTCCCGGCGTAGCGATCGCCCTTACGTCGCGGCTTGGTTCGCGCGCTCCCCGGCTTGCATCCGCTGCCGCCGCAGCGCGCGGCCGGGCCGCGCGCCGGTCGCGGCGCCGTCGCGCCACACCGGCGTGCCGTTGACCAGCACGAGATGGATGCCGGCGGCAGGCGTGGTCGGCGCGGCGAAGGTGGCGCGGTCGATGATCGCGTCGGCGTCGAACACGGTGACGTCGGCGTAGGCGCCGGGCGCGAGACGGCCGCGGCCGGCGAGCGCGAAGCGGGCGGCGGGAAGCGCAGTCATCTTTCGCACGGCCTCTGCGAGCGGGAAGAGGCGCTCCTCGCGGCAGTAATGGCCGAGCACGCGGGCGAAGGTGCCCCACAGGCGCGGATGTGGATGGACGTCGTGCGGCAGCCCGTCCGAGCCGATCATGGTGTGCTCGAAGGCGAGCACGCGGCGCACGTCCGCCTCGTTCATCATGAAATAGATGGCGCCCGCCGGCTGCAGCCGCGCGCAGGCCTCTTGCTCGCTCACGCCCCACTCTTGCGCGATCGCCGCGAGCTCGCGCCCGGCGGTCTCGGGCCGGCTCTTCGACCAGGTGATGAGCACCTTGAGCGCGAGCGGCACGTTCTGCGGCCGCAGCACGGTCGAGGAGGCGATGTAGGGATAGGCGTCGAGGCCGAGCGGCTGCATCGCGATCGCCGCGGCGATCTTCGGCAGCGTTTGCTCGGTGCGGCCGAAATTCTTGCGGCCAAGCACCTTGTGGTGCGAGATCACCACCGGCAGCGACGCCTCGCGGCCGACGGCGAAAGTCTCGTCGAGGCTGTCGAGCACATGGTCGGCCTCGTCGCGCATATGCGTGGTGTAGACCGCGCCGGCGGCGCTCGCGAGCTTGGCAAGCGCGACGATCTCCGATTTGGGTGCGGCGTTGGCCGGCGCGTACCACAGCCCGCTCGAGAGGCCGATGGCGCCGGCCTCGAGCGCCTCGCCCAGCGCGCGCCGCATCGCCGCGATCTCGCTCTCATCAGCGGCACGCTCGAGCGCGTCCATCGCGCCGACGCGCAGGGTCGAATGCCCGACGAGGCAGGCGGCGTTGGTCGCCGGCGGGGCCGCGTCGAGCGCGTCGAGATAGTCGGCGAAGCGGGCGAAGCGGTAGCTCCCCTCGTCGCCGATGAGGTCGAGCGGCGGCGGCAATGTGCCGCGCGGCACGAGCGGCGCCAGGCTGATGCCGCAATTGCCCGCGATTACCGTGGTCACGCCCTGGCTGATCTTGGCGTCCATGCCCGTCGCCAAGAGCGCGCGGTCGTCATGGGTGTGCACATCGATGAAGCCTGGCGCGACGGCGAGCCCGGTGACATCGATCTCCTGCCGCCCGCTGCCGCGCGGCACGCGGCCGATCGCGGCTATGCGGTCGCCGGCGATGGCGACGTCGGCGCCGATGGCGGCCGCGCCGGTGCCGTCGAGCACGCGGCCGCCGCGCAGGACGAGATCGTAGGCGGCCACCATGCCGCTCACGCCTTGGCCGCGACGGCCTCGACCTCGACGAACAGCCCGGGCCGCGCCAGCGCGCTGATGACGAGCAAGGTCGAGGCGGGGCGCGCCTCGCCGAGCTGTCGTGCGCGCACCTTGCCATAGGCCGCCACATCCTCGGCGCGGGTGAGGAAATGCGTGCACTTGACCAGGTTCTCGACGCCCATGCCGGCGGCGGCGAGCACCGCCTTGACGTTGCGCCAGCACTGCTCGGCCTGCGCCTCGAACTCGGCCGGCACCTTGCCGTCGGGCGCGACGCCGATCTGCCCTGAGATATGCAGCCAGCGCGCATTGGCTGATGTTTCGACGCCGTGGCTGAATGGCCCGGTCGGCGCGAAGACGGTGCCGGGGTTGTGGGTCTTCATGGGTATCCTCCTTCGTTACAGCTTTTCACGCGCTGAGCGGCGCCTGGCGCAGGAAATCGAAGTCGCAGCCGTGATCGGCTTGCAGGATCTGCTCGCGATAGAGCCGGGCATAGCCGCGCGGCGGCGCGGCGGCGACGGGCGCCTCCCGCCGCGCCAGCTCCGCCGGGTCGACCAGCAGGTCGAGGCGGCGGCCCTTCACGCTCATGCGGATGCGGTCGCCGCTGCGCGCTTTCGCCAGCGGGCCGCCGCTCGCCGCGTCCGGCGTCACATGCAGCACCACCGTGCCGTAAGCGGTCCCGCTCATGCGCGCGTCGGAGATGCGCACCATGTCCTTGATGCCGGCGCGGGCGAGCTTGCCGGGGATCGGCAGGTAGCCCGCTTCCGGCATGGCCGAGGCGCTGGTCGGGCCGGCATTCTGCAGCACCAGGAAATCCTCGGGCGTCACGTCGAGCGCGGGATCGTCGATGCGCTTTGCCAAATCCTCGAGTGAGGAGAACACGACGGCGCGGCCCTCGCGCTCGAACAGCCTGGCGTCGGCGGCGGAGCGCTTGAGCATGGCGCCGCGCGGCGCCAGCGAGCCGAACAGCGCGACGAGGCCGCCTTGCGGCTGCAGCGGCGCGTCGAGCGGCCGCACCACTTTGCAGTCGACATAGGCACCCTCGCTTTCGGCGAGGCGCTGGCCGAGTGTCTCGCCGGTGACGGTGAGGCAGTCGAGATGGAGCATCGGCTTCAACTCGCGCAGCACCGCGCCGATGCCGCCGGCGGCGAACAGATCCTCCATGTAATGCGGCCCCGTCGGCTTCAGATCGACCAGCACCGGCGTCGCGTCGCTGAGCGCGTTGAGCTGCGTCAAGGGGATGTCGACGCCGACGCGGCCGGCGATCGCCGTCAGATGCAGAATGGCGTTGGTCGAGCCGCCGATGGCGAGCAGCACGCGCAGCGCGTTCTCGAGCGATTTCCGGGTGATGATGTGGTCGGGCGTGAGCTTCGCCTGCGCCAGCTTCACCGCGGCGGCACCGCTCGCCTCGGCGGCGCGCAACCGGTCGGCATGGACGGCGGGGATCGCCGCCGTACCCGGCAGCATCATGCCGAGCGCCTCGGCGAGCGACGCCATGGTGCTCGCCGTGCCCATCACGGCGCAGGTGCCGGCGGTGGTGGCGAGCCGGCCCTCGACCTCGTCGATCTCCTGGCGGCCGATCTCGCCGGCGCGGAAGCGCGCCCAGAAGCGGCGGCAATCGGTGCAGGCGCCGAGCCGCTCGCCGCGATAGGGGCCCGTCATCATCGGCCCGGTCACGAGCTGGATCGCCGGCACATTGGCGGAGGCCGCGCCCATCAGCTGCGCCGGCACCGTCTTGTCGCAGCCGCCGACCAGCACGACCGCGTCCATCGGCTGGGCGCGGATCATCTCCTCGGTGTCGACGGCCATGAGGTTGCGGAACATCAGGCTGGTCGGGTTGAGATAGACCTCGCCCAGCGAGATGGTCGGGAACTCGATCGGCAGCGCGCCCGCCGCCAGCACGCCGCGCTTCACCGCGTCGACCAGCTCGGGGACCAGGCGATGGCAGTTGTTGAAGCCGCTCGCCGTGTTGGCGATGCCGATGACCGGCTTCGCCAGCATTGCCGCCGAATAGCCCATCGACTTGGCGAAGGAGCGGCGCAGGTAGAGCGCGAAGTCGCGGTCGCCGTAATTGGTGAGGCCGCGGGCAAGGCCGATCGGGTCGGTCATCGAGGGACTCCGAGGAGGGACGCCCGCCAGCTAACCCGCCCGGCGGCAGCGCTGTCAATGCGCGGCGGCGCCGGAGGGGCCGGGTGCGGTGGCGCCGCGGCTGTTTTCCGCCGCTTCGGCGCGGCTTCGGAGCGTGGTATGATCGGCGCGGAACATGCACCGGACGGGCAGGCGAGGATCGCCATGAAGACCCTGTTGGCCGTCGTCAGCGACGGCACCGCCGTACCGCTGCTTGAGACGGCGCTGCTGGTCGCGCGCCGCTTCGGCGCCCGCATCGTCGGCTTGAACGCCCTCACCAGCGAGTATGCCGTCGTGTTCGGCGGCGAGATGGGCTTCTCGATCTCCTCCGAGGTCGACCGCACGCTGGAGCGCGAGGGGCAGGACCGGCGCGAGCAGGCGCGGGCGCTGTTCTCCTCCTTCATGCGCCAGCACGGCGTGCCCGTGGGAAGCGCCCCGGGCGAGGGCCCGAGCGCCGAGTGGCGCGAGGAATCCGGGCGCCAGAACTCGGTCACCGGCACGCTCGGCCGCGTCTTCGACCTGATCGCGGTGGAGCGCCCGGCCAAGCTCGCCTCGCTGGCCGAGGCGACGCTCGAGGACGCCTTGTTCGAGAGCGGCCGGCCGGTGCTGATGACGCCGCCCGCCCCGCTTGCCAGCATCGGCGAGCAGGTTCTCCTCGCCTGGAACGGCAGCACCGAGACGGCGCGCACGGTGGCCTTCGCCATGCCGTTCCTGAAACGCGCCAAAAGCGTGCAGGTGGTGAGCGTCGAGGGCGGCATGACGCCGGGCCCCTCGGCCGAGGACCTGGCGGCGACGCTGTCGCGCCACGCCATCGCCGCCATCGGCCGCCATGTCGCGGCGCGCGGCCGCACGCCGGGCGAGCTCTATCTCGACGAGGCCAAGGCGATCGGCGCCGACCTCATGGTGAAGGGCGCCTATACCCAGAGCCGGCTGCGCCAGATGATCTTCGGCGGCGCCACCCGGCACATCATCATGGAAGCGACCATGCCGGTCATCCTCGCGCATTAGGCGATTGACGCCGAGCGCCTGGTCACCCGCCGCCGTCGCCCGCGATCTTAGCGCGCTGCGCCAAGCGCTTGCGCCGACCCCGCCGGATTTTCAGTAAAATTGGCGGCAAAATCCGGGCGATTTAACCGGACATTATCCCCGCAGGCTCTAGCATGACTCCAGCGCGTTGCGGAAGGGCGGGGACACGGCAATGGATGCGTCATCGGTTCGTCGAAGCGCCGAGCGCCGCGTTTGCGGCGAAAGGTGGAAAGGCGCCTGAATGGCCAGCGCAAGCCTCGACCTCGCAGCCATGTGGAAGGGGTCCCTCGCCTACCGCTCGCCGCAGACCGCCCGGGTGTTCGACACGCCCGACGCGCAGAAGCGGCACCAGCCGCGGAATTGCTGGACGGGCGAGTACTCGTTCGGCAAATGAGCGCGCCGCATTGGCTTTGGCGCGGTCGCGCAGCTAACATACGGGCGCAATAGGGGAATCCAGGTGACCGGCATGGAAACGATCGAGGCGAGTTGGCCCTGGCTCAAGGCCTATCCGCCGGGGATCGATTGGCGCGCCCGCTTCCCCGAGCAGCCGCTCTACCAGTTCCTCGAGGACAGCGTCGCCCGCTTCGGCGACCGTCCCTGCCTGGACTTCCTCGGCAGATCCTACAGCTATGCCGAGATCGGCCGGCTGGTGCGGCGCGCCGCCAAGGGCTTCGCCGCGCTCGGCGTGCGCCGCGGCGTGCGCGTCGGGTTGATGCTGCCCAACACGCCCTACTACGTCATCGCCTATTACGCCGTGCTCGAGGCCGGCGGCATCGTCGTCAATTTCAACCCGCTCTACGCCCCGCCGGAGATCCGCCGCTTCGTCGAGGATGCCGAGGTCGCCATCATGGTGACGCTCGACCTGAAGCAGCTTTACGCGCCGCTGGCGCCGCTGCTGGGCGAGGCGGGGTTGCGCAAGATCGTGCTGTGCGCCATGGCGGATGTCCTGCCCTTCGGCAAGGCCGCGCTCTACCGCCTGCTGAGGCGGCGCGACACGATGCAGGTGCCGCGCGACGGCGCCCATATCGGCTTCGGCGAGCTCGTCGCCAATGACGGCGTCTTCACCCCTGCCGCGGTCGAGCCGACGCGCGACCTGGCCGTCCTGCAATACACCGGCGGGACGACGGGCGCGCCCAAGGCGGCGATGCTGACGCATCAGAACCTCACCGCCAACACCCTGCAATGCCTGCGCTGGTTTCCCGGCATGGAGCCCGGCCGCGAGCGCGCGCTCGCCGTGCTGCCGTTCTTCCATGTCTTCGCCATGACGGTGGCGATGAACCTGTCGATCGCGTCGGGGGCCGAGATCGTGCTGCTGCCGCGCTTCGAGATCAAATCGCTGCTCGCGGCGATCCGGCGCAAGCGGCCGACCACCATGCCGGGCGTGCCGACGCTGTTCACCGCCGTCTGCGCCCAGGCCGCAGCGCGGCATGTCGACCTCACCTCGATCAAATCCTGCATCTCCGGCGGCGCGCCGCTGCCGCTCGAGGTCAAGAGCAAGTTCGAGGCGGCGACGCGATGCACGCTGGTCGAGGGCTACGGCCTCAGCGAGACCTCGCCGGTGGTGGCCTGCAACCCGCTCCATGGCGTCAACAAATCGGGCTCGGTCGGGCTGCCGCTGCCCGACACCATCGTCGAGATCGTCTCGCTCGACGACCCGTCGCGGCTGGCGGCGCCCGGCGAGCGCGGCGAGGTGACCGTGCGCGGGCCGCAGGTCATGGCGGGTTATTGGCGCAAGCCCGAAGCCACCGTGGCGGTCTTCAGCGGCGGCAGGCTGCGCACCGGCGATGTCGGCTATGTCGACGCCGACGGCTATCTGTTCCTCGTCGACCGCATCAAGGACATCATCATCGCCGGCGGCTACAAGATCTACCCGCGCAACATCGAGGAAGCCATCTACCAGCATCCCAAGGTCGCCGAATGCATCGTGCTCGGCGTCGCCGACGCCTATCGCGGGCAGACGGTGAAGGCCTATGTCGCCTGCGTGCCCGGCGCCGTGCTGGACGACAAGGAGCTGCTGGCCTTCCTCAAAGGCAAGCTGTCGCCGATGGAAATGCCGAAGATCATCGAATTCCGCGCGACGCTGCCCAAGACGCTCATCGGCAAGCCGTCGAAAAACGCGCTGCTTGAGGAAGAGGCGCGGCGGCAGGCGAGCGCCTGACCGCGCCGACCCGACCCGTTCGCGCTCGTTTCCACCCCTTTCTGCGTGGCCGGGGAATTCGCGATAACCGAAAAGAATCCACTCGACTCCGCAACCCGAGATGGGGACAAATTGTTCATTGGGGGTGGCTTCGAGAATCGGAGCGCGTGCCATGCTGCACCGGATCATCCCTGCGGTCTCCCTCCTGGCGCTGGTGGGCTGCCAGCCCTATTACCCCTATCCCCAATATTCGGCCTATGGCTACTACCCCGGCCGCCCGGTGGTTTCCGTGGCCGCGCCGCCGACGGAGATGGAGCTGAACGCACAGCGTGCCGGCGTGGCGCCCGGCCTCGCCGCGACCCCGCCGGCGCTGATCGGCGGCCCGTTCCGCGATGCTGGCGCGCAGCCGGGCGAGCTCGGCTTCGCCGCCGGGGACCCGGTGCGCCGCACCGCCGTCGCGAACTACGCCAACCGCCACGTCGAGTGGCTGACGCTCAAGAACGGCGGCATCCTCGTCTATGAGCGGCTCGACACCGGCGCCGTCACCGGCCCGAGCGATATCGAGCTTCTCCGCTCCGACCTCGACTGGCCGGCCTTCCGCCAGCGCGGCATCGGCTTCGACGCCGCCAGGCTGGAGACGGTCGGCCCCTTCACCTATCTGGCGCAATCCTCGCCGATGTATAACTGCGTCATCTTCCGGGGCAAGCTGACGCAGGCCGGGGCGTCGCTCACCCGGCAGGCCTACGGCAATGTCTGCTACGCCAAGGCGGCGAAGGATCTGGCCGGCGTCAGGGCGGAGATGGTCGATATCCTCTCCCATGTCCGCGTCGGCGACGGCGCGACCCGAGTGGCGACTGCCGCCCAGGCCGCGCCGGCGCCGCTTACCGTGGCGGCAAGGCTGCCCGGCGAGGCGTCTACCGGCGGCGGCTTGGCCGTCGCCATCGAGCAATGCCGCTCGCGCGTCAGCTTCAGCGGCACGCCGGCGCTCATGGACCTGCCGGGCGTGCCGGCGGCGACGCGCTTCATCGAATACCGCTACGCCAGCGGCGCCTATAGCGAGACGGCGACCTGCTCGTGCAAGAAGGATGTCGACTACGCCAGGGTGTCGCAGTTCGACGCCGTCGACAACGCGCGCAGCGCCGCCGAGCGGAACGGCTTCACCCTGCAGATCGCCACCTTCGACGACACGCCCGAGCTCGGCAAGGAGCTGCGCTACGAGGCGCGGCAGAATACCGGCGACGTCTTGCTGGTGGGGCGCAATTTCTTCCGGCGCTGCAGCCTGTCGGTGAAGGCGACCGCCGCCTCCGACGCCGATCAGGCGAAGGCGCGCAAGTTCATCGCCTCGGTGGGCGCCAGCACGGCCGAAGCGGCGGCGCCGGCCGCCTCCGCGGCGGAAGCCGCTGCGGCCGGCTCGACGCAGCAGCCGGTCATCTCGACGGCGGAGAAGCCGGAGACGCCGCCGACGCCGGCGCCGCGGCAGCCGGTGACCGAGGCGAAGGTCGACAGCGCGAAGCCCGCGGAAGCGACCGTCCAGCCGGCCGTCGAGCAGACGACCTCCGGCGATGCGACGGTGACGCGGCTGCGGCGGCTCAAGATGCTCAAGGAGCAACAGCTCATCACGCCCGACGAGTACGACGCCAAGCGCAAGGGCATCATCGACGCGCTATGATGGCAGGAGCGCCGCGATCCGCCCGGCGGTTTGACCCGCCGGGCGGTGCGCAACGCACGCTCCTCGACCTAAACCAGGCTTACTTGAACGTCTTGGTGGTGTAGCTCGCGACTTCGTCGGCGACGTGCTCGACGGCGTCGTCCATCGATTTCCCGAGCAAGCTGCTGCCGACCTTGCCCTCGCTGCGGATCTTGCCGAGCTCCTTGCCGCTCTTGTCGAGATAGACCGCCTCGACCGTCACGGAGCCCTTGGCCTGTCCGGTGACGCCGCCGAACGACCAGCGCGCGCCGTCGCCGGCATTGTAGTCGACGACCCGATAGGCCACCTTGACGTTGGGGCCCTTGCCGAAGGCGCCGGGCTTGTAGAGCTTGGCGGTCAGCTTCTCATGCAGCTCCGACATGATCTCCGGCGGGCAGGACACCGTCGGCTTGCCCTCCATCAGCGTGATCGCGCTGACCTTCATCGGCTGCGCCGGGGGCGCCATCACCGTGGTCTGGCCGCCGCCGCAAGCGGCGAGCGCCAGCCCGAAAGCCGCCGCCAAACCCACTCCGACCATCGCGCCCCGCGGGGCGCCTCTCTCCGATTTCCCACGCATTTGATCTTCCCTCGCAGATTGAAGCTCGTGGGCGCTAGTAAATAAGGTGCAGCTTGCCGGATTGTTAATGACGCCCGTGCGACCCATCGGTTGTCACACCGCGCCGCCGCAGCGCAGGCAGCGCGCGGATTTTTGCACTGGACAAAGGCTTCGTGCGGCCTTACCTTTGCGTTAGTCACCTGACGTTAACGGTAGGTAGCATGTCCGCGCATCCGGCGGCGACAAGCGAAGCGGCGCCCCGCCTTTACTCGATCGGCGATCTCTCCAGCGAGCTGGCGCTGTCGCGCCGCGCCATCCGCTTCTACGAGGATCACGGCCTGCTGGCGCCGCAGCGCATCGGCGGCCAGCGCGTCTATGGCGCGCGCGACCGCGCCCGGCTGCAGCTCATCCAGCGCGGCAAGCGCCTAGGCTTCGCGCTCGCCGACATCAAGGAATTGCTCGACCTTTACGACGTCGACGCCGATCACCTCGAGCAGATGCGCGCCACGCTGGCCAGGGGCCGCGCGCGCATGGCCGAGCTCGAGCGGCAGCGCGAGGAGATTGCGCTCACGCTCCAGGAGCTGCGCCAGATCGAGGCGCATCTCCTCGACTGCATCGCCCAGAAGGAGGCTGCCGCGCGCTCCGGCGGCCGGAAAGGAACCCCCTCATGAAGAACGTGGTCATCGCCGGCTACGCGCGCTCGCCCTTCCACTTCGCCAAGAAGGGCGCGCTGGCGCGGGTGCGCCCCGACGAGCTGGCGGCGCAGGTCGTCGCCGCGCTGGTCGAGCGCAGCAGGATCGATCCCAAGGATATCGAGGATGTGATCATGGGGTGCGCCATTCCCGAGGGCGAGCAGGGACTCAATATCGGCCGCATCGTGGGCTTCCTCGCGCACCTGCCGCTCAACGTGGCCGGCGCCACGGTGAACCGCTTCTGCGGCTCGTCGATGCAGGCGATCCACATGGCGGCGGGCGCCATCCAGCTCGATGCCGGCGAGGCCTTCATCTGCGCCGGCGTCGAATCGATGACGCGGGTGCCGATGACCGGCTTCAACCCGTCGCCGCATCCCGGCCTCGCCAAGGAATATCCGCAGGCCTACATCTCGATGGGCCAGACGGCGGAGAATGTCGCGCGCAAATACCAGGTGACGCGCGAGCAGCAGCAGGAGCTCGCGGTCAAGAGCCACAAGAAGGCGGCGGCGGCGCAGGTGGCCGGCAAGCTCAAGGACGAGATCGTCGCCATCAAGGCCAAGGACGGCACCATCGACCAGGATGGCTGCATCCGCCCCGACACGACGCAGGAGACGCTCTCCGGGCTGCAGCCCGCTTTCGACGCCGAAGGCACGGTGACCGCCGGCACCGCCTCGCCGTTGACCGACGGCGCCGCCGCCGTGCTGGTCACGACCGAGGACTACGCCAAGCGCAACAACCTGCCGATCCTGGCGCGGCTCAAGAGCATTGCCGTCGCCGGTTGTGCGCCGGAGATCATGGGGATCGGCCCGGTGCCGGCGGCGCAGAAGGCGCTGAAGCGCGCCGGCCTCGCCATCAAGGACATCGACGTTGTCGAGATCAACGAGGCCTTCGCCTCGCAGGCCATCGCCTGCATGCGCGAGCTCGGGATCGATGAGGGCAAGGCCAATCTTGACGGCGGCGCCATCGCGCTCGGCCATCCGCTGGGCGCCACCGGTGCGCGCATCACCGGCAAGGCGGCGTCGCTGCTGAAGCGCGAAGGCAAGCGCTACGCGCTCGCCACGCAATGCATCGGCGGCGGCCAGGGCATCGCGACAATTCTCGAGAGCGCGTGAGCGGGAGGCTGCCATGCCCATCAACAAGGTCGCGGTGATCGGTTCTGGCGTGATGGGCGGCGGGATTGCCGCGCATGTCGCCAATACCGGAATCCCCGTGCTGCTGCTCGACATCGTTCCGGCGGGCGCCAAGAACCGCAACGTCGTCGCCGAGCAGGCGATCGAGCGCCTGCTCAAGACCGATCCGGCGCCCCTTATGCATCGCGACAACGCGCGGCTGATCACGCCGGGCAACCTCGATGACGACCTTGCGAAGCTTGCCGAGTGCGACTGGATCGTCGAGGTCGTGCTCGAGAAGCTCGAGGTCAAGCACGCGACTTACGAGAAGATCGAGAAGCATCGCAAGGAAGGCTCGATCGTCTCGTCCAACACCTCGACGATCCCGCTCAAGGATCTCGCCGCGGGCATGCCCGAGCGCTTCCAGCGCGATTTCCTCATCACGCATTTCTTCAACCCGCCGCGCTACATGCGGCTCCTGGAAATCGTCAGCGGCGCCAAGACGCGCGCCGACGCGGTCACGACCATCGAGGAGTTCTGCGACCTCCGGCTCGGCAAGGGTGTCATCCACGCCAAGGACACGCCGGGCTTCATCGCCAACCGCATCGGCGGGATGTGGATCCAGTCGGCGCTGCAGGCCGCCTTCGACCTGAAGCTCACGGTGGAGGAGGCCGACGCCATCATGGGGCGGCCCTTCGGCATGCCACGCACCGGCGTCTTCGGCCTCATGGACCTCGTCGGCATCGATCTCGGGCCGCAGGTGGCGGCGAGCATGCAGCGCACGCTCAAGCCGGGTGACGCTTATCTGCGCATCTACAAGGACCGGCCGCTCATCGCCAAGATGATCGCCGACGGCTACACCGGCCGCAAAGGCAAGGGCGGCTTCTACCGCATGACCAAGACCGAGAAGGGCCGCGTCAAGGAAGCGATCGACCTCCAGACCGGCGCCTACCGGCCGAGCGCCGATCCGGCCCTGGGCAGCACGCATGAGCGCAAGCCGCAGGCGCTGCTGCAGCACGAGGACCGCGGCGGCCAGTATGCGCGGCGCGTGCTCGGGCTGACGCTCGCCTATGCCGCGTCGCTGGTGCCGGAGATCGCGGACGATATCGTCGCGGTCGATGAGGCGATGCGCTGGGGCTACACCTGGAAATTCGGCCCGTTCGAGCTGATCGACCAGATCGGCGTCGACAACGTCGTCGCGCTCTTGAAGGCGGCCAACATCGAGGTGCCGCCGCTGCTGCAGAAGGCGGCGGGCAAGTCGTTCTACCGCACCACCGACGGGCAGCTCGAATATCTCGCGATCGACGGCACCTATGCGCCGGTCGAGCGCCGGCCCGGCGTGCTGCTGCTCGCCGACATCAAGCGGCGCTCGAAGCCGCTGGCCCGCAACGGCTCGGCCAGCCTGTGGGATGTCGGCGACGGCGTCGTCTGCCTCGAGTTCCACAGCAAGATGAACGCGATGGACCCCGACATCATGGCCATGCTGTCGAAGGGCCTCGACACCGTGAAGAAGAGCAACGGCGCCTTCAAGGCGCTGGTGGTCTACAACGAGGCGGAGAATTTCTCGGTCGGCGCCAATGTCGGCCTGGCACTCTTCGCCGCCAACGTCGCGCTGTGGCCCTTCATCGAGGAGGGCGAGACCGCCGGGCAGAACGCCTACAAGGCGGCGAAGTACGCGCCCTTCCCAGTCGTGAGCGCGCCCTCGGGCATGGCGCTCGGCGGCGGCTGCGAGATGCTGCTGCACAGCGCCGCGGTGCAGGCGCATGCCGAGAGCTATCTGGGCCTGGTCGAGACCGGCGTCGGCCTCGTGCCGGGCTGGGGCGGCTGCAAGGAGATGGTGACGCGCCTCGTCGCCAACCCGAAGCGTCCGGGCGGCCCGATCCCGCCGCTGATGCAGGCCTTCGAGCAGATCGCGCTCGCCAAGGTATCGCGCTCGGCCGCCGAGGCGCGCGACATGCTGGTCCTGCGCCCGAGCGACGCCATCACCATGAACCGCGACCGGCTGCTGGCGGACGCCAAAGCCAAGGCGCTCGATCTCGCCGAGAATTATCAGCCGGCCAAGCCGATCGTCGTGAACCTGCCCGGCCCGACCGGCGCCGCCGCGCTCAAGCTCGGCGTTATTGATCTCGTGCACCAGGGCAAGGCCACCGCCTATGACGCGGTGGTCGCCGAGAAGCTCGCCGAAGTGCTCTCCGGCGGCGACACCGATATGACGCTGGAGACGAGCGAGGACCAGCTCCTCGCGCTCGAGCGCCGCGCCTTCCAGGCGCTCATCCGCGAGCCTAAGACGCTGGCCCGCATCGAGCACACGCTCGAGACCGGCCGCCCGCTGAGGAATTGAGGCGTGCGCTTTGCTCATCCGCCCATTGCTTTCCCCACTCGCCCTTCGAGACGCCCGCTTCGCGGGCTCCTCAGGGTGAGGACGAACTGGGTGCCCCACCCTGAGGAGCGCCCGCAGGGCGCGTCTCGAAGGGCGAGTGGGAAAGCGCCCGTATCGCGGAGGACCTCATGACCCTCTACAAGGCGCCGCTGCGCGAATATCGCTTCGTGCTGCAGGAATTGTTCGATGTCGGCGAGTTGGCGAAGCTGCCGGGATACGAGGAGGCGACGCCCGACGTGTTCGAGGCGGTGCTCGAGGAAGGCGCCAAGATCGCCGAGGAAGTGCTCTTCCCGCTGAACCGCAGCGGCGACGAGGAGGGCTGCACCTACGAGAACGGCACGGTGCGCACGCCCAAGGGCTTCAAGGCGGCCTACGCGCTGTTCCGCCAGGGCGGCTGGACCGCGCTCTCCGCCGATCCCGATTACGGCGGGCAGGGGCTGCCGCACACGCTCAATTTCTTCGTCGAGGAGATGGTGTCCTCGGCCAACATGTCCTTCGGCATGTATCCGGGCCTGTCGAGCGGCGCCTATAGCGCCATCCGCCGCCACGGCAGCGCCGAGCAGAAGCGGAAATTCCTGCCGCGCCTGGTCGACGGCACCTGGAGCGGCACCATGTGCCTGACCGAGCCGCAATGCGGCACCGATCTCGGGCAGATCCGCACCAGAGCGGAGCCGACCGGCGACGGCGCCTACAAGATTACCGGCACCAAGATCTTCATCTCCGCCGGCGAGCACGACCTCACCGACAACATCGTCCATCTCGTGCTGGCGCGCATCACCGGCGCGCCGCCGGGCATCCACGGCATCAGCCTCTTCATCGTGCCCAAATACAAGGTCAAGGAGGACGGCGCCGCGGGCCCGGGCAACGGCGTGCGCTGCGGCTCGATCGAGCACAAGATGGGCATCAAGGCATCGGCCACCTGCGTCATCAATTTCGAGGCGGCCGAGGGCTATCTCGTCGGCGAGGCGCATAAGGGCATGCGCGCCATGTTCACGATGATGAACGCGGCGCGGCTCGGCGTCGGCTTGCAGGGCTTGGCACTCGGCGAGACCGCCTACCAGACGGCGCGGCAATACGCGATGGACCGGCTGCAGGGCCGCGCGCTCAAGGGCGAGAAATTCCCCGACAAGCCGGCCGATCCCATCATCGTCCATCCCGATGTGCGGCGCATGCTCTTGACCATGCGCGCCTACACCGAAGGCGCGCGCGCGCTCGCCGCGTGGGTCTCGCTTGCGCTTGACCGCGCCGAGCGCCATCCCGATCCCGCCCAGCGCGAGGAGGCCGACGATTTCGTCTCGCTATTAACGCCGATCATCAAGGCGGTGCTCACCGACAACGCCTTCGCCGTCACCAATCTCGGCGTGCAGATTTTCGGCGGCCACGGCTACATCCGCGAATGGGGCATGGAGCAGCTCGTGCGCGACGCGCGCATCACCATGCTCTACGAAGGCGCCAACGGCATCCAGGCGCTCGACCTGGTCGGGCGCAAGATGCCCATGCATAGCGGCCGTCTGCTGCGCCGCTTCTTCCATCCCGTCGACGCCTATCTGCGTCAGCGCATGGAGAAGCCGGAGCTGCAGGAATTCGTGCTGCCGGTGATGAAGGCGTTCGGCCGGCTGCAGCAGGTGACGGCGCTGGTCGCGCAGAAGGGCATGAGCGATCCCGACGAAGCGGGGGCCGCGGCGAGCGAATATCTGCGCGCCTTCGGCCTCGTCGCCATTGGCTACCTCTGGGCGCGCATCGCCGAAACGAGCTTGACGAAGCTTACGGGCGACGACGCGCTCTTCTATCAGGGCAAGGTGGCGACGGCGCGCTTCTACATGGCGCGCGTGCTGCCCGAGACCAACGCCCTCTTCGCCAACATCGCCGCCGGCGCCAAGCCGCTGATGGAGCTCGCGGCGGAGGCGTTTTAAGCTGAAGCGAGGCGCTGCCGGACTCGCCCTTCGAGACGCGGTCCTGCGGACCGCTCCTCAGGGTGAGGATGAATAGAATCGCCTCACCCTGAGGAGCCCGCGAAGCGGGCGTCTCGAAGGGTGAGTAGGGCCGCCGCACGAATGCGGAAGGGAGGCATCATGGTCGATCTCAAGGGCAAGACCCTCTTCATCTCCGGCGGCTCGCGCGGCATCGGCCTCGCCATCGCGCTGCGCGCCGCCCGGGATGGCGCCAATGTCGTGATCGCCGCCAAGACCACCGAGCCGCACCCGAAGCTGCCGGGCACCATCTACAGCGCGGCCGAGGAAATCGAGCGCGCCGGCGGCAAGGCGCTGCCCTTCCAGACCGACATCCGCGACGAGGATCAGGTGATGCGCGCGGTCGAGGCGGCGGTCGAGCGCTTCGGCGGCATCGACATCCTCGTCAACAACGCCTCGGCGATCAGCCTCACCGGCACGCTCGAGACGCCGATGAAGCGCTTCGACCTGATGATGGGCATCAATCTGCGCGGGACGTATCTCTGCTCGCGCGCCTGCCTGCCGCATCTGAAGCGCGCCGCCAATCCGCATATCCTCACGCTGTCGCCGCCGCTCAACCTGAACCCGCGCTGGTTCGGCCCGCATGTCGCCTATACCATCGCCAAATACGGCATGAGCATGTGCGTCCTCGGCATGGCCGAGGAATTCCGTAACGACGGCATCGCCGTCAACGCGCTGTGGCCGCGCACCACCATCGCCACCGCGGCGCTGCAGATCATCCCGGGCGCCGCTCCCGAAGCCGGGCGCACGCCCGAGATCATGGCCGACGCGGCGCATGCCGTGCTGACGCGCGACAGCCGCGGCCTCACCGGCCGCTTCCTGCTCGACGAGGACGTGCTGCGCGAGGCCGGCGTCAGCGATTTCGACCGTTACGCCGTGAAGCGCGGCGAGACGCTGCGCATCGATCTCTTCCTCGACGAGCGCAAGTGACGAAGCTGCGACCGCGCGGCCGATTTCGTCGGCCGGGGTGATCGGCTAGCATCTTCGCCGGTGCAACGCTTGCCGTCCGGGAGCCGTTTGTCCGAGCCACCGATCGCGGCCGCTGGCGCGAAGAACCCGCCGCCGCCCCCCAGCCCCTGGATCGCCGGCCTGCGCCTTGTCGGGCGCCACATCGCCGATGGCGGCGAGGCGGCCGCGCTCATCGCGGTGATGGCCGTCTTCGCTTGCCTGCCCGTCGCTTGGGCCTCGGCCGTCGGCGGCTTCATCGGCCGTAGCATCGGCCCGCGTCTGCGCGCCTCGCGCGTCGCGCTGCGCAATCTGCGCCGCGCCTTGCCCGACAACACCGACGCCGAGAACCGCCGCATCCTCGGGGGCATGTGGGACAATCTCGGGCGCGCCGTCGCCGAGCATCCGCATCTCCGGCGCCTCTGCGCCGAGGGCTCGGGCCGCGTCGAGATCGTCAACGGCGAGGCCATCGGCGCGCTGCTGGCCGGGGGCATACCGGCGCTGCTGTTCGGCGGCCACTTCGCCAATTGGGAGGTCGGCCCGACGACGATCCACCGCATGATGGGAAGCGCGCTGCTCTCGGTCTATCGCGCCGCCAACAACCCCTGGGTCGACCGGCTGCAGCGCCGCGGCCTTAAAGCGCGCCAGGCCGTGGCCAAGGGGGCGCCGGGCGGGCGCGAGCTCATCCGCCATCTGCGCCGCGGCGGCCACGTTGCCATGCTCGTAGACCAGAAGCTCAATGACGGCATCGCCGTGCCGTTCTTCGGCCGCGACGCCATGACCGCGCCGGCGATCGCGCGGCTGGCGCTGCAATTCGCCTGCCCGATCGTGCCGGTCCGCGTCGAGCGCCTGGCCGGCGCGCGCTTCCGCTTCACTGTCGAGCCGCCGCTCGCGGTCTTCGATACCGGCGACGCCGCCGCCGATGTGCACACGGCGATGACCCGCGTCAACGCCGTGATCGAGGCGTGGGCGCGCGCCCGGCCCGAGCAATGGCTGTGGCTGCACCGGCGCTGGCCGGATTAGGGGCGCGCAGCGGCAAATCGGCGGCGCCGAAGGGGCCGCGGCCCCACCGGGAGCGCCGTGGAACCGGCCCTTGCGGGGGGACGTTGGCCGGATATCGCGACACAGCACCGGCGGGTCCGGCGGGAGAATGGCATGGCCGAGCGCAACGACATGGCGGGCGAGCGACGCGGCAAGCGCGGCGCCCGGCACATCGGCGACACGCTCGACACGATGAAGGAGCAGGCGAAGGACGCCGCGCGGGAGGTCGGCGCGCAGGCCGGGACGGCGAGCACCGCGGCGCAGCGCCAGGTCGGCCGGCTCGGCGAGCAGATGCGCGACGCCGCGGCGTCGCTGCTCGACGAGCAGAAGGGCCGTATGGCCGCGGCGGTGCAGGGGCTCGCCGACATGCTGCGGCGCACCGCCGACACGCTCGAGCGCGAGAACAACGCCACCGCCGCGCATTACGCCGATCGCGCCGCGGCGCAGATCGATCGCTTGTCCGAGACGGTGCGCAGCCGCCCGTTCGGAGAGATGGTGACGGGTGCCGAGGCGTTCGCGCGGCGCCAGCCGGCGCTGTTCATCGGCGGCGCCGTTGCCGCCGGCTTCGTCATCGGCCGCCTGCTCGCCCGTCCGACGCAGCGGGACCACCGCACCGCCGCCGGTGAGACCGGCGACCGCGCCGGTTACCGGACGGGCGGCGAGGCGCTGGCCGGCTATGGCGCCGGCTCGGGTGTCGGTGGGGAGCGCATCTGATGGTGACCCGCGACGACGCCTATACCACCGTGCCGCCGCGCAGCGAGCGCAGCATCGCCGGCCTGCTCGGCGACCTCGCGCGCGAAAGCACGCGGCTGCTGCGCCAGGAGATCGCCCTCGCCAAGTCCGAGATGCTGGCCAAGCTCGCCCAAATCGGCAGGGGGGCGGGCGAGCTGGTCGCGGGCGGGCTCATCCTCTATGCCGGCTTCCTGGTGCTGCTGGCGGCGGCCGTCCTCGGCCTCAGCCAGGTCGTCCCGCCCTGGGCGGCGGCGCTCATCGTCGGTGTCGTCGTCCTCCTCGTCGGCGCTGCGGTCGCCTTGAAGGGCCGGCGCGACATGACGGCGGAGAAGCTGGTGCCCGAGCGCGCGCTGCGCACCTTGCGCGAGGATGCGGAATGGGCGCGCGAGCAGATGCGATGAGCGTCGACAGCGAGCGCGACGACCTGCTGCTGCCGGCGGCGGTCGGCGTCGCCGATGGCGGCTACGACGCGAGCGGCAAGTCGCCCGACGAGATCGAGCAGGATATCGGCGAAACGCGCGCGCAGCTCGGCGCGATCCTCGACGAGCTCGCGCGCCAGCTCGCGCCGCGCCATCTCTTGGAAAGAGGTATGGACATGCTGAAGGACACCATGAGCGGCGAAGGCGGCCGGCTCGGCGAGACCTTGCGCAGTCACCCCGTGCCGCTGGCGCTGCTCGGCATCGGCGTCGGCTGGATGGTCATGTCGATGACCGGCCGCGGCGGCCGCCTCGGCGAGCGCGTCTCGGGCGTGCTGCAGGACGCCGGCCAGCGCGCCGGCGCGCTGGCCGGTCAGGTGCGCGAGAAGGTGGCGGGCATGACCTCGAGCGTCGCCGCCGAGAGCCCGCCCGGGCCCTACCCGACGGAAGCCGCCGGCTATGCCCATGCGCGGCAGAAATCCGGCGCGGCGATGGGTGAGGCGCGCGACGCCGTGCAGGACACGGCACGGCGGGCGCAGGAGGCCGGCAGCGCCGCCCGGGAGCAGGCGAGCGCCTATGCCGGCAAGGCCGGCGACACGCTCCATGACGGGCGCGACCGGCTGACCCGGCTGGTCGAGGACCATCCCCTGGCGATGGGCGCGCTCGGCCTGCTCGCCGGCTCGGTGATCGCCGCCCTGCTGCCGCGCAGCGACGCCGAGGAGCGGCTGGTCGGCCCGGCCGGCGAGCAGATCCGCGACGGCGCCGCCAGCCTCGGCCGCGAGGCGGTCGAGCGCGCCCAGCAGGTTGCCGAGCGCACCGTCGATGCGGCGATGGATGCGGTGCGGCAGGCGGTCAACGAGGTCGGCGACGCGGCACAGCAGAAATCGAGCTCGTCGGTCTAGGCGTCGGACGCGAGGCTACGCGTTTTGCCTCACCGGCGCCGCGCGGGCGCTTGTCAAAGCGACGTCAAGGGAGCATGCTGACAACCCAGGGTTGATCTTGCGCTGGCTCGCGCCTGCGCGGGCGGCCCCGCAAGCACACAAGCACATTGGAGGAAACGATGGACAAGCGCCTTTCGGGTTCCGTCGTCGCCCTGGCGGCAACGTTGGGATTGTCGCTCGCCGACGCGCAGGCCTGCACGCCGACGGGTTTCGTCCGCGACGGCATCAACCTCACGGCCGCGCTGATCAACCCGCCGGGCGAGATCGATGGCGACATCGACGCCAGCGGCTGCAATATCGGCATCTATTACGGCCCCGGCGCTCAGGGCTCGCTCGACGGGGCCAGCGTCCACGGCGCCAACTACTACGGCGTCGTCAACGATGGTGCCAAGGTCGATATCGCGAACTCGACCGTCTACGATATCGGCGAGACGCCGCTCAATGGGACCCAGCACGGGGTCGCCATCTATTTCGCCTTCGCCAGCGCCGCCAAGGGCGACATCAAGAACAACGTGGTCTGGAACTACCAGAAGGGCGGCATCGTCGTGAACGGCCCGCTCGCGCGCGCCACGGTTTCCGGCAACACCGTGATCGGCCAGGGACCCGTCAATTTCATCGCGCAGAACGGCATCCAGGCCGGCTTCGGCGCGGAGGCCGGCATCACCGGAAACCTGGTCGTCGGCAATTCCTATACCGGCGCTGGCCAGACCGCGAGCGGCGGCGTCATCCTGGTCGGCGGCGCCTGCTATGGCGGCGCGACGCAGACCGACACCAAGGTGGCCAAGACCGTCGCCGTGGGCAACGATGTCGGCGTGTGGTTTTCCAATCTCGATGCCCATTGCAACCCGGTGACGACGCCCACCCAGGACGTCGCGTCGGGCAATACGGTCCGCAACAACGCCGTCAACAACACCACC
>Ga0209647_1001050_pt1 | contig 24409 bp, 23 predicted proteins | sample GraSoi_2013_60cm_FD_185827 | JGI IMG/M metagenome (GOLD analysis project Ga0209647, IMG submission 185827) | Grasslands soil microbial communities from the Angelo Coastal Reserve, California, USA - Sample 9_17_2013_60cm (SPAdes) (version 2) | ecosystem: Environmental > Terrestrial > Soil >... | reverse complement strand
GGAGCCTATTCAACGCGCCTGGCGGCGTGCCGGTCTACCGGCGCTGCGTGAACTTGGTAACAACTTGTATCATCGGGAGGAATGTCGCTTCCACGCGTCATCATCATCGGCTGCGGCTTCGGCGGCCTCTGGGCGGCGCAGGCGCTGCGGCGCGCGCCGGTCGAGGTCACCGTGATCGATCGCACAAATCACCACCTCTTCACGCCGCTCCTCTACCAGGTCGCGACCGCCGGGCTGTCGGCGCCGGCGATCGCCGGGCCGATCCGTCACATCCTCGCCGATCAGAAGAACGCCACCATGCTGATGGCCACCGTATCGCGCATCGATGCGGCAAGGCGCGTGGTGGTTCTCGACGATCAGTCGGAGCTTGCCTACGACTACCTGATCGTCGCGCCCGGCTCGGTGAACCACTATTTCGGCCACGACGATTGGGCGCCTTACGCGCCGGGCCTGAAGACGCTGCAGGATGCGCTCGAGATCCGCGCGCGCATCCTTACCGCGTACGAGCGCGCCGAGCGCGAGACCGATCCCGCGCGGCGCGCCGCGTGGCTCTCCTTCGTGGTGATCGGCGGCGGCGCAACCGGCGTCGAGCTCGCCGGCACGCTCGCCGAGATCGCGCGGCATACCCTGCCCGGGGAATTCCGCCGCTTCGATCCCGCCAAGGCGCGCGTCATGCTCGTCGAAGGCAGCGATCGCGTGCTGCCGCCCTACCCGCCGGAGCTTTCCGAAAAAGCTCGCCTGCAGCTCGAGCGGCTCGGCGTCACGGTGTGGCTCGGCAAGACCGTCACCGGCGTCGATGCCGAAGGCGTGACGATGGGCGCCGAGCGCCTCGAAGCGAAGACCGTGCTATGGGCTGCCGGCGTGACGAGCTCGCCGCTCGGCCGCACGCTCGGCGCGCCGCTCGATCGTGCCGGCCGGGTCCAGGTGGCGCCCGATCTTTCGCTCCCCGGCCATCCAGAGGTTTTCATTGCCGGCGATCTTGCCGCGATCGCCGGCGTGCCGGGCATCGCGCCGGCAGCGAAGCAGATGGGCCACCACGCGGCGAAGAATGTCCTGCGGCTGCTGCAGGGCCGCGCGACGCAGGAATTCCGCTATCGCGACTACGGCCAGCTCGCCACCATCGGCCGGAACGCCGCGGTCGCCGTGTTCGGCAAGCTGAAGTTCTCCGGCTACCCGGCGTGGCTCCTGTGGCTGCTCGCGCACATCTACTTCCTCATCAACTTCCGCAGCCGCCTGGTGGTGATGATCGACTGGGCGTGGTCGTACTGGACCTACCGGCGCTACGCCCGCATCATCATCCGCGGTCCCACTTAGGTTTCCTCGTCCCAGAGCCAGGCCGCTCCGCGCACGCCGCTCGAATCGCCGTGGACGTTGCGCAGCAGCCGGGTCGCTACGTGATCGGAGAACACGTGGCGCGTCCACAGGCGCGGCACTTCGCTGTACAGCCGCGGCACGTTGGACATGCCGCCGCCCAGCACGATGACGTCGGGGTCGACGAGGTTGATCACGCCGGCGAGCGCGCGCGCCAGGCGCTCGAGGTAGCGGTCGAGCGCTTGGCCGTCGAGGTCGGCGATTTCCTTGGCGCTGCGCTTCTCGCCGGTGAGCCGCTCGTGGTCGCGCTCGAGCGCCGGGCCCGAGAGGTAGGTTTCGATGCAGCCTGAGCGCCCGCAATAGCACTTGGGCAGCGGCAGGTCCGCTTCGCCCGGCAACGGCAGCGGGTTGTGGCCCCATTCGCCGGCGATGGCGTTGCGGCCGAGCAGCACTTCGCCGTCGACCACGATGCCGCCGCCGACGCCGGTACCGAGGATCACGCCGAACACGCTGCGCGCGCCCTTGCCCGCGCCGTCGATCGCCTCCGAGAGCGCGAAGCAGTTGGCGTCGTTCTCGATGCGCACTTCGCGGCCGAGCGCGCGCTCGAGGTCCTGCTTGAGCGGCCGGCCGATGAGCCAGGTCGAGTTCGCGTTCTTGACCAGGCCCGTCATGCGCGAAAGCGCGCCCGGGATGCCGACGCCGACCGTGCCGGCGCCGATTTCCTTCACCATCGCGACCACGGCGTTGATGGTCGCGCTGTAGTCGCCGCGCGGGGTCAGCGCGCGCTTGCGAAACACCTCGCGGCCGCCGGCATCGAGCGCCAGAGCCTCGATCTTGGTGCCGCCGAGATCAACCCCGATTCTCATGGCTCATGGTCATAGTCCAGCTGCGCCATCGTCGAGGAATTATTCCATCGCTGACATAGGCTTACCGGGGGGCCTATTCCATCCCCTTGGCCGATGTCCGGGCGTGCCTTTTTGGCGGACCCTGTTCGCCATGCTTCATAAGGGTGCGGCGCAGAGGCCTGAGCTTGCTTCCCGCGTGCTCGTGCCGGGCGCGAAGCCCGGCTCCGGCGAAATCGCCGTGCAGTTTCTCACCACGGCCGCGCAGTTCGCGCGGCTTGCCCCCGAGTGGAACCGCCTCCACGGGCAAGCCGCGTCGGCGAGCGTGTTCAATTCCTGGCTGTGGCAATACCAGTGGTGGCAGGTCTATGGCCAGGGCCAGCCGCTTCGCATCCTGGTCGCGCTCGAGCACGGCGAGACGGTCGGCATCCTCGCGCTCTACATCCAGAAAATCTCGGTGCTCGGCGTGCCGGTGCGCCTGCTGCGCTTCGTCGGCACCGGCGCCGACACGCATCCCGACGACCTCGGCCCGGTGATCGCGCCCGGTGTCGAAGAGGCCGTGGCGACGAAGCTGGCTCGCGCCGCGCTGCGCCTGTCGCAGGCCGATGTCGTGCTCCTCACCGACATCGAGCCACAGTCCAACTTCGCGGGCGCGCTCGAGCGGGCGGCGAACGAAACCGGCCGCGCGAGCCTGAGCGAAGTCTCCGAGCGCATCGCGCTCGTCGAGCTGCCGCAGTCGTGGCCACAGTACCTGCAGTCGCTGACGTCCGACCGCCGCACACGCCTCAAGAGCGCGCGCAGGAAGGCGCTGGCCGCGCACCGGCTGCGTTTCTTCGTCTGGGAGGATTCGGCCAATCTCGACCGCGCGGTCGACCGCCTGGCCGAGCTGCACCGCAGCCGCTGGCGCGAGGCCGGCGGCAGCGCGTCCTTCGCCACCCCGGAGTACGTCGAATTCCACCGCGGCATCATCAAGTCGGCGTTCCCGCGCGGCTGGCTGCGGCTTTACTGCCTCGAGCTCGATGGCGAGCTCGCCGCGATGACCTACTGCTACCGCTTCCGCAATCGCGTCTATCTGATGCAGGCGGGCTTCGACCCGGCGAAGGCGAAAGCCAATCCCGGAAGAGTGCTGCTCGGCTGCGCGTTCGAGCATGCGATCGGCGAAGGCAACATCGCGTTCGATTTTCTCAAGGGCGAGCACCGCTACAAGGACCAGCTCGCCACCGGCTATCGCACCACGCTGGGCGTGCGGGTGTTCCGCAATACGCCGGGCGCGGTTGCGTATCGGCTGCGGCGCATCTGGCTGCCGCTCCTCAAGGCTCGCCTTTATCGCAACCCGCCCCCGAAGCTGATGCCATGACTCGCTTCCTCAAGGTCGACTTGCGCCGCCTGAGCCCGCACCGGCCGCCGGTGATGCTGCTCGGCGGCATCAACCTGGTGCGCGCGCTCGGCATCGCCGACATCCCGGTGATCGTCGCCGCCGCGCAGCGCTCCACGCCGGCGATGGCCTCGCGTTACTGCAGCGGGCGCCTGGCATTGCCGCCGCTCGCACAGCGCGAGGCGGTGGTCGAGCGCCTGCTGCGCGCCGGCGAGATCCTCACCGGCGAGCTGTGCACGCGGTTGCCGCTGGTCTACGGCGACGACGATCAGCTCGGCCTGGTGCAGGAGTTCCGCGAGACGCTCTCCCCCTATTACAGCTTCGTGCTCAACGATCCCGCCCTGTCGCGCGCGCTCTACTCGAAGCCGCTGTTCCAGGCGCTCGCCGAGCACCGCGGGCTACCGGTGCCGCGACGGCTCGAGTGGAGCGAGCTCGCGGCCTTCGACGCGCCGGTGCTCGTCAAGCCGAAGCTGAAGACCGGCTGGGACAGCTCGCCCGTGTACTCGCAGCTCCTCCAGCATGCGGGCAAGGCGCGCATCTTCGCCGATGGCCGCTCGCTGCTGCGCGAGCCGCTCGCGCACCCGCTCGCGGGCGAGCTGCAGGTCCAGGAATACATCCCGGGAGACGACCGCGCGCTGTGGTCGTTCCACGGCTTCGCCGATGAGAGCAGCAAGCTGCTGGCGTGGTTCGTCGGCCGCAAGATCCGCACTTACCCCACGCTCACCGGCGACAGCTCGTATCTGGAGCTCGCGAACGACGAGGCGCTCGCCTCGCTCGGCCGCACGCTGGTGCCGCGCATCGGCCTGAAGGGCGTGTTCAAGATGGACTTCAAGCGCCACGCCGAGAGCGGCGAGTTCCACCTGCTGGAAGTCAACGCGCGCTTCAATCTCTGGCACTACCTCGGCGCGAAGTGCGGCGTCAATCTCGCGCAGGTGGCCTACGACTACCAGGTGCGCGGCGCGCGGCCCGCGCCGCTGCGCGCGCTGGCGGGCACCCGCTGGCTCTCGCCGCGCCTGGACTACCTCGCCTATCGCCACCTTGCCGCGCGCGGCGAGCTCTCCGCGGCGCGCTGGCTGGCCTCGCTCGCCGCCGCGCCCAAGGTCTACGACCTTTTCGCCTGGACCGATCCGATGCCGCTCGCGGTGGTGCTGTGGGACGAAGTGAAGCACCTGCCGCGCCTCGGGCGCCGTGTGATGCGATGGCTCTCTACGGCGTCCTAGGCGATATCCACGGCAACGTAGAAGCGCTCGAGGCCGTGCTGGCGGCGCTCGATGAACGCGGCGTGCGCCGGCTTCTCTGCGTGGGCGACATCGTTGGCTACAACGCCGACCCTGACGCTTGCATCGCGCTGTTACGCGCGCGAGGCACGCGGGTGATCGCCGGCAACCACGACCTCATCGGCATCGGCCGGCTCGGCTTCGAGCGCTGCTCGAACAAGGCGCGCTATTCGCTCAAGCGCACGCGGCGGCGGCTGGCGCCCGAGAGCGTCGCGTGGCTGCGAGCGCTGCCCGCCAACCGGCTGGTCGAAGACTCGATCGCGCTGGTGCACGGCGGCGTGCGCGACGTGCAGCTCTACATGACCACGGCGCAGCACATCCGCCGCAACGCCGAGCTGCTGCGCGAGGACTTCCCCACCGCCCGCGTCTGCTTCTTCGGCCACAGCCACGCGCAAAAGCTCTACGAGGTCGCTGGCGATGAGGTGCGCGAGCTTGCCGTGGATCAGCCCTACCACCTGTCGCCCGACCGGCTGTACTTCATCAATGCCGGCTCGGTCGACGCGCAGCGCAAGCGCGAGGAGAAGCTGGCGGAGTTCGCCGTGCTGGATACGCAGGCCTCCACGGTGCAGTTCCACCGCGTGCGCTATAACGCGGCGGCGACCGAGGCCAAAGCCACGGTCGCCGGCTACCGCATCACGCGCCTGACCGATTGGTTTTATACGCTGCGTCGTCGGTTCCTGCCGACGTGATGCGCGGCACGATCATCGGCACCGCGCTGCGATAGCGCTCGAAGCTCGCGCCGTGCGCGTCGGCCAGGTCGCGCTCCTCGAGGAAGATGCCGATGAAGATGTACCCGGTGGTGGCGATCGAGAACAGCAGGTGCCCCAAGGTCATGTTCGGCGTCGCCCAGAAAGCGATCAGGAAGCCGAGCATGATCGGGTGGCGCACGAACTTGTAGAACGCCCGCGTCTTGAACTCGACGTTGGTGTAGGCGGCGCCGGTCAGCCGCAGGTAGACCTGCCGCAGGCCGAACAGATCGAAGTGGTTGATCATGAAAGTCGCGAGCAGCACGATCACCCAGCCAAGCGCGAACAGCCCGTAGAGGATCGCCACGCCAACCTGGCTCTCGACTTTCCACAGCGTGCCGGGGATCGGCCGCCACTGCCAGAAAAGCAGCGCGAGCGCGAGACTCGCGAGCAGCACGTAGGTGCTGCGCTCGACGGAGCGCGGCACGATGCGCGTCCACCAGCGCTTGAATCCAGGGCGCGCCATGACGCTGTGCTGCACGGCGAACAGGCCGAGAAGCAGCGTATCGATGACCAGGGCTGCGCCCAGCGGCCCCGGCTCGCCGGAATTGATGGTCTTCGGCACCGCAAAATCGCCGACGAAGGCGATGGCGTAGAGAAAGACGGCGAGAAACACCGCGTAGCTAACCGCTCCGTAGATGAACGCCAGATATCCCATGGACCCTCCCTTTCGTACGTCCATGGTCCTGCCGTGGCGGGCACGCCGCATGAGGCGGCAGTCCCGCCGGGCACTACTTCCCTCAGGAAAACCGGGACCGCTGCCCCAGGCCGCGCTCGCGGGCGAGGACGATCGCCTGCGCCCGGGTCTGCACGCCGAGCTTGTCGAAGATGTGCGTGACGTGGTTGCGCACGGTCTTCTCCGAAAGGGCGAACTGGGCGGCGATCTGCGTGTTGTCCAGGCCCTGCGCGATGCGCTCCAGGATCTCGCCTTCCCTCGCCGTGAGGCCGGACAAGTTGCTCCCGGCCGCGGGGAGAAAGGCGCGCAGCTCCTCGAAAAACTGGACGAACGCGGGCTCGTGCGAAAGCAGGATGTGGTTGGCCGTCTCGAGCGGCACGAAACGCGCGCCCGGGATGCGGCTCGCGAGGTCCCGGCCTTCCTCGAAGGGCACGCGCCGGTCGCCGCGCCCGTGGATCACGAGCGTCGGGCACTGCAGGCGCGGCGCCGATTGCGTGACATCGATGGCGAGGAACGAGCGGATCAGGCGCACTGCGTTCTCGGGCGGCGCCGACTTGCGCTGCAGCTCGGAGAGCGAATTCATCTGCTCGAGCGTCGCCCCCGGCACGAACTGCGCCGAGAACATGGTGCGGTAGGTCGGGTCCTCGCGCCCCCAGCCCACTTCCACCAGCTTGAGCTGCGCCTCCATCTCGGCGACGCGCTCCGGCGGCAGCCCGCGCATCAGCGAGCCGCGCGCATAGCTGCCGAGCAGGATCAGGTGGCTGACGCGATGCGGATGGCGCGCGGCATATTCGATCGCGATCGCGCCGCCCTGCGAATGCCCGAAAAGCGCGAAGCGCTCGTGCCCGGCCGCGTCGATCACCGCCTCCAGGTCGTTGGCGTAGTGCGCGAAGGAGAATTCGCGCACATCGCGGTCGGAGAGGCCGCAGCCGCGCGCGTCCATGCGAACCAGCGTCCGGCCGCTCGACAGGCGCTCGATCCAGGGGCGCCACAGCGGGCTCTCGGGCTCGTATTCGAGATGCGTCAGCCAGTGCGGCGCCCTCACCAGGGCGGGGCCATCGCCGCTCGTGGCGAAGGCGAGACGCGTGCCGTCGAAACTGGTGCAGAAGCGGATCTGCTGCTTCATGTAAATAGAATACCGCGTGCGGCAACTGGATAGCTTCGATTACGTCATCGTCGGCGCCGGCAGCGCCGGCTGCCTGCTCGCCAACCGCCTGTCGCGCGATCCGGAGTCCCGCGTGCTGCTGATCGAAGCCGGCGGACGCGATGACCACTTCTGGATTTCGATCCCGGTCGGCTATCTCTACACCATCGCCAATCCGCGAACCGACTGGTGCTACAAGACCGAGCCCGATGAGCATCTCGCCGGACGCTCGATCCACTACGCGCGCGGTCGCGTGCTCGGCGGCTGCTCCTCGATCAACGCCATGATCCACATGCGCGGGCAGAAAGAGGACTGGGACCACTGGGCCGCGCTCGGCAACCGCGGCTGGGGCTGGGACGATGTCCTGCCGATTTTTCGTTCCCTGGAAGACTACGAACGCGGCTCGGTCGACGGCTACGGCGCGGGTGGCGAAGTGCGCGTCGAGGACCCGCGCGTGCGCTGGGAGATCATCGACGCCTGGCGCGAAGCGGCGGCCGAATGCGGCATTCCAAAAGTGAAGGTGTTCAACAACGGCGACAACTTCGGCTGCGCCTACTTCCAGATGAACCAGAAGCGCGGCCGGCGCTGGAGCGCGACCAACGCCTTCCTGCGGCCGGTGCTGCACCGGAAGAACCTCACCGTGCTGACCGACGCGCAGGTCACGAAGCTCCGCATGAACGGGCGCACAGCCGAGGGTGTCGAGTTCGTGCACGCTGGGCAGGCGCTTTTTGCTGGCGCCAGCAAAGAAACCATTTTGGCGGCCGGCGCGATCGGCTCGCCGCAGCTGCTGCAGCTCTCCGGCATAGGTGCTGCCGAGCACTTGCAGCGCCTGGGCATTCCCGTCGTGCACGAGCTGAAGGGCGTGGGCGAGAACCTGCAGGACCACCTGCAGATCCGCCTGCAGTACAAGGTGAAGAACGTCCGCACCCTCAATGGCATCGCCAATAGCTGGATGGGAAAGGCGGCGATGGCCGCCGAGTACTTCCTGCTGCGCACCGGGCCGCTGACCATGCCGCCCTCGCAGGCCGGCGCCTTCGCGAAGAGCGATGCCTCGCAGCCGACGCCGAACATCGAGTGGCACGTGCAGCCGCTGTCGCTCGACAAGTTCGGCGACCCGCTGCACAGCTTTCCGGCGATCACGCCGAGCGTGTGCAACCTGCGGCCGAGCTCGCGTGGCTGGGTGCGCATCAAGTCCGCGGATCCGGCCGCGTATCCCGAGATCCGCCTGAATTACCTCAGCACGCCGGAGGATCGAAAGGTCGCCATCGATGCCATGCGCTTCACGCGGCGCATCATGGCGGCCAGGGCGCTCGCCAAGTACCAGCCGGAGGAATACCGGCCTGGCGCAGCGATCGCAAATGATGCTGCATTGGCCAAGGCCGCCGGCGAGCTTGGCACGACGATTTTCCATCCGGTGGGAACCTGCAGGATGGGCCGCGATCCCATGGGCGTGGATGCGGCGGTGGTCGACGACGAGCTGCGCGTGCACGGCGTCGGACGCCTGCGGGTGATCGACGCATCCATATTTCCGCGCATTACATCCGGTAACACGAACGCGCCAACCTACGTCATCGCCGAGAAGGGCGCGCGCGCGATCTTGAAAACACTACAATCGGGCCCCACCTGACCGGTCGATAAAGGAGCACCAAGCCCCATGAAGCGCGTCTTCCTGCTGATCGCCACCAACATCGCGGTGATGGTGGTGCTGTCCATCGTCGTCAGCGTGCTCGGCCTCGACCAGTACCTCACGGCGAACGGCATCGATTACTTCTCGCTGCTGTGGCTCTCGGCGATCTTCGGTTTCGGCGGCGCGTTCATCTCGCTCCTGATCTCGAAATGGATCGCCAAGATGTCGGTCGGGGCGCAGACCATCGACGGCTCCGAGGGCACCACGCAGTACTGGCTGGTGCAGACGGTGCACAAGCTGGCGGACGCGGCCCACATCGGAAGACCGGAGGTCGCGATCTATGAAGGCCCGGCCAACGCGTTCGCCACCGGCGCGTTTCGCGATTCGGCGCTGGTCGCGGTGTCGAGCGGCCTGGTCGAGGCGATGAGCAAGGACGAGGTCGAGGCGGTGCTCGGCCACGAGATCACGCACATCTCGAACGGCGACATGGTGACCCTCACGCTGATCCAGGGCGTGCTCAACACTTTCGTCTTCTTCATCTCGCGCGTGGTCGGCATGGTCGTCGACAAGGCGGTGTTTCGCACCGAGCGCGGCACCGGCCCCGGGTTCTACATCACCGTGATCGTGTGCCAGATCCTGTTCGGCATCCTCGCCTCGGCGATCGTGGCCTGGTTCTCGCGCCAGCGCGAGTTCCGCGCCGACGCCGGCTCGGCCAAGCTGCTCGGCACGCCGCAGCCGATGATCGCCGCGCTCGCGCGCCTCGGCGGCCTCGAGACCGGCGGGCTGCCGGATACCGTGAAAGCCTTCGGCATCGACAGCCGCTCGGGCCTCGCCAATATCTTCGCCACGCACCCGCCGATCGAGGTGCGCATCGCCGCGCTGCAAGCCGGGCGCTAAGCTTTTTCGTTGAACGCGCTCCTCGCCTGGTACTTCGTGGCGGTGTGGGGCTCGGGCTACGTCGCCACGAAGATCGGCCTGCAGTACGCGCCGCCCTTCACGTTCCTCACGCTGCGCTTCTGCTTCGGCCTGCTGTGCCTCGCGCCGATCGTCGCGCTATGGAAGCCGAAGTGGCCGCAGACCGGCGCCGAGCTCGGCCACGTGGTGGTCGCGGGGCTGCTGATGCACGCGGTGCAGCTCGGCGCGAGCCACTACGCCCAGTACCTGGGCATGTCGGCCGGCGTCACGGCCTTGATCATCTCCTCGCAGCCGCTGCTCACCGCGATCATCGCCTCGCGCTGGATGCATGCGCGCCTCGCGCCCGGGCAATGGGCCGGCGTGTTCATCGGCCTTGCGGGAGTCGCGCTGGTCGTGTGGCACAAGATCGACATCCGCGAAGTCACGCCGGGAAGCCTCGCCGCCACGCTGATCGCGGTAGCCGGCGTCACCGCGGCGACGCTCTACCAGCGGGCGTTCGCGCCGCAGACCGACCTGAAAGCCGCCGCGGTGATCCAGTTCGCCGCCACGGCCCTGGTGCTCGCGCCGCTTGCGCTCGGCGTTGAAGGCTTTGCCGTGCGCTGGAGCTGGCAGCTTCTCGCGGCGATTGCGTTCCTTGTGATCTTCGCCTCGTTCCTCGCCGTGAGCGTCCTGCACATCCTCATGCGCCATGGCGAGGCAACGCGCGTAGCGAGCATGATGTATCTGCCGCCGATCTTTGCCGTGGCGCTCGAGCTGGCGCTGTTTCACGTGCTGCCAAGCGCGCTCACGCTGGCCGGGATCGCGGTCACCTGCATCGGGGTCGCGATGACGGTATGGACGAAGCCATGGAAATCGCCTACTTCATCCTGCTGAACGTCCTCGGGCACCTGTGCTTCGTCGGCAGCCGCATGACGACCACGCTGTTCGCGCTCAAGCTCGGCGCCTCGGAGCTCACCGTCGGGGTGCTGCTCGCGCTGTTCGCGGTGCTGCCGATGTTCCTTTCGGTGACCGCCGGACGGCTGATCGACCGGCTCGGGCCGCGCCGGCCGGTGATGATCGGCCTCGCGGTACTCGCTTTCGCCGCCACGCTGCCGTTCTTCTTCCCCTCGGTGACGGTGCTGTACTTCGCCAGCCCGCTGCTCGGCTGCTCCTTCATGTTCCTGCATATCGCCATGAACAGCGTGTTCGGCGCCCACGGCACGCCGGAGGAGCGCGCCGTCACCTTCTCCTGGCTGTCGCTCGGCTTCTCGATCTCGAACTCGCTCGGTCCGCTGATCGCCGGCTATGCGATCGAGGGCTTCGGCCACGCCGGCGCGATGCTCGGGCTCGCCGTGTTCCCGGTGATCGCCTTCATCCTGCTCTGGCGGCGCCGGCGTCCGCTGCCGCGCCCGGAGCGCGTGCCGCGCGAGCGCAACGCCCACGTGCTCGATCTGCTGAAGCTGCCGGGGCTGCGCTACACCCTCATCGCGAGCGGGCTGCTCAACATGGGATGGGACATCTACAGCTTTCTCATGCCGATCTACGGCTCGCGCATCGGCCTTACCGCCGGCACCATCGGCATCATCATGTCGAGCTTCGCCATCGCCACCTTCGTGGTGCGCGCGCTGCTCACCATGCTGGTGCGCCGCGTGCGCCAGTGGCTGCTCATCGCCTCGGCGATGACGCTCGCCGGCGCCGCGTACCTGCTGTTCCCGTTCGTCGAGAGCGTGCCGCTGCTGATCGCGCTGTCGTTCGTGCTCGGCCTGGGCCTGGGCGCGTCGCAGCCGGTGATCATGGCGCTGCTCTACGAGGCTTCGCCGCGCGGCCGCCAGGGCGAGGCGGTCGGCATCCGCACCACGATGATGAACGCCAGCCAGACCTTCATCCCGCTCGCCTCCGGCGCGATCTCGGCGGCGCTCGGCATGACCCCGGTGTTCGCGCTGATTGCGCTGCTCCTGTTCACCGGGGCGTGGATTGCCAAAAAGCGCACATAGGTTTACTCGCCGCGCGATTCGCCGCTGCGTAGAATCGTCTCCGGGAGGGAGCGATGGAGCAGCACTCGGTACGCACCGAGGAAAAGCAGGCGATCCGCCTGCACCGCTACACGCTCGGCGTCTACAGCTACAGCCTGGCGCTCGCGCTGCTGGCCGCGGGCAGCGCGCTCGACTTCATCCATACCGGCCCGGCAATCACCATCGCTATCGCGTGCATCGCAACCAATGCGGTGCTCTATGCCCTGTTCCGCAGCGGCTTCAACCTGCGCTTCGCCGATGCGAGCCTGACCAAGCCGCAGGTCTACATCGGCATCACGCTGCTGATGCTCGGGCTGTACTGGGTCGACATCGGCCGCGGCATCTCGCTCGGCCTGTGCTTTTTCGCCTTTCTCTTCGGCATCTTCCGCCTGAGCACGCGCGAGCTGATGACGGTGACGCTGTACACCCTCGCGGCCTATGCGCTGGTGATCAACCTGCTGATGCACTGGCGGCCGGATTCGATCCAGAGCGTGCAGCAGGAATGGTTCAACTGGGCGTTGCTCGCGCTGACGCTGCCCTGGTTCTCGGTGATCGGCGGCCGCATCCGTGCGCTGCGCGACCGGCTGCGCGAGCGCAAGCAGGAGCTGCAGGACGCGATCGGCACCATCCAGGCGATGGCGACGCGCGACGAGGTGACCGGCCTCTACAACCGCGCCTTCTTCACCGAGAGCCTCGGCCACGCGCTGGCGCAGGCCGAACGCCATGAGCGCAGCCTCGCGCTGCTGTTCATCGACGTCGACCGCTTCAAGCTGATCAACGACAGCCTCGGCCACGCGGTGGGCGACGCGGCGCTGCGCCAGATCGGCGAGCGCATCGCCGGCTGCGTGCGCGACAGCGACATCGTGGCGCGCCTGGGCGGCGACGAGTTCGTCGCGCTGATCGAGAGCGTGCCCGCGCCGCAAGCGCTGCATGAGATCGCCCAGAAGATCATCGAAGCCGTGGCGCGCCCGCTCGAGCTCGAGCGGCGCGAGCTCGCGCTTTCGGTGAGCATCGGCGTGGCGGCGATGCCCGACGACGGGCGCGACGCGCAGACGCTGATGCGCAACGCCGACATCGCGATGTACCGCGCCAAGGCGCAGGGACGCAACTGCTACAGCTTCTATACGCGCCAGATGAGCGAGCATGCCGAGGAGCGCCTCGCGCTCGAGGCCGACCTGCACCACGCCGTCGAGCGCGGCGAGCTGCGCGTGCTCTATCAGCCCAAGGTCGCGGTTGCGGACGGCGGCATCCGTGGCGCCGAGGCGCTGTTGCGCTGGCAGCACCCGCGCCTGGGCCTGCTGTCGCCCGATCGCTTCATCGACCTCGCCGAGGAGTCGGGCGCCATCGTGCCGATCGGCCGCTGGGTGCTGCAGGAGGCCTGCACGCGCGCCGCCGCGTGGGGCGGTTCCTATTCGATCGCCGTCAACCTCTCGGCCCGCCAGTTCTCCGACCCCGGCCTCCTCGCCACCGTGGAAGCCGCGCTGCGCGAGTCGGGCCTCGAGGCGTCGCTCCTCGAGCTCGAGATCACCGAGAGCATGGTGATGCAGGAACCCGAGGCGGCGGCCCAGACCATGCACAAGCTGCGCGCGCTCGGCGCGCAGCTCTCGATGGACGACTTCGGCACCGGCTACTCCTCGCTCGGCTATCTCAAGCGCTTTCCGCTCACCACGGTGAAGCTCGACCGCAGCTTCGTGCGCGACCTGCCGCTCGACGACGACGACGTCGCCATCGCGCGCGCGGTGCTCGCGATGGCGCACAGCCTGCGCATGGACGTGACGGCCGAAGGCGTCGAGCGCGCCGACCAGCTCGATTTCCTGCGGCGCGAAGGCTGCCTTTCCTACCAGGGCTACTACTGCAGCCCGCCGGTGGCCGAAGAGCAGCTCCTCAGCCTGCTCGAAACAGCGGCCCGCGAGCGGCGCCTCGGCTGGGCTGTAGAAGCGGCTGGACGGTAGAATCGGCGCCGATGCGGCGCGTTACCCTCACGCAGTTCCTCGTCGGGCGGCAGCAGCAGAACCTGATCAACGCCGATCTGCGGCTGCTGCTCGAGACCATCGCGCGCGCCTGCAAGGCGATCAGCACGCGCGTCAACAAGGGCGCGCTGGCCGACGGCCTGGGCAGCGCCGGCACCGACAACATCCAGGGCGAGGCGCAGAAGAAGCTCGATGTGCTCTCGAACGAGATCCTGATGGAGGCCAATGTCTGGGGCGGCAACCTCGCCGCCTTCGCCTCCGAGGAGGTCGAGCGCCCGGTGCCGATCACCGAGCCCTACAAGCGCGGCGAATATCTCCTGCTGATCGACCCGCTCGACGGCTCGTCGAATATCGATGTGAACATTTCGGTCGGCACCATCTTCTCGGTGCTGCGCTGCCCGAAGACCGCCGAAGGCAAGTACTGCGAGCCCGAGGAGCAGGCTTTCCTGCAGCCGGGTAGCCGGCAGGTCGCGGCCGGCTTCGCCGTGTACGGGCCCACCACGGTATTCGTGATCACGGTGGGCGACGGCGTGCACGGCTTCACGCTCGACCGCGAGACCTACACCTTCGTGCAGACCCACCCGGAGATCCGCATCCCGCCCGACACCGCGGAGTTCGCGATCAACACCTCGAACATGCGCCGCTGGGAGCCGCCGGTGAAGCGCTACATCGACGAGTGCCTGGCGGGCAAGGACGGCCCGCGCGGCAAGGACTTCAACATGCGCTGGGTCGCTTCGATGGTGGCCGACGTGTTCCGCGTGCTTTGCCGCGGCGGCATCTTCATGTACCCGCGCGACGCCAAGAACAAGGATGGGCGCCTGCGCCTCATGTACGAGGCCAATCCGATGGCGATGATCGTCGAGCAGGCCGGCGGCGGCGCCAGCGACGGCCACGGGCGCATCCTCGACATCCAGCCCATGGGACTGCACCAGAGAGTGGCGGTGGTGCTCGGCTCGAAGAACGAGGTCGACCGGGTCACTTCGTACCACCAGAAATGAAAAGGCCGGCCTAAATGAAAAGGCCGGGTCTCGCCCGGCCTTCTCTCCTCCCCGCTGGAACCGTTATTTCAGGAACCGGCTGACCAGTTTGGTCATCTCGAACATCGAGACTTGGCCCTTGCCACCGAACACCGGTTTGAGCTTCTCATCGGCGTTGATCATGCGCTTGTTCTTCTTGTCTTGCAGCCCGTTGCGCTTGATGTAACCCCAGATCTTCTTGGTCACTTCCGTACGCGGCATGTTGCCGGCACCCACCACGGCCGCGAGCGGGCCGGTCGGGGTCATCGGCTTCATGAAGGCAGCATTTGGCTTACGCTTCTTACCGCCTGCCTTCTTCGCTTTCTTCTTCGCCATCTAGTTTCTCCTCTGAACGTTCGCTGATTTGTTCGATCGATCGATCCGGAATCCCCCGCCGTGGTACAGCGGTGGAGGAGAAGATGCCGAATCCCAGAGGGCGTGTCAACGACTTTCAGAGGGAAAACGCGGCCATTTCCCTCTGGCGTTGTATTTCGCACCTTAAAATCGCGGTATGAACATCGCCGATCTGCGTCAGGAATACATGCGCGCGGGGCTCTCGGAAGCCGACGCCGATCGCGATCCGCTCGCCCAATTCGAGCGCTGGTTCGCCGATGCGGTGCATGCGCAGCTGCCTTTGCCCAACGCCATGACGCTCGCCACGGTGGATGCGAAGGGGGCGCCTTCGGCCCGGATCGTGCTTTTGAAAGGCGTAGAACGCGCCGGCTTTGTGTTCTATACAAATTACCGCAGCCGCAAGGCACGCGAGCTCGAGGCAGGCGGCGCAGCCTGCCTGGTCTTCCTATGGTCGCAGCTCGAGCGCCAGGTGCGCATCGACGGCACCGTGGAGCGCGTCGACGCGCACGATTCCGATGCATATTTCACATCTCGCCCTCTGGGCGCGCGCCTTTCCGCCTGGGCCTCGCCGCAGAGCGAGCGCGTTCCTTCGCGTGGAACGCTCGAGGCGGCAATGGCGCAGGCGCGCAGCCGCTACGGCGATGCGCCGCCGCGCCCGCCGCACTGGGGCGGTTATCGCGTAACGCCGCGCGCGATCGAGTTCTGGCAGGGACGCGCGGATCGCCTGCACGACCGTTTGCTCTATATCCAGAGCAACGGTGGGTGGCAGATCGAGCGGCTTGCGCCCTAGCGAGGCAACCGCGCGCGAGGCGATCCTGCTTCTCGCGCTGGCGGCGTTCAATTCGGGGATCTCGCTGCGTTGCGTCGAGCCGATGCTGCCGCAGCTCGCCGCAGACTTCGGCACCAGCGTCTCGGCGGCTTCCTTCATCATCACCGCCTTCGGTCTCGCCTACGCCGCGGCGGTGCTGCTGCAGGGGCCGCTCGGCGACCGCTTCGGCAAGCTGCGCGTCGTCACCATCGGCACCGCCCTCGCCGGCGCGGCCTCGCTCGGCTGTGCCGCGGCGTGGGACGTCAGCTCGCTCGCCGGCGCGCGCTTCCTGATGGCGATCTTTGCTTCCGCGCCGGTGGCACTCGGCATGGCCTATATCGGCGACGTGGTGCCGCTGGAGGACCGGCAGACCACCGTGGCGCGCTTCATCGCCGGTTCCATCTTCGGCCAGACGCTCGGCCCGCTCTTCGGCGGCCTGTTTACCGACTGGGCGGGATGGCGCAGCTCCTTCGTCGCGCTGGGGGCGGTGTTCATCCTCGGCGCCGCGGTGATGTTCGTGCGCACGCGGCGCGAATGGCCGCCACTCGGGCCGGGACGCTTCCAGCCGCTCGCGATCCATGCCGAGCTCCTGTCGCGCTCCGCGGTGCGCTGGCTGGTGGCGATCGGCGTCGCCGAGACCTTCTTCTTTTTCGGCGCCTACGTCTTCCTCGGCGCCTTCTTCCACGCGCGCTTCGAGCTCAGCTTTACCGTGATCGGGCTGCTGCTCGCCGGCTACGGCGTGGGCGGCCTGCTGTATTCCTCCATGGTGCCCTGGCTGCTGGGTAAGTTGCGCGACCGCGGCCTGGTCGTCGCGGGCGGCGTGCTCGCCTGCGCGCTCTTCACCTGCATCGTGCTCGCCACCGACTGGATCTATACGATCCCGTGCACCATCGGCCTCGGCTTGGCCTTCTATCTCCTGCACAACACCATCCAGACCAAGGCCACCGAGGTGGCGCCGGACTCGCGTGCCTCGGCGCTCTCCTTATATGCATCCGCCTGGGGCGCGGGACAGGCGCTCGGCGCCGCGGCCGCAGGGACCGCCGTGGTATTCGTCGGCTACGCGCCCACCATCGCCGCCTTCGGCCTGGGCTTCGCTCTGCTCGCGCTCTGGCTTCGCTACAACCTCGCGCGCCTGCACCCGGCATGAGCGATCCTCTTGTCGGCGATTTTCTGCATCGCGCCGGCTTGGGCTCGCCGATCCGCATGGAGCCGCTCACCGGCGGCGTGTCCTCCGACATCTGGCGCGTCGACCTGCCCGGTGTGTCGATCTGTGTGAAGCGCGCGCTGCCGCGATTGCGCGTGGCGCAGGTGTGGGAGGCGCCGATCGAGCGCAACCGCTACGAGCGCCAATGGATGCAGACCGCGGGTCAGGCCGCACCCGGAGCCGCGCCGCGCGTGCTCGCGTGGGATGACGCCGCGGGGCTTTTCGCCATGGAGTACCTGGACCATCCGGTGTGGAAAGCGCTGCTGCGCGAAGGCCGCGCCAACGCCGCGTTCGCTGCCAAGGTCGGCAGCCGCCTCGCCGCGATCCACGCCGCGACCGCCGGCAAAGCCGAGGTGGCCGCAGCCTTCCCCACCGATGCGATCTTCCATGCGATCCGCCTCGAGCCCTACCTCGTCGCGACCGCCGCCAGGCATCCCGATCTCGCAGACACGCTGCAGCGCCTGGCGCAGCGCACCGCCGCGTCGAAGCACTGCCTGGTGCACGGCGACGTCAGCCCCAAAAACATCCTGGTCGCCGGGCACGGGCCGATATTCCTGGACGCCGAATGCGCGTGGTACGGCGATCCGGCCTTCGACCTCGCCTTCTGCCTCAACCACATGTTCCTCAAGTCCGCCTGGGTGCCGAGCGCCCTCCCCGGCTTCATGCAGTGCTTCGATGCCCTCTCGGCGGCCTATTTGCGCGGCGTGACCTGGGAGCCCCCCGCCGCAGTGGAAGAACGCGCCGCCACACTCTTACCCGGCCTGCTTCTGGGCCGCGTCGACGGCAAATCGCCAGTCGAGTACCTCGATCCCGCCGGCCAGGCGCTCGTGCGCGAGGCCGCGCGCAAATTACTGGTGCGTGGCGAGCGCACCCTTCTCGGGCTGCATAACGCATGGCTCGAATCCTCGACATAAAAGGCCGCCGCGTCTGGGACTCGCGCGGCCGCCCGACGGTCGAGGCGGAGGTCATCGTCGGCCGAGGCGCGACGCCGCTCGCCTCGGGCCGCGCCATCGCGCCCGCTGGCGCATCCACCGGTGCCGGCGAGGCCAAGGCGCTCGATGTGCCTACGGCGGTGAAAAACATCAACACGCTGATCCGCGACGCCTTGCGCGCGCTGAGCGTCTCCGACCAGCAGGCGATCGACGAGCGCCTGATCGAGCTCGACGGCACCGCCGACAAGCACCGGCTCGGCGCCAACGCCATGGTCGCGGTGTCGCTCGCCTGCGCGCAGGCCGCCGCCTCTTCTGCCAAGGTGCCGCTCTGGAAGCATCTCGCCGGCGAGCGGCGCGTCGCGCTGCCCGTGCCACAGATCCAGATCTACGGCGGCGGCGCCCACGCGCGCGGTCGCGTGGACCTGCAGGACTACATGGTGATCTGCACCGGCGCCGGCAGCTTCTCCGAAGCGCTCGAGTGGACCGCGCAGATCTATGCCGCCGCCGGCGCGCGGCTCGCAAAGAAGGGGGCCTTGCAGGGCGTGGCGGATGAAGGCGGCTACTGGCCCTCGTTCAAGACCAACGAGGAAGGCTTGGCCGAGCTCGTCGGCGCGATCGCCGATGCCGGCCTCGAGCCCGGCGTCGATGCCGGCATCGCGCTGGATATCGCCGCTACCCAGCTCTACCGCGGCGGGCGCTATCACCTGGCGCTGGAAAACCGCAGCCTCACTGCAGAGCAGCTCCACGCCATGCTCGCGCGCTGGATCGAGCGCTATCCGATCGTGTCGATCGAGGATCCTTTCGCCGAGGACGATGCCGACGCGATGCGCGCCTTTACCAAAGCGACTTCCATCCAGGTCGTGGGCGACGATTTCTTCGTCACCTCGGCCGACCGGGTGAAGAGCGCGAACGGCGCGTGCAACACCGCGCTCCTCAAGCCGAACCAGGTCGGCACGCTCACCGAGACGCTCGCCTGCTGGGACGCCGCCCGTGAAGCCGGCTACCGCGCCATCGTCTCGGCGCGCTCGGGCGAAACCGAGGACGTCTCCATCGTGCACCTCGCGGTGGGCTGGGGCGTCGGCCAGCTCAAGGTCGGCAGCTTCTCGCGCTCCGAGCGCATGGCGAAGTGGAACGAAGGCCTGCGCATCGAGGAAACGCTTGGCGCCAAGGCCCTGCCCTTCCCCGCCCGCAAACTCTTTAAGTAGGGACGGACCCCATTTTTCTCATTTGAAAGTCGTTCTCCACTTCGACGGTAGCAATGCCCTGATCGAGAAACTGCATCCGCTGGGCGTCGAGCTATGCCCGGAGAGCGATGAGCGGCGCTTCAGCGTCCTGCTGCCCGAGGTCGAAGTGCTATGGCATGTGCTGAAGCCGGTCACGGCGGAGATCATCGCGCGTGCGCCGAAGCTGAAGCTGATCCAGAAGATCGGCAGCGGCGTGAACACCATCGATATCGAAGCGGCGAAGCGCCGCGGCATCGCGGTGTGCAACCTGCCGGGCACCAACAGCCGCGCGGTCGCCGAGATGACGCTGCTCCTTATGCTCGCCTGCCTGCGACGCCTGCCGCAGTTGAGCGCCGCGGTCCACGCGGGGCGGTGGCTCGACGCCTGGAAGCTGCAGGATCACTTCGGCGAGCTCGGCGGCCGCACCGTGGGATTGCTCGGCTACGGCGCCGTTCCCCGTCTTCTAGCGCCTATCCTCGAAGCGCTGGGCGCGAGGGTGCTCTATTGGTCGCGTTCCAAGACCAATTCCGATTTCGCCACCGTCGTCCAGACCAGCGACATCCTGTCCCTGCATCTGCCACTGACCTCGCAGACGCAGAAGCTGATCGATCCGCGCCGAATGAAGCGCGGCGCGATCCTCGTGAACACCGCGCGCGGCGGTCTGGTGGACGAGGCGGCGCTACTGGAGGCGTTGCGTACCGGCCATCTGGCGGCTGCCGGGCTCGATGTCTACGGGGTGGAACCGCTCCCGGCGGCGCATCCCCTGCTGGCAATGCGCAACGTGATCTGCGCGCCGCACCTCGCGTGGCTGACGCAAGAGACCCTGGACCGCAGTATTACGGCGGCCATGGAAAACGTGCGCCGCCTGCGCGAAGGTCAGCCGCTACTGAACCGCGTCGCCTAGTTCGGCCTGACGCTCGTGCCGCTTTCGGTGGCGACGCGATCGAGAAAACTGCAGTCCTTCTTGTAATCCAGGGTGCCATCGCGCAGATTCAGGAATCCCGCCCCGCCGAGCGCCTTCACCGCGACGTCGATGTTCTTCATCACCGCTTCGCTCAGGTTGAGATGGTCGCCGTGCACGCAAATGACGGGACCTTCCTTATAAGCGGGTAGGGAGCGCACGTACTGCAGGAGCTCGAGCATGCGCGACTCGTCGAAATACAGGCCAATGACGACGAGCTGGAAGCCGTCGTGGCGTAGCGCCTTTAGCGCCTCCACCATGGTGCGTACGAACGTCAGCTCGTGTCCCGGGAGGCACTCTCGCAGCTTTTCGTCCATCTCCGGTATGTCGGCGACCAGCACTTTTGTAGATGTCGGCATGCGCTCGAGCGGAGCAAACCCCATGCCAGAGGATCACGCTACGGGTTCAAATCCTTGTGCGCTCAGGCGATAGCGCCGGTCGCAGCCGGCCGCGGCCTGCTCGGAATGCGTGGCAAGAATTGCCGCGGCGCCGCGTTCTTTCGTCTGCGCCCTGAAGAGCGCCAGCACCTGTCGCGCATTCTCGGGATCCAGGTTGCCGGTCGGTTCATCGGCGAGCACGAGCTGCGGCTCGCCCACCAGGGCGCGCGCGATCGCCACGCGCTGCAGCTCCCCGCCCGAGAGCTCGCGCGGCGAGCTGCTCTCGCGCCCGCCAAGACCCACGGCTGCGATGATGCTCTTCACTTTCGCAGCATCGGTGACCCCGCGCAGGAGCAGCGGCAGGCCGACGTTCTGCTCGACGCTCAACTGCGGCAGGACGTGGAACGCCTGGAACACGAAGCCGTAGTGATCGCGCCTGAGGAGCGTTAGCGCATCGTCGTCCATCGCGGTGAGCTCGCGCTCGCCGAAGAAAATCTGCCCGGCGTCCACCGGCTCGAGCCCGGCGATGACATTGAGGAGCGTCGACTTGCCGATGCCCGACTCGCCGAGGATCGCGATGTACTCGCCCGCGTGCACCTCCAGAGAGATCTGGTGCAGGACGGTTCGCCCGCCGAAGCGCTTGCCGACTGCCGAGAGCCTCAGCACCTTAGAATCGTACTATGTTCATCGAGCGTCACGGCCTGTGGTCCGAGGAGCAACGCGCGCAGGCACGCGAGCTCAGGAAGCGCCTGGAGCGCGAGCCGCTCGAGCTGGTGCGCGTCGCGTGGGCCGACCCGCATGGCGCATCGCGTGCCAAGGCGCTCTCGCTGCCGGTATTTCTCGACGCGCTCGAGAACGGCTACAACATCAACGTCGCGACCACCACACTCGATTCGGCGGGCGGCCGCGTGTTCAAGTCGTTCACCCGCGGCGGCGGCATGGGACTCGACGAGATGACCGGCTCGCCCAATCTCACGGTGGTGCCGGATCCATCCACCTTCCGCACGCTGCCTTGGGCGCCGGGCGTCGGCTGGGTGCTGTGCGACGAATACTTCCGCGACGGCAAGCCATTCCATTTCTCACCGCGCCATCTGCTCAGGCGCCAGGTCGCGCGTCTTGCGCAGAAGAAGATGGATCTCAAGGTCGGGCTCGAGATGGAGTGGTACCTCGCGCGCCTCGCCGAAACCCAGCTCTCCGAGGAGCATGTCGGCATCCCCGGTGTTCGCGGCCGCGCGATCCGCACCGCGCCGATCGAGCCCGGCTACTCGTATCACTCCGAGACCAACATGGACCTCATGCAGCCGGTGCTCGGCGAGCTCGCTCGCACGTACACCGCGCTGCGATTGCCGCTGCGCTCGATCGAGAACGAATGGGGTCCGGGCCAGGTGGAGTGCACCTTCAGTGCACAGTCCGCGCTGCGCAGCGCCGATGACCTGCTGCTGTTTCGCACCGCGACGCGCCAGGTATGCAGGCGCCTGGGCTGCTTCGCCACTTTCATGGCACGCCCGGCGCTCAAGGGCTACTACGCGAGCGGCTGGCATCTGCACCAGTCGATGGCCGATGGCGCCGGCAAAAACCTCTTCGCCGCGAGCGAGCTGCTATCGCCCATCGGGCAGTCTTATCTCGCCGGACTGCTCGAGCACGCCGTGGCATCCACGGTGTTCGCCACTCCCACGGTAAATGGATATCGACGATTCCGACCCAACTCGCTGGCACCGGACCGCGCGAGCTGGGGCTTCGACCATCGCGGCGCCATGGTGCGCGTCCTGGGCGGCAAGGGCGATCCTGCGACGCGCCTGGAGAACCGCGTCGGCGAGCCGGCGGCGAATCCGTATCTCTACATTGCGTCGCAGATCGTCGCCGGGCTCGACGGCATCGAGCGCAAGCTCGAGCCCGGGCCGCGCGACGATGAGCCCTACGCCGCCGACCGGCCGCTTTTGCCGGCGAGCCTCGGCGAGGCGCTGGCGGCGCTGGATAAGAGCACGCTCTTCCGTCATCAACTGGGAGACGTGTTCGTCGATTACTACCTGAAGCTCAAAGGCAGCGAGCTCGGCCGCTATCGGCAGTGGCTGGAGGACAATCGCGTCGCCGAGAGCGAGCCGACCGAGTGGGAACAGAATGAATACTTCGATTTTTTTTGAGAATTTGGTCCACGAGGACCGCGTGCATCGGACGATCTATACCGATCCGATGATCTTCGAGCTCGAGATGACGCACATCTTCGGTCAGGTGTGGGTCTACCTCGCGCACGAGAGCCAGATCCCGCGCAACGACGACTACCTGACCACCAAGCTCGGCCTGCGGCCGGTGATCGTGCTGCGCGACGCGCACGGCAAGCTGCGCGCGCTCTTCAATCGCTGCACGCACCGCGGCGCGCGAGTGTGCCGCGATGCGCGCGGCTCGGCCTCGACCTTCCAGTGCCCCTACCACGGCTGGACCTACTTCAACACCGGCAAGCTGCGCGGCGTGCCCTGGCCCGAGGGCTACGCCTGCGATTTCAAGGACAACAAGTTCAATCTCGCGCAGGTGCCGCGCGTCGAGAGCTATCGCGGCTTCGTCTTCGGCACGTTGAACACCGACGCTCCGTCGCTCGAGGATTACCTCGGTGCTGCGCGCCAGCCGATCGACCAGTGGCTCGATCGCAACCCGGGCGGACGCGTCGTGGTGAGAGAGGCAAACCGGCTCAAGTTCAAGGGCAACTGGAAGCTCGCCTACGACAATGCCGCGGACGGCTACCACGTCGTCTTTTCGCACCGCTCGTTACTCGACATGGAGAACCGCGGCAAGGAAGACGGCAAAGGCATGTCGTTCTACATGGGCAAGCCCGACGAGGCGCCGATGTACGTGCAGTACTTCGGCCGCGGGCACCACTTCAAGGACAAGCGGCCGAACGTCGAGCAGCGTCCCGGCGCGCTCTGGGAAATGGAAGGCCTCCAGCCCGGCATGGAAAGCTACGCCCGGCTGATCCGGGAAACATTGAAGGGAAAAGCCGCGAGAGCGCTGGATCTGGCGGCCTCCGAGCCGGTGAACATCAACATCTTTCCGAACCTCTCGATCCTCGGCAACCACATCCAGGTGTTCCAGCCGATCGCGGTCGACGAGACCGACAGCACCTGGTTCGCGACCGCGATCGTCGATGACGAGAACGAGCTCGACGGCATGGCCGATGCGGTGAACGCCATCCGCATGCGCACGCAGGAGAGCTTCCCGAACTTCGGCGAAGTCGACGACGCCGCGAACTTCGAGGAAATCCAGAAAGGCCTCGCCGCCTGCGAGGACGAATGGGTCTACATGCACCGCGGCCTCGGCATCGAGGGCCGCGTGCAGCAGCTTCCCGACGGCACGCTCAAGGCGCCGGCGACCGACGAAGTGTTCATGCGCGAGCACATGAAGGAATGGAAACGGCTGATGACCACGCGCCCGAATATTGTTCTGCACCGATGAAGCACTACTGCCGCCCCCCTGATAAGGGGGGAAGCGAGCCTTTGCGAGCGGGGGGTTTGATTTTTGGAAACCGAAAACCCCCCGCTGCGCCTTCGGCTCACGACCCCCTTATCAGGGGGTCAAACCGATGAGCGAGATCGATGACGAGTTTTATTCGGAACTCGTAAAGAGCTTCACCGACTGGCAGCGGAACGAGCTGGAAGTCGCCGAGCTGCA
>Ga0209647_1001049_pt1 | contig 24427 bp, 30 predicted proteins | sample GraSoi_2013_60cm_FD_185827 | JGI IMG/M metagenome (GOLD analysis project Ga0209647, IMG submission 185827) | Grasslands soil microbial communities from the Angelo Coastal Reserve, California, USA - Sample 9_17_2013_60cm (SPAdes) (version 2) | ecosystem: Environmental > Terrestrial > Soil >... | reverse complement strand
TTCAAAGATCTTGGTAAAGATGATGAATCTAAGAGTGCAAAAGAAGAAGAGGAAGAAGAGCTTCTTACACTTCAAACGAATGAAATTACTTTAAAGGTCTTCTAAAATGGCATATATAGTTGACCCTACCGATCCAACACAACCTGATGGGAATAAAGGAGCAACTCAAGGAGATGACGAGCTTCGAGCTCTTAAGGGTTATATTCAGACTCTTATGGGGCTTGGAGCTGGGATAAATTTCTTCAGAAAAAATATAATAATTGGAGGTGATTTTGATATAAATCCCTTTCAGCGTGGTACAAATTTTGCAGGGGCTGGAGATGGTTTATATGTTGCGGATAGATGGCAATATAGAAAATCAGGAACTGTTATTGAAGATATTGGAACTGTAGTTGACGGGCCTACTATTGCTCAAGCAGGGAGATTGTACGTTAAATCATTACGAATGAATGTTACTACAGCAGATGTTGCAATAGCTGCTGGAGATTTTGATTATCTTGGACAAGTAATAGAAGGATATTATTGGAAATTATTAGCTCAAGTTCCTATAACATTAAGTTTTTGGCATAAACATACAAAAATAGGAATTTATTGTGTTGCATTTCGAAATTCTGGACTTGATAGATCTTATGTTGCAGAATATTCTCAATTAGTGGCAGATACTTGGGAACCTGCAACGATTGTTATTCCAGCTTCACCAGTAGCTGGAGCTTGGGATTACACTAATGGCGCTGGATTAATAGTTTCTTTTGCTAGATCAGTAGGAGCTACATTTCAAACTCCAGCAAATATTTGGACTGCGGGGAATTTGTATTCCATTTATAATGAATTTATTTCTACAGATGCTATTGGAAATAAATTCATTATAAATGGAATACAATTAGAAAAAGGAAGCATAACTTCTCCATTTGAACAAAAAACAATTCATGAAGAATTAAGTGCTTGTCAAAGATATTGTCAGAGATCTTTTGCTCAAGGGCAAAATGCTCAATCAGGTATTGGTGCTTTATCTGGTGAAACTATGTTTATTGCTGGAAAAGCAGGTGCTTTAGCCCAATGGGGACAAGTAAATTTTAAAGTAATAATGAGAAATGCCCCTGGAATTATTCAGTTTTTTAATCCTACTACTGGAAGTAATCAAGTAAGGGATGAAACTGCTGGGGCTGATCTTACAGGTACTGGTGCTGTAAGTATTAGGGATAATGGATTTCTTATTTCAGCTGTTGGTGCAGCAGGAACAGTTGTTGGAAATCTTCTTGGAGTTCATTGGACAGCAGAGGCTGAGCTTACAGCATGACCTCAATTTTTTGTGGAACTTTCATAGGAATAAAATTAATTATTCTTCATTCTGTTTGGGCTGTAGTTCCCTTTATTTATGCTTTTGGTATGCTTTCTTCTCCTACAACACCTAAAGAAAATATGGGAGACGTAATTCTTAATTGTGCTCCAATAGGAGTATTTTATTTATGACTTATTCAGTCTGGGGAAGTTTTGGCACAAATACTCCAACAAGAGATGTATTTGCTACTGAAACTTTTGCTATTCTCAAAGCATTAACTCCTCCACCAAGTACATTAAATGTTACTATTGAAGTTGACGGTGGAGTTACTAAAGGTGATGGTTTGGGTGGTACATTTTACTATGATCCTGCATCAGTTCTTGCTGATGATGCAGTAGATGTTATTGCACCTATTCCAGTGCCAGCAACTGGAAGATGGAGACGTTCCGTAGCGAACATAGGATTCGCTGTAGCAGTTGGCGGAATTATATTTGGTGCTGCGGGGAATACTTTTGCCCAGGACCCTGCAAATCTTTTCTGGGATAATATTAATAAAAGACTTGGGATTGGTATTGTACCAGGAAAACCATTAGATATTCTTGGCCCAAGTAATATAGGCACTGTTCGCATTGTTCGTAATGATGCTGGAATTGCTGGTAATCTTATTTTAGATTTGCAAAATGGATCAGGTGGAGGTACTACTGTTGCCAGCGTCGATTCGATCGGAACTGCGAGATTTGGCACAAGCGTGGTGACACTGTCGATTGACTCCGGTACCACCGGATCACTATCACTCAGGACGAATAATGGGGCCACACAGATTAAGATCGTCAACGCTGGTGATGGGACGAATTTTGCAAGTATACAAGGTGGAAGTTCACCATTTGCTCCTGTTGTATTTTCCAATGGTGGTGATACAAATATTGGATTGGTATTAGGCTCCAAGGGAACAAGCCCAGTTGATATCACGACTGGGGGCACCTTCACAGGCGATGTAAACAGTGGTCGCCAATTGCAAGCAAGATTCATGCACACAGCTAATACTGCTAATTATTTGAATCTTACAGGTGGCTCAACGGGACAATCACCATTCATACAATCTTTAGGTACAGATACTAATATAGGTATGCGTCTTATTGCTTCGGGTACAGGCAGTATTGTATTTGAGGCTCCTGGGGGTACTACTCAGTTCACAGTTCTAGGAACTGCCTCTGCCAATCGTAATATTACTGCTGCTGGTGCAGTTTCCCCGAATAATCCAATTCTAGGTACTGCTGGTGGTGGTGGTGTAGCTATCGTTGGCACAACAACTAGTGATAGTGCAGCAACAGGTCAATATGGGGAATACATTGATGCGAGCGTAGCAAGTGGTTCCGCTGTTGCTTTGACTACTGGTGTGGCTTCAAATATTACAAATATTACACTAGGCGCTGGAGACTGGGACGTGTCAGGTACGATGGCATTCTTATTTGGAGCAACTACCAGTTACACTAACTTGATTGGAGCTATAAGTACAACTACAGGAGCTTTAGATGCCTTTATTGGTGGTTTTTTCGATTATGAAACTCCTGCTACAGTACCTACTGCTGGTGCTGATCAATTTTGGTCATTACCTACTAGGCGCATAAGTGTGTCGACTAGTACTACAATCTATTTAATAGCCCAAGGAACGTTTACTATAAGTACATTAAAAGCTTATGGTAGAATTCGTGCAAGACGTATGCGTTAGTTTTTTAATTTTTAACTGGAGAATTTTCAAATGCAAATTGATCCGACAAGATATGTAGAATTGAAAAAGAAAGGTGGAATTGAACTTCATAAAATGGGGGGAACTAAAGGTGGAATAGATGGAGTTGCAGTTGTATTTATTCAAAAATTTGATCCTAATACTGGTCAAACACAAATGCCAGATTTGGGGCCATTGAATATTGTAGAAATTCTTGCAGTAAAGAAAAATTTACAAAAGCAATTAGATGGAATGGATGCACTTCTCGCTGATATGAAAGATTTAGGAGTTCCAGTAGAATTGCCTCCAGCAGTGGAAGATTAATTTCTTAAGAATAGGAAAATGCCTACAATTTCTTATCGTGCTAATACTCTTTCACAGCATTTTCCTTTTCTTTCCCAGCATCATGGGCGTACAATTATTGTCCCAAAACAAGATCAAGCTTTTGCTCTTCGTGCGAATGTTCTTGGAAATCCAGCAGATGAAGATAAAGATATTGGAATTCCTCAAGCATATTACATGCATAATGTTATGCCAGTTTCTGAGGGACTTCGTAGTATAGGATTTACTCTGCAAATTGCTGGGCTTCCTGGACATATTGATTTTAATGCAATGGCTATTCTTCGTGACCCCAGTGAAAATCGTTTTCTATACTCCCCATCAAATGGAGCAAATTATGTATTTGATGGTAATGTAGGAGTCTGGGCTCCAATTCCTCTTCGTTCAGCAATTAATCCACTTCCAATAAATTCCCCAATAGTAACTATAGCATATGTAAATGGGCATACTTACATATGCTATAAGAATACTGGTGTTTTTGAATACAATTCCACAACTAAAATATTTGATGTTGTTGTTCTTACTGGTATTGTAGCTGCTAATCTTAATGGAATAACATCTTCTAACGGATTCTTAATTGCTTGGGATGATTTTAATGTTTTTCGTTCTTCAGGACTTGATCCACTGAACTTGACGCCAGATATAACCACTGGGGCTGGATTCAGCATTCCTCAGGATATAAAAGGGAAGATTGTTATTTGTCTTCCAGTATCAACTGGATTCATTATTTACACGACTGCTAACGCAATCGGGGCGTCCTTCACTCAGAATATTCGTTTTCCATTTAATTATCTTGAAATTACTGGGAGTGGTGGAATAATTCCTCCTACACAGATATTCTGGCAATATAATGGTCCTTATCATTATATCTGGACACGAGCTGGACTTCAGAGAGTTGACAAGAGTAATGCAATTCCTTCCTTTGGGGATATTACTGATTTTCTTAGTGATAAAATCTTCGAGGATTATGATGAGGTTAATGATGTATTCACTCAAACAAATCTTAGCTCAAATCTTTTGGTGCAAGTAGCAGTTATCGAAAAAAGATTCCTTGTAGTTTCTTATGGAATCACAGAATTTACTCATGCGCTTGTATATGATATAATTTATAAGCGTTGGGGAAAAGTAAAAATAACTCATGTTGCGGTTTTTGAATATTTCATTCCAAGTATTTATGGAGATATTACTTGGAATACTCTTGGAACTCTTACATGGGATGGATTTGGAGCTACTACTTGGAATGATTTAGCTTCTCAACTCCTTCCTGCTGAACATGCTAAACAAACTCTTGCTTTTCTTCAGAAAGATGGTACAGTTCAAACAGTGAATTTTGACCTTACACAACTTGCTTGTACTGGAGTTTGTATATTAGGAAAATATCAATATGTGCGTGAAAGACTTCTTCAAATCAATGAAATTGAGGTGAATTCAATTCCAGTTGGTTCTAATTTCACTTTGAAAATTCTCCCAAGTATGGATGGATCAACTTTACTTCCAGCAGTAACTCCATTTCTTGCAGTTAATTCTGGAAGATATAGAAAATATCAATGTGATATTTGGGGAAAGAATCATTCCATTGTAGCAAAAGGAAGTTTTGATCTTTCTTCACTTGAACTTACAATGAATCCTGGTTATAAGATTGGTTAGTAATGTCACAAAATCCGAATGTCTTGAATTCTAATGTAGATTTAGGAATTCCAGACACACCTCCTGATGGAATAAAAAATCCAGAAGTTAAAGGAGTTTATGAATTCGTAATAAATACAGTTAATAATCTAGTAAGAGCAATTGAACAATTTGTAGGAATAACGACAAAAGACATTACCCAATGGCCTCAATTAATACCAACTGATACACTATTACGACATCAAGCTGGAAGATTATATGTTATTGCTTCAGAGAATATTGCATTTGGGGCGTTTATAAATCTTCATAATAATGCTGGTATTTTGAATGTTAGAAATTCAGATTCTTTAGGAAAGCCTGCTTATGGATATTGTAATATTGTTGGAGGTGTAGTAGCAGGCGCAAGAACTGAAGTAATTCTTTCTCAAGGAATCTTACCAATTGGTGGAATTCTCCCAGGACAGGCAATTTATCTTTCTCATGTTCTTGGAGTTGCCTCAACTGTTCCAGATACAGCAGCAGGAAGAACTGAACAATTTTTAGGGATTGGAGTTGCTCCAGGAGTTGCTTATATTGATATCTCACTTGGTCAATATATTCAACATTAATTTTTTAAGGAGAAGTTAAAATGAAATTATCAATGCTAATTATTCTATGTTTTTCTATGCCAGTTTACGCAGTAGAAACAACAGGGGATAAAGAAGCTTGTGAAAAAGTTGCAAAAGAGACTCCTATAATTCATCCTGCAAAAGTAATTGAAGCACAGAAAATTGCTTTTGATAAATGTATGCAAAAAAGAAAACAAGCACATATTCCATCAAAATCTTAAGGAGAAGTAAAATGGTTTTTATAGATCAAGCAGGAAAGTATTATCAAGCAAGAATAGCAAAAGATCCTGGAGATGCTTTGATTAATCACCCAACTGCTCAAATGCTTGAGCATCTTACAGCAACTCCTGTGACTATGCCAGATTTTGGAAGAGGTGTGCAAGAAGCAGAAGTTAAAAAACTCGTCAAGTCACCTATTGCTAAGACTAAAGAGATAACTAAAGAGGACTTAAAAACTTTATAAGTGCTTGCTGAAAAAGGAAAATTATGCCTACTAATGATATATTATTTAATAAGTTAGATGAAAAAGAGAAATTAATATATAACATTGTTAGGGAAAGTTTCCGAAATGAAATGGAAATGTATTTTGGGATAACTGGGGATCAACATAGAATAGATCATCTTGATACTCTTCCAAAAATAAAGAATTTTCTTGATACAAGAGAAGCTGATTTAATACTTAAAAATAAATTTTGGGAAGAAATAAAAAAAGATTTATATAAATTTCTTATTAAATTTATTGTTGTTGGAGCCTTAGGATTACTACTTGTGAGTTTAGGAATTATAAGTTGGCCCACTCTCATTAAACTTATTGGCTAATTATGAATTTTGCTCTTAAACGGCTTACTAAAGATTCTGAAATACCAACTTTTGGCGTCCTCTTTCATGAAGGACAGATTCCATTCGCATTAACTCTTGAACGTCCATGGAGAAATAATGAGCATGGAATTTCTTGTATTCCTGCTGGGAATTACATTTGCAAAAGAGTCAATTCTCCAAAATTTGGAAACACTTTTCAAGTAATGAATGTTCCTGGAAGAGATGAAATTCTCATTCACAAAGGGAATATTCAAGAAGATTCACATGGGTGTATTCTAATTGGTGAGCAATTTGGTTCACTTCAAGAAGAACCCGCAGTTCTTGCCGCTAAAGAGGGATTTGCTGAATTCATGAGACTTACTTCAGCAATTGATGAATTTAATCTTGAGATAAAGGATTGCGAATGAGTTTTGATTGGAAAAGTACTTTGAGTACCATTGCTCCAATGCTTGCCACAGCTTATGGAACTCCTTTAGCTGGGATGGCAACTAAAGTTATTCTTACTACTCTAGGAATTACTTCGAATCCTCAAGCAACTGAAGAAGAAAATCAACAAGTAATTTCTGAAAAACTTCAGAATGCTACACCTCAAGAACTTCTTGCTCTCAAGAATGCTGATTATCAATTCAAAAAGGATATGAAAGCACTTGATGTTGATCTTGAGAAGCTTGCAGTAGGAGATAGAGAATCAGCAAGACAAATGCAAACAAGTAGGAGAAGTTGGGCTCCAACAATACTTGCTGCACTTGCTCTTGTTATTGTAATGATACTTGCTTATTACGTTATTATAACTCCAAATATTAATGAATATGCAAAAGGGGTTGTGCTTCTTATGCTTGGTCGTTTTCTGGGTTATATTGATAGTGTTTATAGCTTTGAATTCGGCACAACTAGAACAAGTCAAACAAAAGATATCACAATTCAGAATCTTTCTAAATAAAGGATCATAGCAATGGCCGCTGAAGCAAAATTGCCTACTGGAAATGCTGATCCAGTTAAAGAGCTTTTGGATATTCTTGGCCAGTTTGGGACTGGAACAACTACTACTCGTTCCTCTCCAGAAGGAGGAGTTAGTAGTCAAGCAGATGCTTTAATGCAAAGTATTCTTGGATCAGCCAATCCTGATAATATGGCAAATTTGGTTCAGGGAATTCTGTTGAAAGCGAAAACAGCTTTCGGACCAAATATTGCAGCAAGTATTGGAGCTGGCAACAGAACTGTTTCTGATTCAGCTCTTGGACAACTCCAAAGTGAGGCTGCTGCGAAAGCTACAGCTGAAAGTGCACAAGCTGTTCTTGAAGCTCAGACTAATGCACAAAGGCTTGCTACTAGTATTGTCAATACTAAACTTAATGCTTCTAAAGTACAAACTCAAAGAACTGGCATTACTCCAGCAGGAAAAGGAATAATTGGATTGACGGTTGCGCAGAAAGCGAAAAAATTGCTCAGTGGAAATGAAACTAATGCAGTAACTGGAGATAAGACTTCTCAACCAGAACAATTGGGTTATACTCAAGATCAGCTTGCTAATATTGCGGGTCCGGAAGCTTTGGGATTTTCTCAAGATCAACTTACTGATCTTGGAGCTACTTCTGGTACTGCTGCTGCTGTAACTGATGTTATTCCTGGAGGAGTAAGCATAGCAGATGCTCCATTTTTAGGGCCATTTAATTTTGATGAAAATACTACATCACCAGCAGATGTAACTGGTGATACTACGAGTGTTGGAGGTGGAGGAAGTAGTGGAGATCCATTTACTGGTAATAGTCCTGGATTTGGTGGAGGAGACCCAAATATTGATCCTACAACTGGAGAACCACTTCCAAATCCTGATGACCATAATACTCCCCCTCCTGATGACCAAGGTTGTTTCCTCTGTTGGATAGTTTGTACTGAACTCCATAGACAAGGAAAACTTCCAACAAGATGGTATATTCCTGGATCAAGAGTATTTGCAAAATATGATGATAATATCAAAAGAGGTTATTATTTCTGGGCAATTCCACTTTCAAAACATCTTCGTTACTTCCCAGATTCTATTCTCTCCAAAATTACAACTATTGGATGTAATCATCGTGCGGAATTCATAGCTCACAAAGCTGGTATTCGTGGAGCAAGAAAAACATTGAGAGGATGGATAGTAATCCACTTTCTTTATTGGACCTGCTGGTTCATTGGTAAAGTGCTTCCTAAAAATATTCTTCTGACAACGGAGCAAATTCATGGCCGCACCAACTCTTGACATTGAGGAAGCTACTCGTCAAGCTGATTCTCTCCTTTCTGGAGCAATTGATCAATTTACTAAACCAATAGTAATTCCTAGTTATGTGCCAACAGATACTACTCGTGCAACTGAAGTTCTTAATCGTGCTGAAGTAACTGGAGGTGAATTCGCTTCTACTGTTGATGAATCAAAAGTTCTCAATAAAGGAGCAACTGAAGCAGAAAAAGCAGCAATTGGTAAAGAAGGTGAAGCAAAAGCTGCTGGTGAAATAGCTAAAGGACAACGTTCTCAGCAAGAAGCTGAAGGTTATAAATATTTTCAACGCTTATTCGGAATGGATATGGCACCAAATGCAGCCATTGCTAATGCTGCCCACGAACAACAACGTCTTCGGGAAACTCTTGCTCAAAAAAGAGATAGAATTAACAATCTCCATGCAACTTCTCTTTTTGATGATCCAATTGAATATATGTTAAATGCAATGGAATTGCCTGGTGCAATTTCTGATTACAATACAGCAGTTGATAAGATTAATAGTAATCAAAGTGCAATTGATGAAGGAATTCAGAGTGCAAGGAATGCTGGTGATCTTAATAATCGAGCTATTCCAACCATTACCGCATCAATGGCTACAGCTAATGCAAATGTTGCTGTTGCTGAAGCTGCTAAGCAAAAAGCTCAGGCTGATATAAAACTTGCCGCAACAAATATTGATTTTGCTAACAAAAAACTCTCTGCTGATATGGCGCTTGTAAATGCCACGAATGCTACTACTCATTTGGAAATGGAGAATGAGCGTTTGAAATATGAGGCAATGGCGAATGCAATTCGCTTCGCTGATACTCATGCCGTGAGACTTGAAAGTGCGGCCAAACTTCTGTATGAACTCGCTGATAAGAAAGCTTTAGATGTTCTACTTGCTCAATATGATAGGAACATAGGAAATCCAAATGGAACTACAAATAGACAACTTTTTAATAGGCTTCCCGCAAATGAACGTGAGAATATTGCCGCAATCGGAGCAGGAAGTGCTGGAACCAGTCCTTATGAAGCACTTAAGAACATTAAACGTGTCGGTCCTCAACTCTCTCCGGAAACTGGGAGATTATTGACTTTCCTTTCTGATAAGGAAGCAGTTATTCCACGTGATCCTCTTGTTGATCCAAAAATTAATGAACAGAGAATTGCCAAGAAACTACGTGAGGATGTTGAAAAGGAAATGGCTAATCCTTCTCAATCTAAAATATTCTCTGAAATGTCTCCAGCCAAGATGATAGCAGCTAATGCTATTCCTCTTGGATCAAAATTGGAACAAATTCTTCTTCCTTATGCAAAAGTTGAAGGCCCAGTTCCAACAAATACTGTGATCTCTGCAATCATTAAAGAATATGATAATCCAAATGAAGCTTCTGCTGTAGTTGCTGCTTACTATAAAGCTAACATTGAATTAAGGAATAAGAGTTTGAATCTTGGGCTTGTTGGAATGAAAGCTCCAGATTCTTATTTTGTCCCCGCAACTTCATTCTTAACAACTTCAGGAATAGGAATGGGTGGTGGAACAGTAAAACAGAATTTGCGATATGATCTTACTAAACCTGAACAAGCCCTTAAATATATTATTACTCAGCAAGTTCGAGATAAAGTTAGTGCTTCTCCAACTGAAGGAACGGATACAAACTTTATAATGCCCATTGCTTATTCTGATAGTGAATCTCCTGGACAACAATCAAATCTCACTCCTGGAGAGAAGCGTAGAGCTGAAGAAAGAAATACTGAGAAAAATAAACAAGCTAAGGAAATGCAAGAAGGTATGAAAACTCCTACCAAAGGAATTAATTCTAATATTGATCTTAATATGAAAACAATAGAACCATTTGGTGGAGAAGTTCGTGCTAATAAAAATCGTCCAGTGAGCATGTAAAATGGAAGATAACTCAATTCTCTCCGCAGTAGATAATCATAATGTAGCAAATGGGGATGAATCCTGGTTTGAGAAAAAAGTTAATGCTACTGGAGAATTCATAGGAGATGTTGGTGAAGCTCTTGCTAAGGGGAGCATTGGTGCTGTTGTGGCTGGTGTTGATAGTTTTCTTAATACTGGTATTGCTGTAGCTAATTTTGTTGGTGCTGAAATTGATCCCATTTCCACTTATGAAGTATTAAGAGAAATGGATGATAATCTTGGAGAATATTATAAACAACATGAAGCTGGTGTAGAAACTGCTGGATTCCTTCTCGGATCATTTGTACCAGGAATGGCTGGAATTAAGGCTCTTCAAGCAGCTAAGGCTGGATTCATTGGAAGTAATATAGCCAAGAGTTCTGGTCTAATGACCTCGCTTACTAGAGATTATGCTAAAGCTGCTAAGATTGAATTTGCTTCTGGAAATTCTCCATTTTCAATCCTTAATGCTAATACAGTTAAAGCATTAAGCCAAGGTTTAGGCTCATCAGCATTGGATATGCTAGCATTTGAAACTGCTGTAACAGCTACAATGTATAAGTCTCCTGTTCTAGATGGAGAAGGAGCTAGTGATCTTTTCTGGAATATAACAACTGGAACATTAATTGGTGGCGGAATTGGAGGAGTTCTTCATGGGACCAAACTTGGTTATGGAATAATCAAAGTTGGGAAAACTACAGATATTGAATTATTCCCTTATAAGTATATTGCAGAAGTTCCTGAAACGGCTACTCCTGATATTAAACTTCTTAATCTCTATGCTCAAAAATTCAATATGCCTGAGCCTGAATTATACTCAGGAGCAGCAAAAACTGATCTTGACCCAGCTACAAGATTATCACTTGTAACTAAAGCACGTCAGGATACTCTTGGTCGTATTGATATTCTTATTCGTCAACAACTCACTGATATGTCAAGTGGAGATGCACGAGTAGGACAACAATTATTTGATGTTCTTAATTCTTCAAAGAATCTTAATGATATCACTGGAGCCTTAATTTCTACTAGGAGCCTTTCAAGAATTACTGAAGCGGAATCATTAGAATACGGGGATGTGATATTTCCTCAGCATAAGATGCCTCTTGATAAATTTAATACAATTGTCACTGCTGGCAAACCTCAAGACTTATTTGTGCCGTCCGCTACTCCAGAGACTCAAGGATTCAAAACAATTGGTGATGTCAATAAGCTCCAGATTGCTTCTTATGGAAAAGAAATAACTAGTAAGGAAACAGCTTTTCAAAAGGGTTATGATATTTTTCGTAACGCTAATGGAACATTTTCAGTAAATCCAGAATCCAAGATTCTTGAAGCTTCAGATATTCGTAGACTTCAGAATAATAGGATTGTGGATTTCGAACAAAATGGAGCTGTAGTTGATAAAGCGACTGCTGGGTTTGCAGATTTTGCTACTAAAACTAATCCTATTACTGTACGTGGTGATACTGTATTGGCGGGGACCATTGATCCAATCAAAATGGTGGATACATTAAAGTATACTCCACTTGAAGGATCACATCTTGATGCACAAGCTAGAACTATTTGGGCTCAAGAACAGAAGAATATTGCATGGAAAAATAAGGTAATTGGGGAAAATGATCTTCCATTACTTGAGAGGGGTTATTACGATGGAAATAAAAGTGACGGATTCTTCATTAAGACAGAAGATGGAAGAGTCTCACTTGCTCCAACTGGTGAAAGACTTGCACAATACATTCAGTCCAGAAAATATCAGCTCGCTCAAGAACTTAACGGAACTCCAATTGATGAAATCGGGTATAGACTTAATATATCTGATGGATGGCTACGAGGTGAAAGTGACGATCTCGCTAAGATACGTCCGGGAATAGATTACCAGAATCCACGTTATGCACGAATTGATTACTCTCCTGGAGTTAATGCTAAAGATACTTATAATACAATGCAACTTCAGGGAGCAGTTGAATATCAAACTCAGAAAAATCTCATTGAGCTTCGTCATCAACAGAATTTTGCGAATTTTGCTGGTGATTTCACTGATGATTTTCCAATTGCTCTTAACTGGACTGATCCTGGGAGAACTCCAACACGAGAGGGAGCTGGAGCTTCGTTACTAGGATTTGCTAATGGTAATTATGGCACTGCTCCAGGATGGGCCCAAGTTACTGGAATGGCTACTAATAAGTTAAAAGTTGCACGTAAGACTGAACTTGCTGAAACTCTTAATCCTCTTATGAGTTCTGTGGTTCAAGATGGACAGGATGCTATTTCTGAGTTAGCACTTCTCGAGAATACTCTTCGTGCTTCTCCTGAATCATGGGTTCAGCATCCCACGAAACCACAAACTCTCATTCCTCGTAAGGATTATACTTCAGCATTAAAAGGAGCAGATACTGCTGAAGAACTTACCATTGAAAATGAGAATGTCTGGAATTTGGGTCAGACTCGTGCTCAAATCAATGCGGATAATCAAGTGCATGTACGTAATCTTAAGGGAGCAGCAGGAGTAATGGGAGATGACTTTGATCCACAAGTTTGGTATCCTATTCCTCTTGATACTACGAAATATAAACATTTTGTATTTGTTGAGCCACGTGAGGTATCCTTAGCGGATAAGAAGAGAATGATTGTTGCTAAGGATGAAGCAACACTGAATAAGCTCATTTCACAAGTTGACACGAATAAATTCAATGTAATCACAAAAGTTGATAAAGAAGATTGGCATAAAGCGATTGGAGATTACAATTTCTCTCTTGGACTTAATGAATCCTCAGTTGATTCAGCTCTCAAAAGAAAAGGTGTAATGGGAGAATTCTTTCCAACAGTTTCTGCTGATCGGGTAATGCAGGATATCATGGATTGGCATATTCGTCAAGAAGAAATTCTTACAACGCGAATGGTGGAACATAATTATTCTCAAGCTTTCCAAGAATTAGAACTCCTTGGAAAAGAATATACAAATATTGCAACTTCTCAATTCCGGTCTCTTACACAAAAACTTGAAACTGGGACAAAGGACCCTTACAATGAAATCGTAAAGACTGCTCTTGACATTTCTACTGGAACTGAATCACGTTATCAATGGTGGAGAAGTTTTAATGACACTATCAGAGATGCAATTGAAATTCCAGTAAATAAAATGCGAGATGTTTTTAGGAATACTGAAACACTTACGGACGAAAATTTTAATCAAATTAATGAGATATCACGAAGAATGGGAATGGGAAGTCCATTTGAGACTGCTTACACAGCGAATGTGGCAAATGGTAATATTGCAGCTAAGCCATGGCTTGCAAGAGGAGTTTCAAAAGCTAATGGAATAATGTCTTCGACTCTCTTACAGCTTGATGCTTTTAATGCTATTAATAATGCAGTAAGTGCCCCAATTATTACTAGCGCTGAAGTTAGTAATCTTGTAAAAGGAATTCTTGCTGGAGATGAGCAGATTGCCGGAAAGCTTTCACGTCTCATGACTGTGCAAAGCCCTGATGGAAGTGGAATTACTATTCCAACAACTGGAAAACTTCTAAAGAATGCTATTGAAAATTATCGTGCGGATGCAATGGGAGATGGTGCTCTTCTTAAAAGATATCAAGATATTGGATCAGTAACTGATATTCTTCAACAAGAGCGTCAGATGCTTGATAAACTCACTTTCAATTGGAAAGAAACCAGTGCACAAACTGATTCTAAGCTTAATGCAGCTGTAGAATTTGGGAAGAAGTGGACTGGTAATCAAATGGCTGAGGAAATGACGCGATTTGTAGCTGCTGATGTAATGCGTCAGATTACTGATCTCGCTATTGAATCAGGAGTTCTTGCTTCTGACAGGGAAGCTAATGAGTATATCCAACTTTTTGTTAATAGGACGCAAGGGAATTATTTGCACTCTCAGCGTCCTATTGTCTTTCAAGGAGTAGTGGGCCAAGCAATTTCTCTTTTTCAGACCTACCAATTCAATTTGATGCAACAAATGTTCCGGTACGTGGGCGAGGGTGACAAAAAATCTATTGCCATTCTTCTTGGCCTTCAAGGTTCTATATATGGTATGCAAGGTCTTCCCGCTTTTAACTTCCTTAATACGCATATTGTAGGTAACGCTAATGGTAACACTGAGCATAAGGATCTTTATCAAGCTAGTTATTCAATTTTTGGTAAAAGTCTTGGTGATTGGATTCTTTATGGAGCTGGGAGTAATGCATTAGGTTTAGTTGATCCAAGTATGAAAGTGAATTTGTATTCCCGTGGAGATATTAACCCACGCCAGTTAACGGTTCTTCCAACAACTTTAGCAGATATTCCCGTCGTAAATGCCTCAACGAAGTTCGTAAAGAATCTTTTTCAGCTTTCGGAGCGGATTGGACAAGGTGGGGCAACATGGCCAATACTATCTCAAGCTCTTGAGCATAACGGTTTATCACGTCCGTTATCTGGATTAGCTCAGGTCGCTCAAGGTTATACTTCCACGTCTCAAGCGTCTCTATTAACTGCTTCTCAAGATTTCTGGAATATTGCAACCTTGTCAAGAGTTGCTGGTGGTAAACCTTTTGACGAAGCAATTGCGCTTGACGCTCTATATCGGATAAATGCATATAAGGCTAAGGATACCTCAAATATTCAAGAATTAGGAAGCACTATTAAAACTACAATGATTGGTGGAGGAACACCATCTCAAGAACAAGTTGAAAACTTTGCTAAAGAGTATGCTAAGAGTGGTGGACGGATCGAAAATTTTAATAAGTTCTTTACAAGCACTATGATTAATGCTAATCAATCTCAGGTGAATAGAGTAACTCAACATCTTCAAAGTCCATTCGCAAAACAAATGCAACTTATAATGGGTGGAACTCCTCTCCCGGATTTCATTAATCAACCTGCTACACAATCCCAGACGGTTCAATAGGCTTTAAGAAAGATATTCTAAGAAATTCTGCTTTCCCATCGTAATTATAATCTCTATTATATTTAATACTACAAGCTTCAAATTTATAAGTTTCAAGTAATGGAAGGATTCTCTGCTCTTCTAGAGATTCAGCCTCTAATCTAAAATCTAATCCACGATCAGTGAGTGTAAATGTAGCTTTCATGTCAGTAATCCTTGTTTAATTTGATTTTCATAATATTCCGGAAGTGTTCTAATATTACTGTGTACAAAATCCCAAGTCGGAATCTTCTTCTTAATCATTATCTTCCCCTCACTTGTACTATCAATCTTCCCCGCTCCTTGTAATCCTTTAAGAAGATCAGAGAGTTGTTTTATACCATCCAAATCCCTTGATACTTTAGGCCATAATCCATTTATGAGATCCAAGGGTTCTTCTGCTGTTTCAAGAATTTTGAGGATTTTTTCCGTGACATCACTATTTCTAGCCTTACCAAATTCTCCGAGTGCTTTAGGCATGAAATGCTCTGTATAGTGGAGGACTGAGTTGGCTTCAATAACAGTTGAAAGATTAATGTATCTTTCCTGTTTTGATGCAGCAAAGCAGAGACATAATTTAAGGAGATGTGTAAACCTTCTGGAGCTATAACTTTTAAATCTAACATCTTCAAGATCCTTCCATGATTGATAAATATCATCAATTGCAATAACAGCTTGAGGTTTTATTTCAAATTGTCCTATCATTTTTGCACGAATATCTTTCAGCATTAATACAAGTTTTAATGTTTCCTCTGGTGGAGGTGAAGGTGGAAAGGAAACTCTTCTTCCCGTTGGATCAGAATAAACTTGAAATAATCTTGAAAAAAACCCTTGCCCAATAATTTCTATCGGAAAAGCCATACTGATGCCTGTAGGAGTATTGCCAGCGAGAAGAGAAATAGTAGGGTCAGGAACAATAACACTACGACCATTTTTAATGCGATTCTCATAAACACCTTCCCAATCCCAGAGAGCCGTGAGAAGGTCAATGAATTCCACATTATTGTGACCCAAGAAGCTATTGAACTCCCCTGAATATATGAGACATTCAGCTGGTTCCTTACTTCTTTCCGCACCAAATAATGCTCGCATTGTTGGATTTTTCTTATCATTTTTCGTAACATCAAATCTCTCGTCGGGATCATGGGCTTTGTCCATTCCTTCTTCAAGGTCAATAAGAAATTTTTCCTTAGTAGTTTTATCTGCTGCTATGGTCTTATAATCGGCGGCTACTAGCAATTTTCTTATCCCTCTTAATGCGGTATCCTTCCTTGCTCCACTCTCTCCTACAAGTTGAACGTATTGGTTAGCATAGAACTTATTATGTCCGTGAATTACGAATGCCCTTCTGCCGAGAAGCGCCCCGATGCCAGTAATCGCAGCCCAGCGATGATACAGCAATGGTGCTTCCGTACCCTTTTGGTAATCAAGGTAGGAAGATATAAAATTTGGTGCAGAGGACAACTTATTTTACTCGGATTATTAATAATGATTCAAGCTCAGGAAGTTTAAGTGTTATATATTTCCTCCCCTTACTAAGATATTTAAATTCTTTTGGCAACAAATCTTGGCGAATACGATTTATATTATAAATGAATCTTTGCCCATCTGGATCAGCTACTAAAAGTATAGTTTTAACTTCCATTACTGCTAAGCATTGAATAACTTCAAGAGTAGTCTCCGCTGATATTCCTTTTAAAGGAAACATCTCTTTTACAGTTGTTAATGTAAGGAGTCTGAGGTCCATTTTTTCATATCCTTCCAATTATTCCCTATTTTAGCAGCGACCGGAATGGTCATTATTCTCTTTATGCCCTTGCAATCCGTAATTGGTATTGGACGAACGCACACTTTTCTAGCTTCTTCAATAAGATTCTCTCTGCCAAAACGGATTTGGAGAAAGATTGAATCATGAATTTGTGCTTTAAGCCTAAAGTCCTTTGGATTCTGGACTTGTATATTCCAAAAAAGATCTTTGAATCCTTCATTAATAATACTGACACTAAGATTCTGTGGCGGGTGGGCAACATACGCATTAAGATCAGGTTTTGATTTCTCTGGATTTCCGAAGCAGTAACGGGTCCATCCCATAGGAGAAACCAATTTCTGAGTTGAGCGTACTTGCGTCTTAACTGCTGAATACCAGATTGTTTTGACATCAGGATAAGCTTTGTCATATAATCCTAATAGATGTTCACAAACTCGAATTCTATTCCAATGTTTTGGAAGATTGAGAAGAATTTTAGCACGATCAACATTTTCTTCTCCCATTGTAATAAGTAAAACCGCTGGACCCATATTATAATTTGCACCATGATTAACACGCTTACTAAGATTCCGCAATTCCAAATCGAGAATCTCACCATTAGGGCCAATAACCTTATCATATGGAACACCAAAAAATCGCTCAATGTTAATGGCATGAAAATCTTTATCCGATTCCACCGCTGATATAAGATTTTTATCTCCGCTAAGGTAAGCGGTACAACGACTCTCACTTTGCTCATTATCAAGCTCACAGAAAAAGAAATTACTCAATTTTTACAATCTCAAGTTTTGTAACTTTAGGATCATTTAATTCATTAACAATATAATATATTACATCCTCTTGATCTTCTTGGATTTCTAAAGGTAAATTCCATGAACCAATTTCTCTTGTATAATCTCCATTATTAATTACAGCAACAATCTTAATCTGGCTCATACATTTCCTTTATTCGTGGGTTTTGATTCTGTATATTCGCACCAGTCCAGTTATAGCCAGGGCCAGATGTAAACCTGAGTGTGTCTGTTCCATCTGGGTTGTGGGAGTGATAAAATCGTCCCCCTTTAAGTAGATAAGTCTTTTTCTTAGATTTATTTTTAGAGACACTAAAATTATCGGGTTTAAGCGATTTAGATATGACAGCAGCACACTCTCTAAGCTTGAGGAGTTCTCTAGCAAATCTAGCATTGAGAGGATGACGAAGTGCGAATCGTTCAATGGCATCTTCGTCAGCATTGGTAATATCTGTACTTCCATAGAACTGTATAAGTTTTGTAACTTGTTGCGAAGAATTTCCATTGAATCCTTCTCCGAACCATCTCTCCATTCTAAGACGTGAATCCTCATACTCAGTGATGAATTTCTCACTAAGCTTTGCACGGATTGACTCATTTACTTTGACTCCTTCAAGGTTGGAATATAAGCAAGGAACCCATACGGGGAACTTAAATAAATAATTTGTCCATGCCCATTGAGGCATTTCTTTAGCAAGTCCCAATGCGGAAACAAGCGTAGCCCAACCATCCCGAGCATTATATTCATGTCTTCTGCCGCTTTCTTTGGCGAGATCTTTCCAATAGTAAACATTGTGCACAGTAAATCCGGCAATAAAGGCAAGATTTTTTGGCAGCTCGGAATACCACGAATGGAAAAGACTTTGTGTATCAAAGAAATATCCATATCCTGGCGATGAATAACTAATGCAGTGTGCATTATCATAGAGCCCATTTTGGTATACCTTTGCAATTTTAAGAAGCAAGAATTTTCGCATCCAAGTGATCCAGAACATTTGCTCATTCACGGGAGCATCCATGATTGGAAGCACTATCGTGTGAATATTATTATCGGGCCACAGACCAGTAAATGCTAAGCATTGAATAGCAGTTTCATATTCCCCGTTTGATGGATTCTCAAACGAAACAGTTTCAATATCATTTGCAATAAGAAGAGTTTGAGAGAAGAGATGGAACCATCTTTCGATAGTTTCAACTCTTGCGAGTTCCCATGAAAAGGATGGAGTGCGGGGCCATAGAGAAGGTTGAACCAACTTACTAATAAATCGCTCAGCGAGGAATCTTCCATATGGAACACTATACAGTTGTTTAAGAGGGTTAAGGAAGAGATATGTGATTCCATTCCGTTCATATAAAGAGCCGGCCCAATCATCGAGCTTCTGATGTCGTTGACTTTCAATGACTTTATTAAGAACTCCACCATTTGTGGAGATGATATACTTAATACCTTTACTTTTTGCATATAATTCTATCTCCGCATGTGAGTCAGGATCTTCTGATATTGAATAAGCTTTTCTTCCCTTCAAGAGTGGCTTAAGAGTGGAAAGAAATGGTTCATCGAATGGAGTTACCATTAAGAGAATTGGTGAGGAATCCATTCATTCTCCAACTTGAGCTGCAAAATTTGCCCAATAATTGAACTTCTTTCTCAAAATAGGAGCACATAAAATTACTATTCCGTTTTGGACCACAAATCCAGCACATACATCAAATCTATTCACTTGATATAATCCATCTTTGAATCTCATTTGCAGAATGCGCTATGAAGGAATCCAAATGCAACAAATGGAATAGTAATTGCAACTGAAATTGCAACACTAGCTCCAAGAATCATCCCACCTCCTACAAGGAGGTCATAACAAACTGCCATTATTTTATCTCTCATGAATATGATTCTCAGCACACATTATGTGTCCACAAGTGACACAAGTGGGAATAGTTTCTATTTCTTTTATAGTTGTAAGATTAAGAGTTTTTTTCTTAATTCTTTTTGCGCGAACTTCTAATTCCCATATCGCCATACGTAAATTATAAATTGCTGCCTCAGATTCAGGACAACGAATTTGATTATTCACATAATAAAGACGATCAATACAAGCACGAAGGATTTCTTGAATAGTTACTCCAGGATTAATAGATTCATTGCCTGGGTAATTTTCCCCCATTCGTTTGACAAATTGGAGTGCGTGTTTAGATACCATATTTTGTCCATCTAAAACATCCAATTCATACCTGTGACCAGGATCAGTGCATTTCATGGTAGACTATTAACTCCTTCAGGATTAAGCTGATTAAATTGTGCTGCTCTTATAGAATCAATAATCATTCTTATAAGATATGGAACATTATAAACAACCTGTTCTGGCCTATAGAAAAAGAGATCAGTTAAGTTGAAAGAATTAACTACTTCAAACATTGGATCTTTATTATCTCCAATATATTGTCTTTTAGCTTCATCCCCAAATGCAGCAAAGTAATAAATTTTTGCATCCTCAGTTTTATTATCTGGTTCTATTGCATGATATTCAATATGAAAGCAATGCCATCTTTTTCTTATAATCATCATTCCAGTTTCTTCTTGAAATTCACGAATCATTGCTTCCTGAGGAGTTTCTGAGAGCCATATACTTTGTTCTGGATTCTCTTTATCTACTATAACTTCATGCTTCTTCTCAATCTTTCCGCCAATCCCATTAAGCTTTCCTTTCTGCCACTCAGGATGAGTTTTACGAATAAGAAGGAATTGCATGAGATCATATGACATCATGAAACCACAGACGTAATTCATGTTAAAGTTGATGCAGTATGATCTAGAAAGTCTGCATATTTCATTGTCACTGGAACTATCTCTTTTATAATAGTTCTTATAGCTTCCGCATAAACTCTTATCTCATACTGGGCATGAGGGTGTAATCTAAGACGAAGAAAGTGTAAGAGATTATGAAGATTGACAGTGCCAAAGAAACGAGTGTAAGTGTTAAGCGGAAGGACCATTCTGGCAAGTTCACGGGCTACTCCTCTCTGGAGATACTCTTTATATAACGCAAAAGAATACTCACAATGATTTTGCATTGATTTAATAATTGAATTAGTTTCTCCTACTTGTTGACCAGTTCGCATTTGCTTATTATCTTTGGCCTGAGTAGTTAATTGATCTGGAGAGGGGATATAGTATTCTTCCGGTAATTCCGTATATCTCGCACTTACTTCATTGTAAGCCCATGTCCTATGTCTATGCCATTGTCTTGCTACGAAGATAGGGCATTTAATTTCAAAAGTGAATACCACAGATTCAAAAGGGCTAGTATGTTTGTTACGTAACAAGTAAGCAATAAGCTTCTCGTCCTTATTCTCCTCGTGTGAATAGTTATCGCGCCAATCTGCATTATAGGACACTCTAGCACTACGCACAATATCAAGGTCACTACCCATACTATTAACGAGCCGTACAAAGCCATGATCTAGTACCTTTACTGTCGGTTGTTCGCTAAAACTCATGAAAAGAAAAAGCTGGAGGAACTTATTAGGCTCCTCCAGAATCCTAGTAATTAGCAGAAAGAATTAAACTGCTGGAACCATCTCCATTGTGGAAGCATAAATACGAACCTTCCCGTGTTCATCTGTCTTACCATCTTTATCAGTACGATTCGTAACAATGCACTTCACTTGCATACCTTCCATCTTGTCAAGAATGTCGAGAAGATTCTTGGTACCAAGTGCTTCAGAGAGTCCAGAATACTTTTTCTTCATAGCTCCGAGGGTTGTTTCAATGCGATCCGCGTCATCAAACCAGAATGCTTCTGAGAACATATTTCCTGGTACAACATTCGGATCATTCTCATCTTCTGCTTCATTGAGTTGAATAACATCAACAACAACATACTCAATCACAAGAGCAGTCTTCTTATTAATCTCTCGTTGCTCAACTTTTGCTACTTTGAGTTTATAAACTCCTGGATGTGGTGCCTTATAATCTGGAAGATCAGGAATATCATCCAAATCACGTGCAACAACAGTAGCTAATGCACCTAGCTTAGCGCGATCAAGTGCCATGTTAATTACCTTTCATTTCAATGATTGAATTACGATGACTTACAATGGTGCTACCTTGCTGCCTTCTTAGTTGGCTCCTTGTAACTGGAGCCAGTCAGAAGCCTGTTCTCAACTAGTTTTGCGAATCCTTGTATATCATGCCAATTGTCAGAATAATCAGACACTCCTGTGAGTATTCTGGAGATTTTTGTTTGAATCATATCAAGAGCTTCTTTCTGATCTGGAGATAATGTATGCCATCCTCCATCTCCATCATTTTCTGAAGTAGACAATCTCATTGTATCTTTAAGAGATTGTGCAATTCGAGAGTTATCAGTAAATTCTCCGTAACGACTTTGTCTTGCTTTCAGTGTATCTTGAGCACTCATGATTTATGCTCCAATAGTTTGGCTTGATCTTCAATCACTCTCACTGTTAGTTCTTGTGCGACTTCCTTAGCTGATTCAACAACAACATCAGCCACAACAGCAAGAATTTTCTGTATATGATCTGGAGTAAGAGTTAATTTTACCTCACTATGAGTATCTCCGACTTCAACTACAATCTCTCCAGTCATAGTTTGGCCACTGGAATCATAATAGTTCTTTCGGATTGTGAGCCCGTTGAGTTTCATTCTGATAATACTCCTTTAGGTTTGGGTTGAGGTAATTTCCTATCTGAAAAGAACCACTCAGAATAAGATCCCTTCAGCAACTCTTCAGCTTCTTTTGGACGAAATATATGAATAAGACTTGGAACTTTCTTCTCCTCAAGTTTAACATTCGCTCGACTTTTTGTTTGTTCAGTGTTACTATATGTTGCAGATGTGATATAGTTCAGTTTGTAATTCGCTTTCTTAGCAAGAACTTCCGTTCCATAATATCTCGCGTAATTAATACTGGCCGCTTCCGAGCCTGATACTGGAACAGTTGCTATTAACCTCTTAAGATTCCCTTCACCTTCAGTAATATCCATGTCATGACCAATAGCAACGAATTGACATTCCAGATCCTTCATGTAATTACCAAATTTCTCAGAGATACTTCTCATATAACGCCAGAAATCAAATACATCTCCGCCTGAAGGACTCCAGAAATCATCAGTATCCTTACCGAGTTGTTTCTTATTAACCTTATAATGACATTGTGCAAGAGCACTTGCAATGAATTGAGTTTGTGAGTCCATAACAGCTACCCAATTTCTTGGAAGTGCATTCAATGCAACAGTAACTTTCTTCTTCTCAACACTCGTGCAATTAGGACAATCCGCGGCGCCATGTTCGAGACATATCTTAGTTGGGCGTCCGGTAATCACACGCAGCATTGTCCCAACCATTATTGGATTGAGAGTATTATCAGGAATTTTAATAGGATGAATTCGTTGAAGAAGCTCAGGAGGAAGATTATTTACAAGTGCTGTCATTCCTTTATCCCCATCAAACCAAAGGATATTAAAGAATTCAGCTAGTAATCCCGTGAGAGTTGTCTTACCAGTGCCACTTTTCCCGTAGATTATAACATGGTCAACCTCATCTACGGAAGTTTCAAGAAGAGAAGGGAGCGCTAGAAGTCCGGCTGTGAGATCCTCTGATGTTAGTTGTTTGGGAACTACTATTTTTGGGATTTTGGATATGTCAGTTGTTACAGTTTGGGGAGTTTCAGACATTATTTCATATCCTTGATCGTAATTCAGAAGAGGATTTAGTTAAATCTTCTATTAGTGTTCCCTTAGTATTAAATAAGATTATAGAATATACTGTGGATTCGAGAGTTTCAAGAGTAGCTCTTGAGTGGATTTTCCATCCAAATTGTTCCACTAATCTTTTAGCTGAATCTTCGATTTGAAGTTTATTGTATCCTACAAAGCTTGTTATTCTTAATGGACAATCATGATTATCACCAAACATATTCATTAGTATTTCCTTTCTGCAAGTGCTGTGGATACTTTACATAAAGCATTTATCATTTTATTAAGAATATCTTCTTGGCATCTTTCTCTTGAATCTTTTCTTCCTTCATCATAACCACGAACATTAGCTTTATTGATTGCAGTCTGCATAACATTAATATAAGCAAGTTTGTTTCTCGGATATGGAGGATAAGCTTCAGGGGAAATTGTTCCTATTGTTCTATTCTCGGGCATTTGTGCTGTATCAGCTGTATGCAAATTTGCAAGTTTCTCTATAACTTCTTTAGATAATCTTTTAGATGGGTGATTAGGATTCATATAAGTTCCTTTTGGATTTGAATAATTTCGGAAAGTTTAAACTTAAAATCAAATTCATGTTTGTCAAGATCTTCTTTATTCACAATAGCAAACTTACCTCCTGGTGTCCAGTGTTCAAAGCCAAGA
>Ga0209647_1001048_pt1 | contig 24438 bp, 25 predicted proteins | sample GraSoi_2013_60cm_FD_185827 | JGI IMG/M metagenome (GOLD analysis project Ga0209647, IMG submission 185827) | Grasslands soil microbial communities from the Angelo Coastal Reserve, California, USA - Sample 9_17_2013_60cm (SPAdes) (version 2) | ecosystem: Environmental > Terrestrial > Soil >... | reverse complement strand
AATGAGGGCCTGGTGAACGGGCGTGCCTACGCGAAGAGCGAAGTGATTCACTGGAAGGGCGCGAACAAGGAAGACGTGGAAGGCATTCTCTACTACCCGACGAATTATGAAGAGGGGAAAAAATATCCGCTGATCACGGCGATCCATGGCGGGCCGATGGGCTCGGACAAGGATTTGTGGGGCGAGAGCTGGGCATATCCGATTCAGTTGTTTACAGAGCGCGGCGCGTTTGTGTTGCGGCCGAACTATCACGGCAGCAACAACTACGGATTGAAGTGGGCGGAGTCAATCTGCTGCGGAAAATATTATGATCTGGAGACGCCGGACATCAATGCGGGCGTCGATTATTTGATTGCGCAGGGCAAAGCGGATGGGGACCGCATCGCGACGATGGGCTGGTCGAACGGATCGATCTTGTCCACGAGCCTGATCACCACGTATCCGGCGCGCTACAAAGTGGCGAGCGTAGGAGCGGGCGATATCGAGTGGCTCAGCGACTGGGGCAACGTGGATTTCGGGCAATCGTTTGACGCGTATTATTTCGGCAAGTCGCCGTTCGAGGATCCGCAGCTGTACATCAACAAATCGCCATTCTTCAAGATGGACAGAGTGCAGGCGCCGGTGCTGATTTTTCATGGCACGGCGGACCGCAACGTGCCTCCGGCGCAGAGCTGGTCGTATTTCCGCGCGCTGCAGCACTTCGACAAGACAGCGAAATATGTGGTGTTCCCCGGCGAGCCGCACGGCCCACGCAAGCTGACGCACCAGATGCGCAAAGTCGAGGAAGAAGTAGCCTGGTTCGACAAATATTTCTTCAAGACCGCCAAACCGGAAAACGAAGCGGTGAAGGAAGGCTCGCCGCTTGCGGGCGCGCTGCGTACAAAGAGTTTGGCGCGATCTGGCAGCAGCTACGGCACGGCGGTCCCTGTGAAGGGCAAGGTTGTGGTGATTCCAGAAGTGGTGAAGCACGGCGACCTCGAGATTGGACGCTTTGAGGTGACGCGCGCACAGTTTGCCGAATTCGACAAGAACTATAAGTTTGATGCAGGCACGGAAAATTATCCGGCGAACGGAATCACATTTGACCGAGCGAGAGCGTATTCGGCATGGCTCTCGAAGCTAACCGGACAGGTGTTTCGAATTCCCGACGAGGGTGAAGTATCCGGCATGTACGAGAAGAAGGACGGAGAAAACACGCTCGATTATTGGGCCGGGTATGCACCGAATTCCGACGACGCTGCCAGATTGAAGAAACAAACGGCTCAACTTACAGGCACGGCGCCCCTGCTCAAGCCGGCCGGAAGCTTTGCTGGTCAAGGCAAGGACGACGAAGAACTAATTTTTGATTTGGGTGGCAACGTGGCCGAGTGGGTGTTGACGCGTGACGGCAAAGGCAAAGTGATTGGGGGCAGTGCGGATTGCCCGGCGGACCCGAAGGCGAATTGCACGGCTGCGCCGGAGTACGTTGGTTTCCGCGTGGTGCGCGGAGTGGCGAAACCTGCGGGTCAGGCGCAGTAAAGACAAGACGGATTTCACCACAGAGGGCACGGAGTCACAGAGAAACCGTTTAGCTTGTGCACGCCCAACCCGGGGTGTTTTTGGGAAAAGAAGCGGCCAGCAGCTCAGCCCTTACGGACGTTGTCGAAGTTGGGATTGAGAAACGGAAACATTCTGGCTCGTTGATTACGGCGACGAAGCTTTCGGAACCGGTCATCGCTGATGCGAGTCTGTTTCTTGGCGTAGCAAGAGGCAAAGGCGCCTAGATAAGCTAGCGCGCTAATGGGCCCGCCCAGCAAGAATGCTACCTTGAGCGATTTCAGCAGCACAAAAAGCGGATCGCTCCAGGTGAAATATTCAGCCCTGCCCTGTTCCCAAAACTGATGAACAGAGGAAATCCCTGTTCCAGTGGGGCGACAATGAATCGCGTGATACTGAGGAAAGTTCTTAGTGCTCCAACCACGAATCTGAGCACACGTTTCGTCCATGGTGTCCCATCCGATGTGGGATACGAGGCCGCCGATATCGGTAAAGCATTTCGTGCGGTACAGCTTCAATGCGCCCCTAACGTGATATGGGGGCTGTTCCTCGAGTTGCTCACCTTTCGGCGTGCGAATGTAGAGCGAGCCTCCAGCGATGCCCAGCTGCGGGTCCTTCGCGAATTCGCTCAAGATGCCGGCCATGTAGCCGTCGCTAAGAATGATGTCGGCGTCGAAGCGGGCCAGGAAATCGTAGTCCGCAAGGTTAAGGCGGTTAAGGGCGCGCGTGATAGCGCCTTCTCCGCCTGGTGCTCGCGTTTCTTTGGGAGGCAACCGGATCACTTCGATCATTCCATCGACGTTCAAGTACTGGATGGCGTCCCAGGTTCCATCCGTGGAACCATCATCTACGATAATCCACTTTGCAGGCCGTGGAGTCTGCCGCATCACCGAGGCAATCATCTCTCCGATGAATTGCTCTTCATTGTGCGCCGGCGTGATGAGCGCGTAAGTAGGCATCGCGCAAGTATAAGAACTTGAGGGATAAACAGGCAAGTATGGCAGGTAGCACATCCTTTCGGCTCTTGGCGGGTCGTGCGAAGGCCGCATGCTTTCGATTCCCGCTCTGTGCATCTCCTTTTCGACGAAGCGGAGAAGGGGACAGGTCCCGCAGGAACGGAAGCAGTTGTCCTCGGGCCGTGCGCGCCAGCACGCCGCGGTTCCAGGCAGCAACTCCCGGTCCACCACAGAGGTCACGGAGTTTGCAGTGGTAGTTTAGATGCGCAAACCCGAAAAAAAGGAGGCTGCAACTTGCTGATTCTAAAGGACGGCATCTTTCTAATAACTCCAGCAGCAATAGAAGCCGCAGCTTGCGGCAGAGCTTGCGTGGTTATCTATACAGATAAAGTGACTTGCAGGGCCAAAATGTCGAGCGAAAAATGGCGCGACCAGATTGGCGCTTGCGGGCCGATGGGGCGGGGGCTAGGCTGCGGGGATGAGCCAATTCACTCCTACTGAGAAAACTAAGGTGCGGCGGAAGGCGGACCGCGCGCATTACGACCGCGAACTTATTTATCGCATTCTGGATGAGGCGTTTGTTTGCCAGGTGGGATTTGTGGTGGGCGGCGTGCCGTTTGTGGTGCCGACGAATTACGTGCGCGTGGGCGACAAGCTTTTCCTGCATGGTTCGCCGGCGAGCCGGTTGATGAAGACGCTGGCGAGCGGCGCGCCGTTCTGCCTTAGCGTGACGTTGCTGGACGGGATTGTGTTCGCGCCTTCGGCGATCGGGCATTCGGTGAATTACCGGTCGGTGGTGGTGATGGGAAAAGCAGAGGTGGTCGCAGAGCCGGAGGCGAAACTTGCGGCGATGCGGGATTTTGTGGAGTACGTGATCCGAGGGCGATGGGCGCAGGTGCGGCCTCCGAGCGAGAATGAGTTGAAGGCGACGATGGTGCTGGCGGTGGCGTTGGTGGAAGCTTCGGCGAAGATGCGCACGGGATTTGCAGTCGATGATGAGAATCAGGATTACGACACGGCGGCGTGGACGGGCGTGCTGCCGCTACGGTGGACGCCGCAAACGCCGCTGGATGATCCGCGGAGCAAAAGGAAGATTCCCGTGCCGGCCAACATCGTGAACTATGCTAGGCCGCAAGACTGACCCACTCCGAAAGAGGCTGGTTGCGATAGCGGCTCGGTGCTACGATGCGGCGACATAAGGAGGGGCAAATGAGAACCATCGCGAAAATTATGTTGGGAGGGGGAGCGGCAACGATGTCATTTTGTGCCTCGGGAGTTCTGTTGCATGGGCAGCAGAAGAGCGTTTCGGTAGAAGGGTACGTGTTGGATTCGGCTTGCGCGTTTACGAAGAACCTGGAGAAACCGATCAGCCGCGAATGCGCGCTGACGTGCGCCAAGGCGGGTTCGCAACTGGTGATACTCGGGGACGACGGAGCTATTTACTGGCCGATCGCGGAGACAACGCCGGCGACCGGGCAGAACGCCAGGCTGCTCGCGTTTGCGGGCGGCAGGGTAACGGTGAAGGGCAAGTTGTACGACCGCGGAGGATCGCATGCGCTGGTGATCGAGCAGATTAACGCGGCGCCGGCTAAGAAATAGATTCGCGCCTGTCTGAAGTTTGACTCTCCTAAATTTTGCAGAGACACATTTTTCCGCGATCGGCAGATACGGGTGTGCCGCACCTCCGGCGCTCCGGATAAGGAACCGCCAAACAGGCCGGGCTAAAAAAGCCCAGCGCCGGTTCAGGTGCCGGCGTTTAGCAGGCAGGCGGAATGGGTGCGAGCGTCACATCGGAACACCTTCTCGTTTCGACTCAAGGTTAGAAAGCTCCAACGAACGACGCGGGCCATAATCCCCTAAATACAAAGAGGTTGTTCCTACGTGGCGGCAGTGCTTCGGCAGCGGTCGTGCACTTGTCGTGAACGGAGGGGACTGTGTCTACACACTCTATTTCCCTGGAGCTAATGCGTAGGGCCGGACGCTCGGTGGTGGGCTTTCTGGCGTTGGGCTATCCGTGTTGGGCGCAGACACCAACAAAGGCAGGACACACGCAGGAGGACCTCACCCAAGTGAGCATCGAGAGCCTGATGAACATGGAAGTCACGTCGGTTTCGAAACGGGAGCAGAAACTCTGGCAGACGGCGGCAGCTATTTTTGTCATCACGCAGGAAGATATTCTGCGTTCAGGCGCGACGAATATTCCGGACTTACTACGAATGGTTCCAGGCATGAACGTGGCGCAAATCGACAGCAATACATGGGCGATCAGCGCGCGCGGTTTCAATGCACGCTTCAGCAACAAATTGCAAGTGGTGCTCGCGATGCGATTCACGATTGCCAAATCCTGTTCATCGGAGCTACGGAAAACAAGCGCGCCTCTCGGATACTGGCGAGCATAAAAGGAAACGCGGTTTTAACGGTGGGGGAGTCGCACAATTTTGCGGAAGACGGTGGAATGATTGAGTTCTTGCTGGAGGGGAACAAGATTCGCTTCGAGATCAATCTGGGGGCGGTGAACGCGGCGAAATTGAAGATGAGCGCGCGGCTGCTGACGCTGGCGAAAACGGTTATTGGGACTGTGGGGGGAAATTAGGTGGCGTTTTATCGTGACACGTCCATCAAACGAAAACTGACCTTGGTGGTCGTCTGCACGTGCGCTCTGGGTCTGAGCCTCGCATGCATGGCTTTCGAGATCTACGAGAGAGCAAGCTTCCGTGGCGCAATGATCAGCGGCCTGGCGGCTAATGCGGATTCGTTGGGACTGGCAACCGCGGCATCGTTGGCTTTTGACGACAAGAAATTCGCGGAGGAAATGTTGGGCACCATCCGCTCGGAACGCTACGTGATGGCCGTTATTCTCTACGACAAGAAGGGAAAAGTGTTTGCGGAATACCGGCGAAGCGACCTGGGGGCGGAATTCAAGACACCGACGTGGAAGGATGAGGGCAATAAATTCGATTCAGAGTCCTTGACGCTATACCGAAACATATCCGCAGACGGCGAGAGGTCAGGCTTCATTGCGATTGTTTCGGATCTTTCCGCGCTGCAATCGAAAATGCGCGAATACCGGGGACTCTCCGTCTTGGTTTTGCTGGTTTCGATTCTGATAACGTTCGTGATCTCTTCCCGCCTGGTGGGGCTAATCACACAGCCCATTTTGATGCTGGCCGAGGTCACCGGAAGAGTTTCAGCACAGAAGGATTACACCTTACGAGCCGTCTCCGCTAGCGGTGATGAGGTTGGGAAGCTGGTCGAAGGCTTCAATCAAATGCTTGCCGGGATACAGGAGCGCGACGCGGCGTTGCAGAGCGCGAAGGATCAATTAGAGATTCGGGTGCAGCAGCGCACCGAAGAGCTGAGAAACGAGGTCAAGGAGCGTGAGGAGGCCGAAGCCGCGATGCGTCTGGCGAAGGACGCGGCAGAGAAAGCCAGCAACGCCAAGAGCGAGTTTCTGGCGAACATGAGCCATGAGATCCGCACGCCGCTGAACGGCGTGATGGGCATGACGGACCTGGCGCTGGAAACAAGCCTGACCAGTGAGCAGCGGGAGTACCTGGAAACGGTGAAGAGTTCTTCGGAGGCTCTGCTGGTCGTCATCAACGACATTTTGGATTTTTCAAAGATTGAAGCGGGCCGGATTGAGCTGGAGAGCGCGGAGTTTGACCTGCGCGACTGCACGGAATCGGCGTTGCGGACCGTGGCGATACGAGCGGACGAAAAGGGCCTTGAGCTTTTGTGCGAAGTGGCGCCGGAAGTGCCGGAGGTTGTGAAAGGAGACGCCGGGCGGCTGCGGCAAGTGATCATCAACCTGGTGGGCAACGCGATTAAGTTTACGGACGGGGGAGAAGTGGCTGTGCGAGTTCAGCCGGACGCGCAGAATGGATCCGAGGGAGTCTTGCACTTCACGGTGTCGGACACCGGCATCGGAATTCCGGCGGATAAGTGCGAGGCAATTTTTGCGCCGTTCACGCAGGCGGATAGCTCGACGACCAGGAAATATGGCGGCACCGGCCTGGGATTGACGATCTCCAATCGGCTGGTAGCCATGATGGGGGGAGCCATGTGGGTGGAGAGCGAACTCGGGAAAGGAAGCCAGTTCCACTTTACCGCGCACTTAGCGGCGGCGAACGGGAAAGAGATCAAGGTGGGAGCGCCGGCACCGGCTGAGATCTTGCGCGGCGTGAAGGTGTTGGTGGTGGACGACAATCGCACCAACCGGCGCATTCTGGAAGGCATGCTGAAGCACTGGGAAATGAAGCCGGTTACGGTGGAGAGCGGCGAGCTGGCTCTTGCGCAATTGGTGGAAGCGCGCGAGGCGGGAGCGCCGTACCGGCTGATCCTGACGGATATGCACATGCCGAAGATGGACGGCTTTGCGCTGGTCGAGCAAATCCGGCGAAGGCCAGAGTTGTCGACCGCAACGATCATGATGCTGACCTCGGCGGGTCACCAGGGGGATGCGGCAAGGTGCAAAGAATTAGGTGTTTCCGCGTACTTGCTGAAGCCGATCCGGCAGTCTGAATTGCGCGAAGCCATTGCGCGGGTGCTGGGAGCCAACAAACCGGAGGGCGTCATCCCCTTAATCACGCGCTACTCCTTGCAGGATGCGCGTGAGCCGGGCTCTTCGCTGAAAGTGCTGCTGGCGGAGGACAACGCGGTGAACCAGCGGCTGGTGGTGCGGCTGCTGGAGAAGCGTGGCCACCGCGTGGCGGTGGCTGAGAACGGCCTCGAGGCTTTAGCGGCGCTAAAGAAAGAGGATTTCGACCTGGTCTTGATGGACGTGCAGATGCCGGAAATGGACGGAATGGAAGCGACCGCAGCGATCCGGAAGGGAGAGAAGCGCACCGGAGAGCACGTAGCAGTGATTGCGTTGACCGCGCACGCGATGAAAGGCGATCGCGAAAAGTGCCTGGCCGCTGGGATGGATGGGTATCTAACGAAGCCGATCCGACCACAGGAGTTGGACGACGCTCTGGAAGCGTGTGTAAAGAACCGGCAGGCGAAAATGAGCGCACTGGCGTCCGTCGGACAAATCAAATGAGACGGGGTTACGAGACTTTGTGCGCGGAATATGTTAGTCCTCGCGACGACCTTGACGGTGAAAGGGAGGAAGGCGACACTTTGGGGTTCGAGAGCGAGGAACTTTGCCTACTTTGCGCAGCCGCGAGCGACTTGAGCCAACTCCAGAAATCCTGATTTTTGATGTGGACGGCGTTTTGGTGGACGTGCGCGAGAGTTTCTGGCGCTCGGCGCTGGAAACGATGCGATTTTTGACTGGGAAGCGGGTGACTTGGGCGGAGTTGTACAAATGGAAGAACAAACCCGGAAACAACGATGATTGGCGCATGGTTTCGAACTGGGCGACGGCGCTGGGGAGGCCGACGACGTACGAGGAGGCGCGCGACGCGTTCCAGAAGTTTTATTGGGATTGCGATGGACGGCCGGGAAACGTGCGCCGAGAGAAGATGCTGGTGATGCCGAAGCAAGTGGAGCAGTGGGCGCGGCGATTTGAGCTGAATCTTTTTACGGGGCGCACGCGGAAGGAATTTACGTATACGTTCGAGCGCTGGGCTGGGACGCGACACTTTCGCGCGGTGGTGACGATGGATGACGTTGCCCGGAAGAAGCCTTATCCAGATGGACTGCTGAAGATTTTGGGTGGACGCGATCCAGGGACGGCGCTGTACGTGGGCGATAACGTCGATGATGGGCTGGCGGCGCAGGCGGCCGGGGTGCGATTTATGGCTATTTTGCGTGCGCGGGCTTACGGTTATCGGGAGCGAGCTGTGCAATTTCGCGAACTGGGGGCGGTTGCGCTACTACCTCGCGCAACATCGCTCAGGGCTTGGCTGAAGTGACTGGGTGGCGCTGGCAATTGGCTTCAACATTGAGAGGGCGAAGCGGCGGCAAGGCCACAGCACTCCGATGGGCGGTTGCTCATTAGACTGGGGTCAAAAAGCGTTGTGTGCGTTGAGGGGAGCCAGGCAACCCTTCAGCCCCGAGTACTTCTAAACGATGTACGGATCGCTCCGCTTTAAGCGAGAGCCGGGCAATTCCCGCCCCCCCGGGAACTTTTGGCCCCTAAGACCGGAACCTATTGCGAAAGCTGGGCATCAGAATCAGACATAAAGAGATGATTACCATGAACTCCAGATGTCTAAGGACTTGCATCGCCGCCGGCACGCTGGGACTTTTGTGGGCGGGATGGACGACAGGTGCGAGAGCGCAGGCGCCGGCAGGTCCATTGCCAGCAGCGCAGCCACAGCCGCCATCGTCACCCGAGGCGCGGCCACAAGAGCAGAGCGCGCCCGTGAAGCCGCGGAGCTCGATCCTGGGGGCTTGGAAGCTCAACCGTGATGAAAGCGATGACGCGCGGAAGAAAATGCAGGATGCACGTGGCGCGGGCGGCGGAGGTGGACGCGGCGGAGTACGCATGGGCATCCCCGGAATGGGAGGAGGTCCATTAGGGGGACGCCGGGGCGGAGGAGGCGGAAACGAAAGCGACGAAGACCGCCAGCGAATGCAGGGAGTAGTAGAGCCTGCGCGCTCGCTAACCGTGGCGGAGGCCAAGAAAGACGTGGAGGTCGACGTTTTCGATGACCAGCAGCGCAAGACCGCCATTTTTACGGACGGCCGCAAGTTGGAAAAGTCGAAGGATGCCAATAACCAGGAGGTCGCGGCGCACTGGGAAGGCAATCGGCTGGTGACAGAGGAGAAAAGCCCGAACGGACAAAAGATGAGCCGGACTTACGAACTCTCGTACGACGGGACGCAACTGTACGAGACTCTGCGGCTTACCAAGGGCCGCTCGAATTCGCAAATCAGTATTCGGTATGTGTACGATCAAGCGGATGCGCAGACCGCACACTCTACACAAACACGCCAATAACCCGCATTGTAAACCGCTATTTTACGACGCCAGATGAGCCGGCTGCATTGACTGCGCGGCGCGGCGGATGCTATAAAATACTGTTTCACTAGGCAGCTTTCAGGCCCACCGTGACGCTCGTTCCGGGTCGAGACACGGCGCGGCTGCCTACCACTCGTGGCCCACGCGGCCAGACTTGAAGGGGTTCAGGCGACACAACTTAGATGCAAGAGATTGTTCACCAACTTGGGGAACTGTTCCTTCAGGCTGTGCCTACAGTCCTGATTGTTTTGGCTTTTTACGTGATGCTGCGGGCGCTGTTTTTCAAGCCGCTGCTGGCGGTGATGGCGGAACGCGATGCGCGCACGGTCGGCGCACGCAAAGCAGCCGCCGCCGCGGAAGCCGCCGCCGCGGAAAAAGTGAAGCAGTATCAGGAAGCGCTGAAAAAGGCGCGCGTGCAGGTGTACCTGGAGCAGGAAGCGGCGCGGAAAAAGGTGCTGGACGAGCGCGCGGCGCTGCTGAAAGAGGCTCGCATCAAGGCAGCGGCGAAAGTTGCAGAGGGCAAGGAGCACACGGCCAGGGAATTGGCGGCAGCGCTGCTGGAGATCAAGCCTTCGGTGGAGCTGTTGGCGGCTGAAATCGCACGCCGCGTGCTGCAGATTGGGCCGCGGCCCAGCGGTCCTGCGAGAGAAGCCCGATGATGCGCCGCGGCGTGTGGAAAGTTTTTGCGAGCGCGGTTCTGGTTTTCCTTTTTGCGGCGATGAGCACGCATGCCGCGGAAGAGAGCGGCAACGCGGCGACGGAGCATGCGAATGAGATTTTCAAATGGATTAACTTCTCGATTGTCGCGGGCCTGATTGCCTGGGTTTTTCTGAAGCTCACACCTCCATTTTTCCGCAAAAATGCTGAGACCATCAGCTCCGCGATTACCAAAGCTACGGCGGCCAAAGCCGAGGCGGACCGGCAGCTCCGGGAGGCGGAAGAGAAGCTTGCGCGGTTGGAGCAGGAAGTGGCGCAACTGCGAGCGACTGCACAGCAGGAAATGACGGTGGAGGCGGAAAGGTTGCGGGCGATTACGCAGAGCGACATAGAAAAGATCGGGCTGGCGGCCAAGGTGGAGATTGAAGCTGCGGAGCGGGCCGCGCGGCTAGAATTAAAAGTGGTTGCGGCGAATCTGGCCGTGGATGGCGCGGAATCGCTGCTTGCGAAACAGTTGACGCCGCAAGCGCAGGAGTCGCTGGTAGCGGCGTTTGTGAAAAACCTCGAAGGGAGACCTAATTGAAGTCCGCGAGCATGCAGTACGCCAACGCGCTGGCGGATATTGCAATGGCGCAGGGCGCCGCGGATGCGGTAACGCAGCAGCTCATCGGATTCGGCGCGTTGTACGCGGAGTCGGCAGAGCTGCGAAATTTTCTTCCGAGTCCGGCGGTGACCCGGGAAGCGAAGCACCGGGTGATCGAAAAATTGCTGGCGCGGGTTGGGGGAAGCAAGATCGTCCGCAATTTCTTGTTTGTGGTGGTGGACCATCAGCGCACTCACGTATTGCCTGAAATGATTATCGCGTTTCAGGAAGCGATCCGGCAGCGGGAAGGGATCACGGAGGCGCAGATTTCCTCGGCGGTGGAGTTGAACGCGACGCAGAAAGCGGAAATGGAATCTACGCTGGAGCGGATGACGGGAAAGCGCGTAGAAGCGAAGTTTTCACTCGAGCCGCAACTGCTGGGCGGAGCGGTGGTGCGGGTCGGGGATACGGTTTATGACGGCTCGCTGCGCAGCCGCTTGAACGAATTGCGGGCGCGCCTGGCGTCGGAATAGGGAGCGGGAACAGGAATGGCGAATATCAAAGCGGACGAAATCAGCAAACTTCTGCGCGAAGAGATCGAGAACTACGAACAGACCGTCTCTGTCGATGAGGTGGGCGCGATCATCAGCGTAGGCGACGGGATTGCGCGCATCCACGGCCTGGAAAAAGTGATGGCCGGGGAGATGCTGGCGTTTCCGCACAATATTTTCGGCATTGCGCTGAACCTGGAAGAGGAACAAGTCGGCGCGGTGCTGCTGGGCGAGTCCGCGGAGTTGAAGGAGGGCGACGTCGTCAAGCGCACGAACACGATCATGTCCGTGCCAGTGGGTGATGCGCTGATTGGGCGTGTGGTGAGTCCGCTGGGCGAGCCGGTGGATGATAAGGGGCCGATCAACACGAAGGAGCGGAATCCGCTGGAGCGCATCGCTCCGGGCGTGTTGGACCGGCAGCCGGTGCGCGAGCCGCTGCAAACGGGCATCAAAGCCATCGATTCGATGATCCCGATCGGCCGCGGTCAGCGCGAGCTGATCATCGGCGACCGCCAGACGGGAAAGACGGCGGTCATCCTCGACACGATCATCAATCAAAAAGGCGGCGATGTAATTTGCATCTACTGCGCGATTGGGCAGAAGAGATCGACCATTGCGCAGGTGGTGAAAGTGCTGACGGATGCCGGAGCGATGGATTACACGATTATCGTGGCATCGTCGGCGTCCGAGCCGGCTTCGGTGCAGTACATTGCGCCGTATGCGGCGTGCGCGATGGGTGAATATTTCCGCGACAACAAGCGGCACGCGGTTACCTTTTACGACGATCTTTCCAAACACGCGCAGGCGTATCGAGAGATTTCGCTGCTGCTGCGGCGGCCGCCAGGACGCGAAGCGTACCCGGGCGACGTGTTTTATCTGCACTCGCGCTTGCTAGAACGCGCCGCCAAGCTAAACGATAAGCTCGGCGCCGGCTCGCTGACTTCGCTGCCGGTGATTGAGACGCAGGCGGGCGACGTTTCCGCCTACATTCCGACTAACGTCATTTCCATCACGGATGGGCAGATTTATTTGGAAGCAGACTTGTTCAACGCCGGCATTCGCCCGGCGATCAACGTGGGCATTTCGGTGAGCCGCGTGGGCGGCAACGCGCAGATCAAGGCCATGCGGCAAGTGGCCGGCTCGTTGCGCTTGGACATGGCGCAGTATCGCGATCTGGCCGCGTTCGCGCAGTTTGGCTCCGACCAGCTGGACAAAGCCACGCAGGCGCAACTGGCGCGCGGCCAACGCTTGCAGGAGATTTTGAAGCAGGACCAGTACGCGCCGCTGCCCGTGGAGAAGCAGGTGCTTATTCTCTACGTGGCGACCAGCGGGCAGATTGACAGCGTGCCGGTGAGCGAAGTGCGGCGATTTGAGCGCGAGCTGCTGCAATTCGTGGAAGTAAATCATCCGTCGATTTTGAAAGCGATTCGCGAGAAGAAAGCTCTGGACGACGGGATCAAGGCGGAGATTAAGAAAGCGGTGGACGCGTTCAAGGAGCGGTTCACGGCTGCGGTTGCGGTTGGCGCGGCGGTGAGCTGAGAAATTTTCCTAACGGCCTTTAGCGAACATCATGCCCACACTTCTCGACTTTAGACGGCGCATCCGCTCGGTGAAGAACAGTCAGCAGATCACGCGCGCGATGAAATTCGTGGCCGCGGCGAGGCTGCGACGCGCGCAGGAAGCCGCATTGGCGGCACGTCCTTACGCGAAGGAGCTGGCGCGCGTGCTGCGTTCGACGATGGCGCGCATCCAGGAACCGCAGCATCCGCTGCTCGAGCGGCGGGAAGAGAAAGCGGTGCTGGCGATTGTGCTTACTGGAGAGCGCGGCCTGGCGGGCGCGTTCAATACGAACATTCTTCGCAAAGCGAACGAATTCTTCCGCGCGAATCGAGACAAAAAGATTGCGACGATTCCGGTGGGCAAGAAGGGCCGGGATGCGCTGAAGAGGGCGGGATTCACATTTGCGGGCGAGTGGGTCAACGTTCTGGCGCGCGTCGAGTTCAAGACGGCGCGGGAGATCGCCAAGCTGGCGACGGATTTGTACGCCGAGAAGAAAGTGGATTCGGTGTATATCATCTTCAGCGAATTCAAGAGCGTGATGGCACCGAATTTGACGGTGGAGAAGCTGCTGCCCGTTGAGGCAATTCGCGAGGACAAGGGTAGCAACGAAGAAAAAGAGTCCGGGAAAAATGCCGAAGTTCAGGTCGATTACATTTACGAGCAGCCTGAAGCGCAATTGTTGGACAAGCTGCTGCCGCGGTATGTGGAGACGCAAATTTTGCGCGCGATGCTGGAATCTTCCGCTTCTGAATACGCGGCGCGCATGACGGCGATGGAATCGGCGACAAAGAACGCCGGTGATGTGATCGAGGCGCTGACGCTGCACATGAATAAGGTGCGGCAAGCGGCGATCACGAAAGAGATCATTGAAATTGTTAGTGGCGCGGCGTACGGATCTTAGGAGAAAGCATGGCAGAGAAGAACGTGGGGCGAGTGGTGCAGGTCATTGGACCGGTGCTGGACATTCAGTTTGAGGCGGGGCACTTGCCGGCTATTTACAACGCGGTGCGCATCACGAGCGACGGGTTTAATGTGCCGCAGCCGCTCGATGTAACCGTGGAGGTGCAGCAGCACCTGGGCGAAGGGCGCGTGCGCACGGTGGCCATGGAACCAACTGAAGGCATGGTGCGCGGAATGAAGGCGGTCGATACGGGCAGGCCGATCGAAGTGCCCGTGGGCCGTCCGACACTGGGGCGGGTAATGAACGTGCTGGGCAAGCCGGTGGACCAGCTTGGTCCGATCGTGAGCGATAAGCATTATCCGATTCACCGGCCCGCGCCGAAGCTGGAAGACCAGTCCACTACGCTGGAAATGTTCGAGACAGGAATTAAAGTTGTCGACTTGATCGAGCCTTACCTCAAGGGCGGAAAGATCGGGCTCTTTGGCGGCGCGGGCGTCGGCAAGACCGTGCTGATCATGGAATTGATTCACAACGTGGCGATGAAACACGGAGGCGTGTCCGTGTTTGCCGGCGTGGGAGAACGCACGCGCGAAGGCAACGACCTGTGGCTGGAAATGTCCGAAGGTGGTGTGATCGTTCCGGGCAATTCGGAAAAATCGCGCGCCGCGCTGATTTACGGGCAGATGACGGAGCCACCCGGCTCGCGGTTGCGCGTTGGACTGACGGGGCTGACAGTTGCCGAATATTTCCGAGACGAAGAGCACTTGGACGTGCTGCTCTTTATCGATAACATTTTCCGATTCGTGCAGGCGGGCTCGGAAGTTTCTGCGCTGCTGGGACGCATGCCTTCGGCGGTCGGTTATCAGCCAAACCTTAACACCGAAATCGGCGAGCTGCAGGAACGCATTACTTCGACGAAATGGGGCTCGATCACTTCAGTGCAGGCGATTTACGTGCCTGCGGACGACTACACCGACCCGGCTCCCGCGGCGACCTTTGCGCACCTCGACGCGACCACGAACCTAAGCCGGCAAATCGTGGAACGCGGCATTTATCCCGCGGTCGATCCTCTGGCCAGCTACTCGCGCATTCTTGATCCGCGCATCGTGGGCGCCGAACACTACGCAGTGGCGCGGGGGGTGAAATCGATTTTGCAGCGCTACAAGGATTTGCAGGACATTATCGCCATTCTGGGCATCGAAGAATTGTCTGACGAAGACAAGCGGACCGTCGCGCGCGCGCGCAAGATCGAAAAATTCCTGTCGCAGCCGATGTTCGTGGCTGCGCAGTTCACCGGGCTGGAAGGCAAGTACGTGAAGATCGAAGACACGGTGCGCAGCTTCAAGGAAATCGTGGAAGGCAAATACGACGAAGTTCCGGAGCAAGCCTTCTACATGGTTGGCACGATTGACGAAGCGCTCGAAAAAGCGGAAAAGATGAAGGTGGGCGCCTAAGCAGAGCAATGCTTCCCGAGTCCATCCAGTTGGTTATCGTCACGCCGGAGCGGCAGCTGCTGCGCCAGACGGTTGTGGAAGTCACGCTGCCGGGCGGCGACGGCTGCCTGGGCATCCTGCCCGGGCACGCGCCGTTGATCACGGAGCTGGGCATCGGCGAGCTGACCTACAGCGCGAAGGGTGCGGGTCAGGCGGAGCACTTGGCGATCATCAGCGGTTTTGCGGAAGTTTTGGGCGATCGCGTGACAGTGCTCGCGGAGACGGCGGAGCGGCCGGAAGAGATTGACGTGGCGCGGGCGGAGGAAGCGAAGAAGCGCTCGGAGCAGCGGCTGGCTTCGGCTGCGAGCGATCCAGATGTGGATTGGGCGAGGGCGGCGGTCGCGCTGCAGCGCGCGCTCATTCGCATCCAAGTGGCGCGAAAGGGACACAGCGCGCGCGTTTCGGTCGAGTGAGCCTCATGGAACCCGTTACGATGTACACCACGCACTGGTGCCCGGACTGCCGCCGGGCAAAATATTTTCTAAAGCAACGAGGAGTGGAATACCTCGAAATCAACATCGAAGAGGATCCATCTGCGGAAGACGTCGTGTTGAAAGCGAATCACGGCAAACGCAAAGTTCCTACCTTGAAGGTTGGGGAGCGCTATTTCGCGTGCAGTCCGTTCAGTGCGGTGAAACTGGCCTCGGAATTGAATGTGCCGCTGAATCCGTAGTTAGTTCTGCGGCAGGCCGCGCGTCCACACGTTCGTGACCTGAAGATTTTCGTCCAGCAGCACGATGTCCGCATCCGCGCCGATTCGCAACGCGCCCTTCTTGAACTCAATTCCCAGCAACTTCGCGGGATTCGCGGTGAGCATGCGCACGGCGTCCGGCAAGGGGATGCCGAGCGCGACCACATTCCGCAGGGCGCGGTCCAGGGTGAGCGTGCTGCCCGCCAGTTTCCCTTCGGAATTGCGGCATATGCCTCCGGACATGGTGACTTCAAATGAGCCGAGCATGTACTTTCCGTCAGGCATGCCGGTGGCGGAAAGTCCATCGCTTATCAGGATCACGCGGCCGGTGCCCTTGGCTTGCAGCAGAACGCGCATGGCCGCTTCCTCTACGTGCACGCCGTCGGCGATCAACTCGGCGGTGACTTCCGTCGAAGTGAGCACGGCGCCAACAACGCCGCTGTCGCGATGGGAAAAGGGACGCATGCCGTTGTAGCAGTGCACCGCGTGCCTCGCGCCATGCGCGATACCTGCGCGCGCTTGTTCGTAGGTTGCGTCGGTGTGCCCCATGGCGACCACGACGCCCGCATCGCGAGCGGCGTGAATGCATGGCGCGGCTCCGAGCAATTCCGGAGCGATGGTAAGGATACGCGCGTTGCCGGCCGCAGCTTGCAGAAAGCGCTGCAGCAAATCGGCTGAAGGTAATTGGATCCACTCGGCGGGATGCACGCCGCGGCGAACTTTGTTGATGAATGGCCCTTCATAGTGAATGCCTAAGACTTCCGCTCTTGGCTGAAGGGCCTCGAACTGTCGAGTGATGTAGCGCGCCATTCCTTCGACGCTGCGACAGGTGTCGTCGGCGCTAGCGGTTACGGTGGTAGCCAGAAACGAGGTCGTGCCGTGACGCGCGAGCGTTTTTGCCACCGTGGACATGGCTTGCTCGGTGCCTTCCATTACATCGTGGCCGCCGGCGCCATGGATGTGGACGTCGATGAATCCGGGAATGGCGGTTTGGCCGTTTGCTGAGATTTCCGTTGCTCCGGAAGGCAGGCTGATGCCCTGGCGAGGGCCGATGGCTTCGATCACGCCGTCTCGAATCAGGATTCCGGCATCCGGTATTTCAGTCGTAGGAGTTAAGGCGCGCGCTGCGCGCAGCAAAATGGTGGACATAGGCAGGTCAACATCGTAGCGGAAATTTCTCGCGCGACAAAATGAAACGGGCGGGAGCAACCCCGCCCGCGGTGAAAACTTAGTTCTTTGTTACTTGCTCTTGGCCGGGGCCATGTCGATGCTGGCAACCGTGAGCGTGTCGCCCTCGACCGAGCCCTTCACGGCGACATGATGACCGACGTGGGCTGCCACTTTGTCTTGGTCAGCGATCGCGTACACTTTCTTGTCCGCATCGTTCACGAACACGAGCTTCGCGCCTTCCTTCACGCACTTCGCGGTGCACTCGGCTGCGCCTTCATGAGCAGCTTTTGCGCCGCATTTGCTGTCCGCGATGTACCCGGTCCAACTGCCGTCGCCCGCGATCGCCAATGTGCTGACAAAAAGCGCGACGATTAAGATTGAGGCAAATCGTATTTTCATGACAATCCCTCCTGAGACATCACCGCTGTTTTCTGCAGCTAGAGCGCGGGTGGGTACTCGTGGCTGCGGTTCCATCCACCATCGCTATAGTACGACTTTTCGGCGGAGATGGATGAGCGCAAAAAAATAAGGGAGGATGCTCTGCAATCCTCCCTTAAAGTGCGCAAATGAAGCAGCTTCAGTTGTTTTATTGGCCCGAGGTGGAAGCGCTCGCCGACGTGCTGCCGGCAGCCTTCGGTACGCTCAAGTAGCCGGAAGCGCTCGACTTCGTAACCTTGTTGACGACCAGCTCGAGAGCTGCGTGGCTCCCGCCGGTGTAGAAGAAAATCGGCTCGTTGACGGAGCGGTTCTTCTTCTCGAAGCTCTTGTCATCGGCCAGGACGTTGATGGTGAACTGATTCTTCTTCGGGTTGGCGCTCTTCAGCTCGACTTGCACCGAGCCGACCTTCTGCGCGCCAGCCTTGCGCGTGACCGTAAATTCATAATAGTCGCGCGTGCCCATTCGGCGAAGCTGGTCGATCTCATCATGGTTGCGGGCGATGAGGGTGCCCATCTCGCTGCGCGCCATTTGCAAATTGTTCTTGGTGGCGTCGAGATCGGTCTTCACGCCGGTCACGTCGGTGTTGAGCTTGTTGACGTCGTCGGCGTTAGCCTTGGCGGCTAGCTGCGTATTGACGGAACTCTCCAGCCCAGCGATTTTCTTGTCCACGGCGACCGAGGACTGCCGATTCTGCTTACGGGCCTTGACCAGGTCCGATTGCGTAACGTTCAGCTTGTCCGTCACGACCTTGAGGTCACTCTGGAGTTGCTGATTAATCTCATCTTCCTTGGCCAGCTTTTGCGCCAATGCGTCATTGGCCTGCTTGACCGAGGTTTGCGTTGTCTGCTCCACGCTATTTGCGTGGCTCAGGGCGCTCCATCCAATTCCGATACCGAGCAGTGAAACAGCCGCCAACACCACCAGGGCAATTCCGACCCAGCGCGGCGTCGCGGTCGAGCTCACGTGAACCGGTTCTTGATACTCGCTCATTGACTTCGTCTCCTTGTACAGCAATACCCTGCGAGACTAGAAACGAGCATCTGCTACACCAAATGCTCCACCGTCGAAGAGAGCGCCCGAAGTATAAGAATTAGCGACACTTAGAACCTGAGGACCAGGGAGAACGAGCAGCTCTAGAAAGTACTAGTACTTGTAAAGTTTACGTGGTGGCCGACAGGCCGGGAGTTTGTGCCGTTTCGATACACGCCGCACGCAATCCGGCTGTTACTAACAGAAATCCTCAATGGTGTAGCAACTGATGGGGAAAGCGACGCTTGTTTCAAGATCTTAGGCGGCTTTGATGTCTGTGGAGGCTACTTCCGCGCGGACGGGCCCAAAATAGCGGTCCAGTGTGCTGTTGGCGGCGTCCAGAACGAGATGGCAGTCGGGGCAATCCTGTAGGTGTTTTTCGATCTCGCTTTCAACCGACGGCGAGAGCTTCCCCTCTAAGTACCAACAAATCAAATGGATAGTGTCCCGACAACTCATTGTACTGTCCCTTGGCGTCCTTGCTGAACGTCCATCTGTATGTGTGGATGGTTGCACTTGCTTTACCAAAAGATCGCGCGTGCTTGACCAGCCCTAACCCACATGGAATCAAGCACGTATGAATTCACGGATGTGAATGAGAGAGCGTTGCCGGAGAAATCTTTACATCCGGGGAGGCTTTTCGATACGCCACGGGGTGGGAACTTGTCTTGGGGGGCGGTGTCCAACGCAGGGAGGACGCGCGCAACCTCACATCCCTGCGAGCGCGGCGCCGGCTCCTGCAGAAACAGGCAGGGACCGGCGTCGCAAATTCTGAAGAATTGGCTCGCAGCAATTTTTCTGGAGGTGTGTGATGTCACTCGATCCTGGATCCGTCCCCCGGCAAAATCTAGGTTCCCTGCGAGGTTGTTTGGTGGAAGGCGATCCGGAGCAACGCGCACGGGAACGGCGAGTTCGCCGCAAAGCACTAGTTACCTCGGTACTTGTGCAAGCCAGTCTTCTGGCCGCAGTGATACTTGTTCCCCTATTCGGTAAGCCGGCACACTTGGTGATGGCCATCACGACGCCGGTTCCGCCGTATCGGCACGTCGCTGCGCGTTCGCAAAATACGCCAAGACCGCCGGGTGAACGGCGAGTCTGCGTTGTGTGCTTTGATTCGCGGCCGGCGAACCTGACGCCGACTTCGAGAACTGAATCAAACCAGGTCGCCGATCCCTTTGCAAATCCGACAGACGATGGCATTCCCGTCGCTCAGTGCGCGGGCTCGGCATGTATCGACATCAGAACCGAAGGTCCGCGACCTCCCTCGATAACGGAGCCTCCGCGAGAGAAAAAGCGGCTGGTTGAGACGCGCATTGATCCCGCGATGCTGATCCACCGTGTGGAGCCGGTGTACCCAACGCTGGCGAAACAAATCGGTCGAGCCGGGCGTGTTGAACTCCGCGCGATCATCGCTACAGACGGGACGATTCAATCGCTGCAAGTTGTGAGCGGGGATCCACTCTTTTATCAATCTGCTTTGGATGCGGTCCGACAGTGGCGCTACAGGCCGACGGTACTCAACGGCCAGGCTGTGGAAATCGATACGTTCATCACGGTGATTTACAACATCGATCGCTGACGAGGAAACTCTGAAGTATTAAGAAGTGGTACGAAGGGCCGCGCCCTGCCCGTACTGCCGCGCGGCCCTTCTGCCTGCACCGTGCAACCGACACTCGGTCCCCGCTTCCGCGATTTTCGTTAGAAGCGGAACACGATTCCGGTCGAGACCCGCAAATTGTTTTGGGTTTGTCTGTTGGTGTTGCCGAACTCATTGAAACGCGTCAGCAGGTAATCGACCTTCGCCGGACGGATGGAAAAACGCGAATTCAGACGGTAGTCAATTCCGCCGCCAACGGTCATCGCAAACGCATTCTGGCTGTTCGCCGTGACGAGCACGTTCGCGCCAGTGTGCGCAACACCGAACAGCACCTCGCCAAACGGTGTCACGCGCCCATAGTGATGGTAAGAAACGCGTGGACCGAAGAGATATGTCGAAAGGGTGCCGCCCGCGCCGCTGTTGAGAATGTTGCTGTTGGTATAGCCGCCGAAATCAGCGACTCCACTTAGCCAATTATTGAAGTTGTACGCGACAGACGCGCTGCCGCCGTTCAGGTTGAAACCGTCAGCGCCTGAAGTTGCCGGATTAGCACGAACGTACGAGTACCCGGCGAAAACATCGATGGTCTTGCGCTCTTGCGCCTGCGCGGCCACTCCAAAGAGCGAAGCAAAACCAAGTAAAGACACAACAACCCTTAACTTCATAAACCCTCCATTTAAGTTGGTGTTTCGGCGCAGGCCGGCATAGTGCCGCTCGACCGCGCGTTTCGCGGAGTGCCTTAGGCAGGAAGGCAGCTATCCGCATTTGCTCTGTTTTTTGCTTCTACATACTGATGCGGGGAGAGTGGTGGAAGTTACCTGAAATTACTTGAGTGTCGCGAATAGAGGGTTGGCCAGCACGCAAATTAGAGCAGCGGCTCCGGAACGTGACGAGCAATTGCCGCGCGGGTTTCATCGCGCAAGCGGATGAGTTCGTGCCAGTCCGACGATTCGCTGCTGTCCGCAGTATTACCCGGGCGGTGCGGGTAAATCGGCGGAGACAAAGTGATCGTCACACTGGCCGGGCGCGGCAAATATGTGCCGTCGCGTAGAAACTTGCGCGTACCCGCAAGCGAGACTGGAACAATGGGCACTCCCGTCGTCACCGCAACTTTGAACGCACCAAGCTGAAATGGGCGAATACCGTCATCTGCGGTAAAGGTCCCCTCGGGGAAAACAAAGACCGATTCGCCGTGCTGCAGAATTTCCTCCATTTCCTCCGCTTGGCGCAGGCGCGAATTCGCATCCGTGCGATCGAAAGAGAGATGCCCCATTTGCCGCAGAAACGTTCCGATGAACGGCATCCCGTGTACTTCTATTTTTGCGACGAAACGATATGGCACGCCCAGCCCTAGCATCAAAGGGAGCACGTCGAAATAACTGGTGTGATTCGAGGCAAAAATTTTCGCGCCTGCTATGTCCATGTGCTCCCCGCCAATGACGCGGACGCGGCAGCCAACCACGGCAAATAAAATCCTCAGTACAGAAGATGTAAAGCGCCCGGCCGAGCGGTGGTCGTTGATCAACCTTACGATCGCGCACGTCGGAACGATCCACAGGAAAAAAGCGATGCCGACGTACAAGCCATAGAGAATTTCCAGGGCGCGGCCAAAGCCGGCGGCCGCGGTCTTGCCGAAGCCTCGCATCGCGCTTCCGGCGCCGAGCCGCGCGATCTGCATCCACGCTGGCGGTTTGGCGATGCTCAGCTCGCTGCTGAGAAAGAGCCGCTTAGTCTCTTCGCGGCGCAATTTCCCACTCGATGTTTTGGGGATGCTTCCCGGCGGAATCAACTCGACGCGGTCCGGCGGAAGGCCAAGTCCTTGCGAAACTTGCTGCGTCACCGCGGCGACGATAGCCGGGTGCCGCCGCGAATCCCGTTCGCGCACTTCCGCAACCAGCACAAGCTTTTCCGTGCCGGAGCCTTCGTCCTTGACTCCAAATGCGACGATGCAGCCCTTGCGAAGACCGTCGACCCGCGCAGCCAATTCCTCCACTTCGTGCGGATACAGATTTCTGCCGCCTTTAATGATGATGTCCTTTACGCGGCCCGTGACGTAGATCTCTCCGTCTGCGCGATAGGCGCGATCGCCGGAATTCACCCAGGGGAATTCATTTTCGCTGGTTGCGCGGCCGGCAGGAAACAGCTCCAGCGTCGCACTGGGATTTTGGTAATAGCCGGCGGTCGTTGACGGCCCGCGAAACCACAGGAAGCCCTCGGTGCGATCGGGGACTTCGTTTCCCTTCTCGTCGACGATGCGAACGTCGTGGCCACCAAGGGCGCGCCCGGAAGAAACAAAGGAAATGACCGACGCGGATGCGGATTGCGCCGGCACAGCGCTTCCGTGCGTCGTAAACGCCTCGCGCTCGACGCGGTCCACCAACGGACCGCGGTTGAGCGGGGGAACCGTCACGGCTAGGGCCGCTTCCGCCAAGCCGTAGACCGGGAGCTGCGCTTCGCGCCGAAATCCGTAACGCGAGAAACGCGCCGCAAAACGCTCCAGGGTCTCGGGATTGACGGGTTCGGCACCGTTCAGCGCGGCGCGGCACGAACTCAGATCGAGCCCCTCGATATCCTTGTCCGCGATTTTACGTACGCACAGTTCGTACGCGAAATTGGGCGCCGCGGTAATCGTTCCGCGATGTTTGTGAAATGCCCAGAGCCACCGCTCGGGCCGCGTAAGAAACGCCAACGGCGACATCACCGCCACCGGCACTCCATAGTGCAGCAGCGTAAGCCATGAGCCGATGAGTCCCATGTCGTGGTACAGCGGCAACCAACTCACTCCGACGTCGCCGGGTCCGAGCTGCACTGCTTCGCCGATCGCTCGCATGTTCGCGAGCAGATTTGCGTGTGTAAGTACGACACCTTTGGGGTCGCCAGTTGACCCCGAGGTGTATTGCAGCAGAGCGATGTCCGATGATTTACGCGCGCGACTGCCGCTCAAATGCGCCGGTAAAGCCCCCGGGGCAGGAGGCGGCGCGTTGTCAGCGACTTCGATCAGCTTTTCCGCGTCGACAACCGCTGCAAGGGAACGCACCCGCGGCTTGAGCAGGCGCGCCACGGCTTCCGCTCGGCGGAATGTCAGCAGCAGGCAGACTTCCGCATTGTTGAGAATGGCGGCCTGCCGCGCGGCGTATTCCTCAATGCGGTCCGCGCGGAACGGAGGATAAATCGGAACCGGGATCGCGCCCGCCAGCAGAATACCGGCGTAGGAGACAAAAAATGCACGCGACGTGGGCAACATCATCGCCACGCGTCCGCCTGCCGGCACGCCGCGGCGCGCCAATTCGGCGGCGACGCGCTGCGCCGCTGCGTAGAGTTCGCCGAACGTTAACGTCAGGTCACGAACGCCTTCTTCTGCATCCTCGCTGATGAGCAAATGCGTGCGCGCTGCGTCGTGCGCGGCACGGAAGCGAAGGACATCGATGAGCGTTTGCGCGCCAAAGACTCCTGCTCGCGCGGCTTCACGATGTAGCGTTTGCGTCACGACCGACGCGCGAAGCGGCGAAGATGGTTTTTCCTCGAAGGTCGCCTGCGGCGCGTGCAAAATCGCGCGCGCCAGGTCCTCGGGTGTATTGGCCTCGGACGCCGCACGATCAGGGAGACGCACGCCGAACTCGCTCTCCAGCCGGGCCAACAACTCAACCCGCTCCAAGCTACCAAGTCCTAGCTCGCGATCCAGATGCGAACCGGCGTGCAACATCGGTAGCGCGCCGAAGCTGCCTAGCTCCTGCAGCACTTCGCGCACGATTTCAAGGACGCGCTCTTGCGTGGCCGAGTGATCGAGTTGTGCAGTGGTTGTAGCCACAAAATCTAACCGAAGGAGTGGTACTTCTCGCGCAGGCTACCACGCAGCCCCGGTCGATTGCCATTGGCAACTGCCGCAGGCGGTCAAAAAGCCAGCATCCGTTGCGAGCGTCTAGGCGGTCTTTTGCTTAGATTGCTGGACCCAGCCCTTGGGCATCAGCGTGGTCGACAGGTCCACGCCGGAAAGGTCGGCGCCGCTCAGATCCGTTTCGCGCAGGATGGCCACGCCCAGATCAGCGCCCGTGAATTTGGCCCCGTTCACATTGGCCAGGCGAAGGTTGACATTGCGCAGTTGCGCCCGCTCAAAATTTGCGTTGGACAAGTCACAGCGAAAAAACTCTATTCCGCTCGCTTGCGCCTCTGTGAGGTCCGCGCCGGGCAGAATTGCCTCGGTCAAATCGGCGTTGCGCAGGTCGGCCTTGCGCAAGTTGGCGCCGGAGAGATCGGCGCCAGGGAGCTTCGATTTCCGCAGATCCGTCCCCTCCAAATTTGCATTGCGCAGGATGGCCCCGCTCAGGTTGACGCCGCTCAAGTCGGCGCGCGAAAGGTCCGCGCTGG
>Ga0209647_1001047_pt1 | contig 24443 bp, 24 predicted proteins | sample GraSoi_2013_60cm_FD_185827 | JGI IMG/M metagenome (GOLD analysis project Ga0209647, IMG submission 185827) | Grasslands soil microbial communities from the Angelo Coastal Reserve, California, USA - Sample 9_17_2013_60cm (SPAdes) (version 2) | ecosystem: Environmental > Terrestrial > Soil >... | reverse complement strand
GCCCAGGAGATTATGAACCGCCAACTGCACACAGTGAGGCCAGATCAATCTTTACGCGAGGCCGCAGAAATAATGCTTACTGCGAATGTGCGCCGTTTACCCGTAGTTGATGCCGATGGTACTCTGGTTGGTATGTTGGCGCGTACCGATCTCTTGCGAGCGGCCATAACGAGTCCAGTGATAAATTCTGATGCAAGTAGAGCGAAGCAGTCGTTAGCTCGCACAAATTCATCCCCTGGCACGCCTGTCCAGCAACAACCGATTGAAAACTACATCACTACAGATGTAGCGACTGTTGGCGAACAGGCCCCTTTGACTGAAGTTATCGATATATTGGTGCTATCGGCGCTCAAGCGTGTTGTTGTTATCGACCAGCAACACCATGTACGAGGTATCATAAGTGACGTGGATATCCTGGCACATATTCAAGAAGAGATGCGCCCGCGCTTTCTCAGTGTCCTGGCGAACTGGGCGCGGGGGAAAGCGGGTCGTCTTCCGACGGGCGCTTTGCACACACAATTGGGCAAGGCTCGTATCGCTGCTGACGTTTTAAACCAACACGTGGTGATCGTGACCACTACGACTTCGGTCCAGGAGACCATTGAGAAAATGATGGCTACTGGTCGCAAAATATTGCCCGTAGTTGATGCAGAGGAACGTCTCGTTGGGACTATAAGCCGTTCCGATTTGCTAAGGATACTTATAGAAGTATGAGCAATAGACCCCCGCTATTCAGGTCAGGTATATGCTTGCGTATCTTCATTGGGGAAGCAGAAGAATCGCAGGGTAAACCGCTATACCTGGCTATTCTAGATCTTGCGCGAGAACAGGGGATGGCAGGCGCCACGGTGATACGTGGCGTTGAGGGCTTTGGACCGAGGAACCACCTTGTGACCGAACGCCTCCCCGATATTGCGGATAATCTCCCTTTACTTGTAGAGATCGTGGATGGCATAGCTAATATTGAGCGTTTTCTGCCCCTGTTAGACCGTATTATACCGCACGGTATGATCACTGTGACTCCTGTTGAAATTGTAAAAGGCTAGCAATATCTCTGCTTCCTATGATATAGTAGATGTACTTAACAAGAACTGATCAATGGTGATGGAGCTCACCTGGCCGAAAACTACTTTGGTGTAACTGCAAAGATGCTAATGGCTCCTGATGACGCCCGGGTGCGGAATCAGGAGATTTTTTGTGTCTACACTGTTTCCTGGGGAAAAATAGCATGATATTCTCTTTTTTCGCTGTAACAATTCTTGTTGGCCTGGCGGGGGCGCTAGGTGCTTGTGCGCGTTACCTGCTCAGTCGTTTCGTCGCTGAACGCATAGGTTCGCGCTTCCCTTATGGCACATTGTTTATCAATGTTAGTGGGGCCTTCTTGATAGGCTTGCTCTTTGCGCTTGCTGCCCGGCGGCTCATTCCCTCCGCGGTCCAGGCAACTCTGGCTACAGGGTTTCTTGGAGGGTATACGACTTTCAGCACGATGTCCTGGGAAGGTGTGCAGCTAGCACGTGGTGGTAGTGCGCGAGCCTCCATATCCTACCTTGGTGGAAGTATTATCAGCGGTCTGCTTGCTGCGACCTTAGGGCTGTTGCTTGGATGGTGGCTCTAATGTCGACACAACTTTCAGGCCGTCGGCGCATAGTAGCTATCCTATGTGGAGGTTTTCTAGGCACTATCTCACGCTATCTTCTCAGTATTGCCATCCAGCATTGGCTGGGAAACAACTGGCCGTATGATATCTTGCTCATAAATATCACGGGTGCATGCTTACTGGCCTTTGTCACGACGCTTGCCGACGCTACCTTGCTGATTGGTCCAACACGTCGCTTATTTATCAACGTCGGCTTTTTAGGAGCCTATACGACGTTTAGCAGCCTGGCTCTTGGAGATGTCTTGTTGTTTAACAAAGGTCAATGGCTCCTCGCTATATTCTATCTTCTTGCCAGTATGCTAGGAGGTATACTGGCTGTGTTCTTAGGAGACGGACTGGGCCGCCAGTGCATTAAATTTGTCAGACATGTTCCTACACGTAAACATGTGCAAGCGCCGTTGTCGACTACCTTTTATAAAATGACAAAAGAAGAACATATGGATTTGCAAGACGATATCCTTTCAAAGTAATATCGAAACACCCATGATCATCCTCAGAAATACTGATGTGGCTCATCATCGTCTCTTCCACGTAAAGATATTCTTCCCTGGCATCCCGCGGCGAAGCTCTCTATTGCGACTGAGGTCATCGGTCCCATGGCGGATCGCTTATGGGGAGGTGAAGCCAGGCAGCTGCAAGCTGCCTGGCTTCACCTCCCCATAAAAACTCTGCGAACTGCCGCAGGCAGTGAGAATTCAATAAAATGTGCAAACGATGTTTGCGAGATTGAGGTCGCGCCAGTTCGAAAGCCTGCCTATGAAAAGACTACCAGAGCAGATGGTTTTTAGCGTACAATCATCTTACGAAGATTGTCTCAAACACCCATGGGATAAGCACTCATGTTTTTACTATGAAGCAGAATGCAGAAGGAGATATTTATGGATAGTACGGTTGTAAAAAATAGTGTTGGTATCTGGGCGTTTGGCCCAAATGCTACACGTTTTGTCCCACCAGGCTATCATCCAGAGGTAGCTAACGAAGACATGATCACGCGTACGAAGCGTGTAGTTGCTGGCCTGGGTGATATTGTTGATGGTCTGGAGTATCACTATCCAGGTGAGATCAATGAGGAGACTGTCGAGGCCATCAAGGTCGCCCTCGGTCCGATGGATATTTATTGCCTGGCAGCCGGCTTGCATCCCGATCCAACTTATAAACTAGGAGCATTCATCAATCCTGATCCAGCCTTGAGGCGCAAGGGTATTGAGACACTCAACCGAGGTGTAGACCTGGCTGCGACGTTAGGCGCACACTTTATTATCTGGCCGGGAGCTGAGGGTTACAACTATAATTTTCAACGTGATTATGCTCGCACCTGGGATCTCTTCATCGAGGGTGTTGCTGAGGTTGTGGCGCATGCAGTCTCCAAAAGGGTGACAGTGTTCCTGGAGCACAAAAATAGTGAACCTGCTATGAATATCTTAATGCGTAACATTTCGGCCTGCCTCTATACGATTGACCGCGTTCGGCGCCTGGGCGTTGATACATCGCTTCTTTCGGTCAATATGGACTGGCAGCACTTGATCATGAACGGCGAAAATCTAGCTGAATATGCTGCCTTGCTCAATAGCGAAGGGAAATTGGGCCACCAGCATGCAAATTCTGGTTGGGGTACATTCGACGATGACAATATGGTGGGCGCGTCCTTCTTTATGCAAACACTTGAACTGGCGATGACGCTCCAGGATGTCGGTTATGGTCAGCAGGGCCAGCGCATTGGCTACGATCTGTATCCCTATACGGAAGATCAGGTCCAGGCTGTGCGACAATCGGTTATTCAGTGGGCATTCATTGATGACCTGGCAAGGAAAATTGACCGGCAAGCCCTTGCGGAGGCGCGTAGCCAGGCCGATGCAATCGCGGGCTATCGTGCTATATACGAGGTCTTGGGTCTGGATAAGGCATACGTGGAGAATATTCTCGCCCGGCGCAAAAAATAGCGTAGTTTCACCCGGTCTCACCAGGATAGCACATGCAAGGAGGATTTTTATGGATGCACTACTTGGTATTGATGTAGGTACAACAGGTGTCAAGGCTGCGCTTTTCGCAGCATCTGATGGACGTGTACTTGCATCGGCCTTTGTCGATTACCCGTTACTGCACCCTCAAATAGGCTGGGCTGAGCAAAACCCTGCCGATTGGTGGCAAGCGACGATTACAGCTATTCGTACCTGCCTGGTTGGCGGGGTACGTCATAATATCCAACCCGCTGATGTGCGTGGGGTTGGTCTCTCAGGACAAATGCACGGTGTTGTGCTGTTAGATGAGCACATGCATGTGCTGCGTCCGTGTATCATCTGGGCCGACCAGCGCAGTGAGGCGCAGTGCCGTTGGATAACCGAGCGTGTGGGCGCTGCCAGGCTCATCGAACTGGTGAGCAATCCCGCTTTAACAGGTTTCTCTGCGCCTAAATTATTATGGGTACGTGATAATGAACCCGATATCTTTGCTCGAGCACATACTATGCTCCTGCCCAAAGACTATATTCGCTGGTGCCTGACGGGCATGGTGGCAATGGAAATATCAGACGCAGCGGGTACCTGCCTGTTGGATGTCAAAAAGGGGATATGGTCTCAACCTGTACTGGAAGCGCTAGAACTTGATTCCGCCTTGCTGCCACCCATAGTGGCTGCCGATGCCGTGTGTGGCACTGTTACTGATGAGGTTGCCGCGCTGACAGACTTAATGCCTGGTACGCCTGTGGCCGGTGGAGGGGCGGATAATGCCTGTGGAGCCGTCGGTAATGGAGTGGTACGCCCGGGTTTGGCTCTTGTCTCTATTGGTACGAGTGGTGTGGTACTGGCCCATGCCGATACTCCTCAGGTGGACACGTCAGGTCCGGTGCCGCGTGTACATACCTTCAACCACGCTGTGCCGCATGCCTGGTACCTGATGGGAGTGACTCAAGGCGCAGGTCTCTCGCTACGCTGGTTGCGAGATAACATTGGTCTGCCCGAACGTGCCCTGGAACGTTGGACAGGGATCGATGCCTACGAATTACTTATCCAGGAAGCTGCTTCGGTGCCCGCTGGCAGCGATGGCCTCTTGTTCTTGCCTTATCTCCAGGGTGAGCGTACACCTCATTTGGATGCGCATGCACGTGGTGGCTGGATTGGTCTCACAGCCAGCCATGATCGCAGATACCTGGTTCGCTCGGTGCTGGAGGGTGTGGCTTTTAGTTCGCCCAGCACATCAGCGATAATCCAGGAGCAGGGATTACCTGTCGAGCAGGTGCGCGTAACAGGTGGAGGTGCTAAAAGCCCGCTCTGGCGACAAATTATTGCTGATGTGCTGGGCGTGGAATTGGTGACGACGAATGCAACAGAGGGACCAGCCTTTGGTGCTGCTTTGCTAGCAGGCGTTGCCGCTGGCATCTATCCTTCAGTGCAGCAAGCCTGTGAGGCAACTGTACAGGTGGTGGATGCTATAGCGCCACAAGCAGAGGCTGAACGTGTCTATGCACAGGCATATGAAATATATCGTGCGCTCTACCCGGCTTTGAAGCCGATTATGAGCAAGCCATCGTAGGCATCAAGCCCATTGACGAATTGTGGACATTGCAATGAGCATGCAGGGGCTATGAGATGGCTGGTCTTGAGCTTAGAGACAAGTTCGATCAATATTTTCACTGTGTTTGTTCATAGTTGAAGTAAAGCTTGTCTCCCTTTTGGTCCAACACTCTCGCTCCTGCATCCTTTGAAGGAGAACATTATGCCAGTGATCCGTACCCCGGATGAGCGTTTCATAAACCTGCCCGGATTCCCATATCAACCGCATTATGTAGAGGTAAATGGCCTACGTATTGCCTATGTGGACGAGGGAGAGGGTGAAGTTATCCTCTGTCTGCATGGTGAACCTTCCTGGTCATATCTCTACCGTAAAATGATCCCACTCCTGTCACAGCAGCAGCACGTTATTGCCATGGACTTTGTTGGCTTTGGACGTTCCGATAAATATACGGAACGTGACGAATATTCATTTCAGATGCATCGTGACATACTCGTAGGTTTTATCCAGGCCCTGGGCCTTGAACGGATCACGCTTGTTGTACAAGACTGGGGCGGTTTGATAGGCCTGCGTGTCGCCAGCGAGATGCCAGAAAAGTTCCTGCGCCTGGTGATTATGAACACGGGGTTGCCTACCGGAGACGAACCTATGAGCAAAGGCTTTATGCGCTGGCGGCAATTTGCTATGAGCATGCCTGATTTGCCTGTGGGACAGGTGATTGCCAATGGAACCGCTCATCGCGATAGCATTGCCCCCGAGGTTATTGCCGCCTATGAAAGTCCCTTCCCCGATGTATCCTACAAAGCAGGTGCAATGGTCTTTCCCGTGTTGGTGCCTGTTACCCCTGATGATCCCGGCGCTCCGGGTATGCGCCACGCCCGCGAGGTTCTCTCTCAATGGCAGAAGCCTACCCTCGTGCTATTTTCTGACGGTGATCCTATTACCAGGGGAGGAGATACCTTTTTCCGTGCACTGATTCCTGCTGCCCGAGAGCAGCCAGAAATTGTAATCCGTGATGCTGGTCATTTCCTCCAGGAGGACAAAGGGGAAGAGATAGCCCAGCATATTATTGATTTCATTGCTCGTACACCTGGCAGCGAAGTACCCTGAATCATTCCGCATTTTAATAACCACGGACGCTCCTTCCCGCCGCAGGGCACCTCGTCACCTCCAGTGGCTGCCCTCATAAAAAAGCCGATATGAATAGATATGAGAGGAATTTTAGATGATTGCATGGCATCACTTCTACTTTCTCTAACGTAATCGTAAGTAGAGATGTCCTGATTTGTAATATGCGCGAGGAGCCTGACATGACTGCAAGTACAACGGTGCCCCCTTTGATTCAGGAGAAGATCACAGCCTTTGAGCACTTTCAAGCGGAATTCGAGGCAAGCTTTCGCTTTAAACAGGATGTTCACGGGCTCAGGCGTTTTTCTATGTTCCCCGTTAGTTATGTAGTACGCTATCTCCATGCTCTCTGGGCATGTGAATGTAAAGATCGCCTCCTCAGTATTTATAAGAATATTGAACGTTACGAAGGTCGTGTTTGCCTAGAACTCCTGCGCGATTGGCAAGCAGGGGATACGGCCAGTGTGGTTGCGTTTCTTTATCGTAAATTGGATATGCTGCCACTGGCTGATATTACCCGGCAATTACAGGAGGCTCGCCAACTACACAAAGATGACGGTTTGCCGGAACGACTGGCGCATGGGCGCATGGTTATGCTCAATCGCGGCATGAATTTAATGCAGGCGCTTGATGCCCTCTTCTCATTGGAAGAAGATCAACTGCTCAAAGAAGTGCAGTCTGCTTGCATGCAGTATGGACATCATCCTTCGCAGATCGAGGCCCAGCTTGCTGAATTGGATACCCCTCTCTATTCCTATGTGCCACATCAATTGCTGGCCCAACAGAATATGGTTATGATGAATAAGCTAGGCGTAGATGTTAGCAATAAGCCCACAGATCAGCCTGGTCAGCGCTCCTGGCGTGTCCTTGAACCGGTAGAGCCGATGCGCCCTTATGCTGAGCATGTCATTGAGGGCTACCTGGAAATGACCTCACCTCTACATAACAATATTAACGCTCACCGTTTTGTTGATCGCTCTGAACGCAGCGAAGATATGCAGGTGTAGAGCGAAGACAAGGACAATGTTCGCCCTTACATGTCCACTGTAGGTACCTCTTGTCGTGCATAGTTGCAGCACAAAGTAGTGTTATAGCAATGAGAGGAAATATACACCATGAATGTATTTGCTTTGATGGGTTCGCTTAACCGTGAACAACGTAATGCTTTTGTGGCTAGCTTCCTGGGTTGGACGCTGGATGCCTTCGACTTCTTCCTGCTCACATTCGTCACGCTTCGTATCGCCAAAGATTTTCAAGTAGCTCTTCCTGCTATCGCTTTCACCATTACACTAACGTTGTTGTTACGCCCGTTGGGAGCACTCATTTTCGGTATCCTTGCAGACCGCTTCGGCCGACGCACTCCCCTGATGATCGACATCATCTGTTATTCAGTGTTAGAATTGCTCACCGCTTTCTCGCCAAACTATTTTGTCTTCTTTATACTGCGTGGACTATTTGGTATTGCTATGGGTGGCGAATGGGGCCTTGGTTCTTCGCTGGCTATGGAGTCGCTACCAACTCAATCAAGAGGACTATTTTCCGGCATACTCCAGCAAGGCTACGCCTGTGGCTATCTGCTCGCAGCAATTGCGTACTTCATCATCTTTACCTTCTTCCCCTACCTTGGCTGGCGTGCTATGTTTGTTATAGGTGTCTTGCCAGCTCTGCTCGTCGTTTACATCCGCCTGGGAGTAACTGAGTCGCCTGTATGGGAGCATCAGCAGATATTGCATAGAGAGAGGGGAACCAATGTTTGGCAAGGTATGGGGAATGCTATCAAAAGACACTGGCTCTTATTCGTGTATCTAATAATTCTTATGACTGCGTTTAACGGATTATCCCATGGTACACAGGATAATCTGCCCACCTTCCTTCAGGCACAGTTGAAACTCGGGGTCTCCGCAACATCTACCATTACCATCATTGCCAATATTGGTGCAATTATTGGAGGCATACTGTTCGGCTACTATTCGCAGAACTGGGGCCGCCGACGTGCCATCATTATTGCCTGTATTCTAGGTATCATTATGATACCGTTCTGGACAGGTTACATAAGAATTCCAGGCTTGAGTTTGCTCGCCTCGATTGCTGTTGGTGCATTTTTACTGCAATTTATGGTGCAGGGTGCGTGGGGGGTCATTCCAGTACACTTAAACGAACTCTCCCCCACAGACGTACGTGGAACGTTCCCCGGCTTTGCGTATCAGTTGGGCAACCTCTTTGCTGCCTTCATTGTGTTTCTTGAAGCAGTCCTGGCCCAGAATTTGGGCACCAGTAGGACACCAAATTATGCTGCTGCCCTGGCGATTTTCTCACTTGGAGCTTTCATCGCTGTAATCGTATTTACAGCACTTGGTCGCGAGGCTAAGGGCATCGAGTTCATGCACGCGGATGAGGAGACGCCCGCTGTTGGTGGAAAGATGATGCCTGCAAGGGATGTTACTAGCTAAGCTCAAGGTTATCTGTTCTTGTGTTTAGGAGTGGACGTTGCAGCTGCAACGTCCACTCCTAATACTCTAGAAGAGCCGGGACTGTGATGGCTGACCGGCTCATTTTTTCAGCCAGATTTTTTTTCGCTCCCATCAAGCGTCGACGGCTCCTCATGCCTGTGCATCCCGCTGCTATGCACAGGCGCTTTCTTGCGGTGATCAACGATGATGTGCGTGATTTCCTCGATTTTTTCTGGAGACCATTGGGCAAAGTGATCCCAGGCACTGGTCTGCCAGTCATCGACAGTCCTCGTCGCGGTTATCCAGGGGGGCAGATTGATCAGCAGGTGATCCGCCAGGGCTGTCACAAATGGCTCGTAGATCAGTCGAAGCTCGGCCAGGCGCGCTTCGGCATCCTGCGGATGATGCAGCCGTAACCCCACCTGTTCCAGGGCGTCGCGCATGCGCGCAAAATCTGCCGAGGAGAGACGATCGCGCCCGGAATTCAGCGGCGGCGTTCCATAGCTCTGCGCCAGGTCAACGGCTGCATGGCGTGCGATTGCAAAGATAAAGCGCGCGTTTGGCAGCGAGACGTCCTCAAAGCCTATAATCAGCAAGGCACAGGTATCCAGGATCGCCGTGAGGGCCGCCAGCCAGGACTGCCGTTCGTGCTGGGAGCGATAGTAGGTCAAGACCGGATAGGAGAGGTGGCTCTCGAGCACCTCTGCGCACCATTGCTCCCAACCCTGGAGATACTGGACGAAGTTCTCGCTGCTTTGATCGCGATACTGGCGGCGCAGGAGCTCGGTGGCACTTGGCGGGGAACCTGCTCGCGCATCCAGCAGCGTTATGTGGGTCTCTCGCCGCGAAAACGACTGGTAGATGATCGGGATATACCCGATAATAAGCGCAAGAAACGCAAAGCCGGTTCCTGCTTCTAACACCGACACGAGTCGTCCCATTCCTGTCAAAGGTACAACATCTCCAAAGCCCAGGGTTGTGAACGTCACTCCACTCATATAGAGATAGGTCCCAAACGTCACCTGCTGTGCTGGAACATTGAGCAGAGAGACCATCCCCCATTGCAGCAGGGTGAAGCTCAGTATGAGCAGGACGGCCCAGAGTAGGAGCAGCACAATGAGCGAAAGCGGGCCAAAGTACCCGAGGTAAAACTCGCGTCGATTCCCGGCACGCATCTTGCGTGCGCCCCATGACCACAGCAGCCAGGTAGAGGTATAGAACTGACGAGAGAGGCGGAAGCGCTGGCTGACCCGGCGTGGCAGAATGATCGCCTCGAAAGCATCTTGCAAGATCGCTATGATTAATAGCACGCTTGCTATAATAGCAAAAATTTGTAGCATCTGATTCGTTCCTTCTTGATTCGGCATGTTGAAGCGCCAGTATCACATACCTTCCATTCTACACCAACGTATATGACGAGTTGCATAACTTGATTCCTACTTGCCTCCTGACACATATCGTCGCATGAGTTTTGGACGCCGTTTCGCTGCTTGTGTGATAATGGGTAGAGGGGCTGACTCAAGTGTGGACTCAGTATTACTCATGGCAAAAGTATAGCAAATGTGTTAGGTAATAGCCAGATTTTAGCGTGAAGAAAAAATAAAAGGAGGGTAGCTACATGCACTACTGGATTTGTACAACATGTGGAACTCAATTTGCTCAGAGCGCAGCGCCACCCCAGGATTGTCCCATTTGTCGCGACAAGCGTCAATATATTGGGCATAATGGGCAGCAATGGACAACCCTTGCCGCCCTGCAAAAGGACGGTTTTCATAACACTTTCAAGCAACATGAAGCCAACCTGATAGGCATTGGCACCGAGCCTACTTTTGCCATAGGGCAGCGGGCATTGCTTGTACAAACTGCCCAGGGAAATGTCCTCTGGGATTGTATTAGCCTGCTCGATGAAGAGACAGTGGCATCCATCCAACAACGAGGTGGCATCAAAGCCATTGCCATTTCTCACCCGCATTTTTATACGACAATGGTGGAATGGTCGCAACGCTTTGATGCGCCCATCTATCTACACGAGGCCGACCGGCAATGGGTTATGAGGCCAGATGAGCGTATCACATTCTGGTCCGGTGAGAGCAAAACCCTGCTGGACAATATAACGCTTGTGCGCCTCGGCGGGCATTTTCAAGGTAGTACAGTGCTCCACTGGCCAGGTGGCGCTGATGGTAAAGGGCTTCTTCTAACGGGGGACACTTTACAGGTTGTGGCTGACCGCAACTGGGTTAGCTTTATGTATAGCTATCCAAATTTGATACCCCTGCCTGCATCTGAGGTGAGTCGCATGCGCGACACAATTGCTCTCTACAATTTTGAACGCCTGTATGGCATACGTTTTGAAAGTGTTGTGGCAGCGGACGCTAAAAATGCTGTGCTGCGCTCAGCAGACAGGTATATACGAGCTCTTGAGTCTCGTTTAGATTGAGCCACATAAGTTTACATAACTAACAGATGCGCAAGTTGTTTTGCGCCTGCGGCGCGACTTTCTTTATTGCAGTGGGGACCCTGCTAGCCAGAGGCTAGCAGGGTCCCCACTGCAATAAAAACCCTGCGAACTGCCGCAGGCAGCGAGGATTCAGCAAAACATGCACATGGGGTAACTAAAGAGCAAATGTACAACTTCCCATCCTCTGAAGCGTAGATATGCTAAAATACCTGTATTATTGGGATGCGTGAGCGAAAGGATAAGTACCATGAGCGAGAAACGTGCATGGGTAATTACAGCTTTATGGTTCGGCACGATCGCCTTAGTGGGCATATTGAAGCGGATACTCGATCGACAAAAATCGGCTTAGGTTGCATGATGCGAAAATGAGCAGAGGAGTCAGCGTAGCTAGACCTCTCCTGCTCATTTTCACTTTCATTCGTTATTGCTAGACAGGGTTCGCGGGTGAGGGAATCGCCGGCTCACCTTCTTGTCCCAGGCGACGACGCGCAGTCTCACGTTTGCCTATGGCGGGCACATGCGAGGTGGCAGCTGCTAGTCCGAAGACGGGCATATTTCCATAGACCGCCTCATAGCGCCCCGGCTCAACCAGGTAGGACTCGTGCCAGATGCCTACGCTGCCATCTGCGCCGATTGTTTTATTAAAACGCTGCCAGGCCTTCAAATGGGGATCGGCTTTATTGCGCGCAAAATTCTCCAGGTCTTCAAATGAGCGCCAGTACTGCACCAGCGCGGTTCCCGGCCAATTAAAGAATTGGTGACCTCCCAGGAAACCCTTCTCAGGGTGCTGGTATAAAGTACGCAGCATCGGTGCCATCGCTATGGCCGTAGGCAACCACTTGTTGATAGCAAAGAATTTATTGATACGCATACCAATGATAAAAACAACAAACGGTTCATCAGTTTGGGCGGTGTAACGTCCCGGTATAACTTTAGACATTGTATGTAGCTCCTTTTTAAAGGCGTGACAACGGGTTTATTTTGTACCATGGGGAATTTGTCTATCCATAGCTGCTCTCCTTCGCCTATGTGCTCGATATAGAGTTTTTTATTGGCCTGAAAGCTTTAATCTGTTGCTCCTGCTTTCGTGTGCAGCGTTGCCAGAGTTTCGTCACACCATTCAATTAGTGCCCGTGTTCTATGTTGCCCGTAACGAACCGTGATTAACTGGTATTGCACCTCTGGATCATCTTCGCAGCATCTTTGAAGGTTGTCAGCTATCCCCTCGTACTTTTGTAGCAGTTGTGCCTGCATATTACGAAACTGCTGTACATGCTCGATGGCATCGAACACTGATCCTTGCCTGCCAAAAAACAGCTTGAGCAGCAGCTCCTGGCGTTCAACTACATATTCAACCGGTTCGCTGAGCCAGCGGCGTAGTTCTTCCCGCCCTTTGTCCGTGAGCGTGTAGACGTAGCGCTCCGGTTTCCCTTCCTGTTTCTCTGCAAGGCTGGTCGTGAGCCCTTCATCCGCGAGTTGCTTCAGAATAGGATAAATTTGCCCATAGCTCTCGTTCCAGAAATTCGCTATACTCTGCTCGATAGCTTTCTTAATCGCATAGCCCGATCTCGGCCCCTGGCTCAGCATGCCCAGAATAGCGTATCTGCTCTTATTTTCTTTTGCCATAGTTAGCACTAACTCCTAGATATATATCTACAAGATATATAACACATAGATACACAAAAATCAAGGGTTTTTGAGAGGGAAATGGGGAGATAATTGGTAATTTACACCAAGGTTCGGAAATCTCCTCGAATAAGCTCTTCTTCGATATAAGATGTTAGTCCTCTTATGTGCCTTTTTGCCCTGCTTTTTCAGTATAATTCTGATAAGGAGCTAATAGTCATTCATAGATACTTAGCCAGGATCTCAGACTATAAATGCACCCTTTCACCTGATCGTTTTTACACCAAATCTCCTGGCGATCCATGGGTGAGATGGAATGAAGTGAGTGTTTGAGACCAGGTTCATGGTCTGATTTTCGCCAGGAGAAAGGGTGCATGTACCCATCGTGACAACACGGTCGAGAAAGAAACGAAGAGGTCATCATGAGCGAACCCGATACGCAACCACCCTCACTGGGCGTCATTGACGAGGTAGACACAGTGGGCCTGAAAGTTACTGTGCTCAAGGCTGCCATGGAACTCGATGTCTTCACCACCATCGCCCGAGGGAACCACATCCTTGAAGAGATTGCAGCTGCGCTCCGGTGCAGTGTAAGAGGCATGCGCGTGCTGCTCGATGCCCTCTGCCCCCTGGGACTCCTTCACAAGGCTGATGGCACCTACACGCTTACTCCCACTGCGGAGGCCTACTTGGTAGAAGGAGCACCTACCTATTGCGGTGATATCTACCTTACGTGGTTCCAGGGCCGCGAGCACTTTGCTGACTGCGTGCGGACGGGCAAACCGGCCATCGATCTGACGGTGCCTGAAGCCGAAGACCTGTGGGTGTCCTATGTCGCTCCTTATCTTATCCTGTGGCCGGAGCTTGCCGAGACTGCCAGAACGCGGTGGGAGGCAGTTGGCGTGAACGCAGAAACCCTGCCCGGTGCCCATATTCTGGATGTCGCTTGCGGTTCCGGTGTCAAGAGTTTCGTGCTTGCTCAAGCAGACCCGAACGCTCGTGTGATGGCGAACGACAGTCCAAAGGTGCTGGAAGTCACAGCCAACATTGCCGATGCGATGGGTATCGCAGGGCAGGTGATGTACCAGTCCGGCGATGTGTTGACAATAGACCTTGGCACTGAGCAGTTCGACATTGTGCTCCTGGGCAACATCCTTCACTACTTTCCTCCCAGCCAGATGCAGGCCATCCTGCGCAAGGCCCACCAGGCCCTCAAACTCGGTGGTTTGGTGGTCATCGACGATGGGGTCCTTGATGAGGAGCGCTGCCAGGCAGAAGATGTCCTGTTAGCTGCGGTCGAGATGATTAATTCCGCCCCGTATGCCGAGTTCCACACGTTCTCTGAATACAAAGATGCCCTGGAGAGCGCAGGTTTCACCCAAGTGACCCTGCACCGCACTCGCCCAGTGAGCGCGAGAAAGAACAGGTAAGTAGCCAGGAGAAACCGAACAGCAAACACTATCGAAGCTCCGATCCCCTTCGCTGAAAGATTGTGGCAGGCTCATATGAAAGGTTGCATTTCCATCGTAGCCGTATTTCCCTTGGTTATCACGCCGGCCCGTAAAACCCCTGCCTTTAGGCACGGGGATAGAAGGGCCTACCTTACGGGGCGAGATGGGTAGGGATACGGTGTGACACTTTACAGGGTGTATGCTATACTGTAAAGCATGAAACAGAAGAAAGCCTTCAAGTATCGCTTCTATCCAAGTGATGAACAAAAGCGCATCCTGGCGCACACCTTCGGATGTTGCCGCTATGTCTACAACTGGGCATTGCGCCAACGTACAGATGCCTACTACCAACGTGGTGAGCGTTTGTACTACGAGGACACCGCGCAACGGTTGGTCCTGCTCAAAAAGCAGGAAGAGACGGTGTGGCTCAATGAGGTTTCTTCTGTTCCCCTGCAACAAGCTCTCAGGCATCTTGATAAAGCTTTCCGCAACTTCTTTGAAGGGCGTGCTGACTATCCCACCTTCAAAAAGAAGCGGAATCAGCAATCCGCTACCTATGCCAGCAATGCGTTCACCTGGGACGGGCATCATCTCACCCTTGCCAAGATGGATGCTCCTCTTGACATCGTGTGGCACCGCCCCTTGCCTGATGGATGCAAGCCAAGCAGTGTCACCATCACCAAAGATGAAGCCGAACGCTCTTTTGTCTCCATCCTGGTAGAAGAAGACATCAAACCTTTGGAAGTCACCCCCAAGATGGTAGGGCTTGACTTGGGTTTGAAGTCGATGGTCATCACCTCCGATGGGCACACCTCCGGCAATCCCAAGTTCTTCTCTCAAGATGAAAAGAAGCTGGCGAAAGCGCAACGGCGTCACGCACACAAGAAAAAAGGTTCCAAGAACCGGAACACAGCTCGTCTCAAAGTTGCTCGCATCCATAAAAAGATTGCCGACCGGAGACGGGACTATCAACACCAGCTCTCGACTCGCATCATACGCGAAAACCAAGTCGTATGTGTCGAGAGTCTGCACGTCAAGAATATGGTTCAGAACCACTGTCTGGCAAAAGCCATCTCGGATGTCGGATGGAGTGAGTTTGTCAGACAACTTGAGTACAAAGCGACATGGTATGGGCGTACCCTCGTCAAGATTGACAAGTGGTATCCCTCCTCCAAACGGTGCTTTGACTGTGGACATATTCTCGACTCCTTACCGCTTGATGTACGCAGGTGGACATGCCCAGAATGTGGTGTTGTCCATGACCGCGATATCAATGCCGCAAAGAACATTTTGGCCGCGGGACTCGCGGTTGCTGCCTGTGGAGAGGCCGTAAGACCAGGTGCGGTGAAAACCAAATCTGGCAAGTCTCAGCGAAGCAGGAAAGCCTCTCAGCGATGAGAGGAAGCCCCTGGCTTCAGCCATGGGGAGATGTCACGAGAACATTTACTATCACGACGCGGAAGAAAGATCAAGTTGTAGACATTACCGATACGGTCGAAGATTATTTGCAGCAAGAAGAAAATGAGCAAGGCCTCTGCTCGCTCTTTGTTGCTCATACGACCTGTGCCCTCACAACCGCTGATTTAGATCCTGGTACAGACCTCGACCTACTCGAAGCCTTGCGCCATCTTCTACCCAGGCTTTCTTATCGCCATCCGCATAATCCTGCTCATGCTCCAGACCATCTTCTTTCCTCCATCATTGGTCCATCCCTTGTACTGCCCTATGCCGGGCATCAACTTGTTCTGGGGACCTGGCAGCGTATTGTCCTGGTTGAGTTAGATGGACCACGCCAGCGCACAATGCATATGTCAACATTTTAAACAGGATACTGCGTGATGGCTCTGGACTGGACGGCCACAGCCATCACGCATATCTGAAGCACGCAGGCATTAAGAAGTCAAGTAAAAAGTGGAGTTAGGAGGATTTTATATAGAAAGTTATCTATATATAGAACATTGTGTAAATGAAACAATAAGAAATGTGCCCATTATAGAATGTCTCTGTTACTCTTATTCCTTACCTTCGTTTGTTCTAAGTAGGAGTAGATATATACGTACTCCGGCTGAAACACATCACTCTATCGTTACATGTATCCGGGGAGGTTAAGTAGTGGGGATGAGCATTAGAAGGATAAGTAACGCTTTCATGTTGGATACATTTTCTACGTACTTTCCCCCATTTCATGTCACGCATCAATTGGCTGTATCCCTTGTGTGAAGGTAGTGCGGATGTCTCTGTAATCTATGCAAAAATGCGAAAGAATAGGGGAAGTTCTAGCTATGTTACGACCAAAACTCATTGCGTCCCTGGTCATTGTTGCTCTTGCACTGTCTGCTTTGTTCATTGTGCCAGCCCTGACATTTGCGGCTCCAGGGAAGCCAGCAGTCAAACCGAATACTCCGATAATATTCTATTATGGATTTAATGCGACAATCACTCAAGGTCAAAACAAAGGCACTTCAATTGTTGGGGGACTCACACTCAATGTCAGCAATAGCGGAGCTTTCTACGGCCATTTTACTACTCCCGGTCAAGCAAATTTGAATGTCAATGGTCGTTTCTCTAGCCCCGCGATCATCACTATTCACTTCCTGAAGCAGGGAGTTCCTATTATGCTTGGAGTGGGACAAGTTGTTGGTCAGGGTTTGATCACTGGTAATTTTACCGTCCTTACCAGCGGTGTTACTGTTGCCTCCGGTATGTGGAGTGCCCTGGGAAATGCTTATCCAACAACTACACTGGCACAGACTTTCTATGGTCGGGTTAAAGCTGGCTCTGGCGTTAAGCTCAATATTACTGGTCCAGTCGTCTTAAATGCCCCCTCGTTAAAGCCAGGTGTCACTATCATTGGTACTATCAACTTTTCTGACGGTACAATCTATACCGTTCGGGCCACTGCTGATCATACTGGTCATCTTCAACTCAAATTTGTTACCAACTCAGGGCACGCGTATCTCACCGCCATCGGTGTTCCATTCTATGATAGCCAGGCAAAGTTACTGGGCTACCGAGGTACCATCGTTGGCCCAGGGCAGACCGCCACAGGCGTCTTTGAGAGTGATATCTTTCAATGCACATTGAACTGACGCGTTGAAGTATAATTAAAAGTATGGGATATGGGGAGCGATTCTATGAGAGTCGCTCCTTGCTTCTGTATCTTTTCAGAGAGCATTTCCTGCCAGGCGCGTTCTGGCTCATCTCCTGGTCAGAGTTTCAGGCCATTGGCCATGACGATGCTCATAACGCTTTCATGACACTTCCTCTTTATACTCGGACCAGAGAGGGTGAGGCGCCTCAACTGAGGAGGGGCCCGACACCCTGCTGGCTGGGCCTTTGCGTGAGGAAATGCCCTCTTTTCAGAGAAAGAGAGAGATATGGCTGGATATCTTCTTTTAGAGGGTGGCGCTGAATTTGGTGGACAGATGGCAATGCCAGATCAACGGGCGCTTGAGCTGGCGGGCGGTTTTGAGGCTCGCATTAGCATTATTCCTACGGCGGCTGCCCCTGATAATAATTTCCTGCGCGCAGGAAATAACGGAGTGCGCTGGTTTCGAAGTCTGGGAGCAAAGCAAGTGGAATCCCTGCCTGTGATTGATACAGCTTCGGCGAACGACCACCAACTGGCACACAAAGTCTCCCAGTCGCGCCTGATTTATATGTTGGGTGGCTTTACAGGCTACCTTGCCGAAACCTTGCAGGGAAGCGCGGTTTGGCAGGCTATGTTGGAAGCCTACCAGGCCGGAGCGGTGATTGCTGGTAGTAGTGCTGGTGCCATGGTGATGTGCCAGTATTACTTTGATCCCAGTAAAAGGCAGATTGGTACGGGTCTGGACTTATTATCGAACGTCTGCGTCCTGCCGCATCATAATTCCTTTGGCAAAAGCTGGGCTGCACAAATGACTAAACTGCTGCCTCAGGCTGTACTGTTAGGCATTGATGAACGTACAGGTATGATTGATGATGCCAGCCAGGAGAAAAAGCGTGCCTGGAGTGTCTATGGAGAGGGGTCAGTAACCTTATACCGCCAGGGCAAACCCACTGTGCATAAAGCTGGTACACATTTTGTAGATACCTTTTTGCCATAGCAAGCAGAAGACTATGGACAATACGGCGAAAAATTTTTGCCATGTGGATTGCTTGACCATTAGATAGTGTACAAAATACCCTTGCTTTTAAGCAACTTATTAGGTATACTCATAGAAGTTAGTGTATAGATAACACCTATTCTTTTTTTATCTTGTGACTAAGTGTACTTAGTACACTTTGAATAGTGTATAGATAACACTTATTCGTACAGGAAGGATACGTTATGGCAGGTGATCAAATATATGATGTCGCCATTATTGGAGGGGGCATTGCAGGACTTTCGCTGGCTCTACGCTTGCCGGAGCATCTGCATGTGGCTCTTTTTACCAAGGGCCAACTGGGAGAAAGTAATACTCGTTATGCCCAGGGTGGTCTCTCGGTGGCTTTGGGAGCCGATGATAGCCCTGAACTCCATTTTCAGGATACCCTGGCCGCCGGCGCGGGGCTGTGTAGCAAAGAAGCTGTACGCATCTTAGTGGAACAGGGCCCTGCTGCCGCGAAGTGGTTGATCGAGATGGGCGTGCAATTTGATCGCCTCCAGCCTGGAAGCGAAGGTCATGCGACACCTGATGGTTTGCTGCTCGGACGTGAGGCGGCGCATAGCCGTTGGCGAGTTCTCCATGCCGGTGGAGATGCTACAGGTGCGGAAATCGAACGTGCGCTGCTCGTCGCACTGCAGGAGCGTACCCATGTATCGCTGTATGAAGAGACATTTGTAAGTAACCTTATCATGCGCGCTGGTAAATGCGCAGGTGTTGAAGCCGTGGCTAAAGATGGGCGCACCTTTACTATCACGGCACAGGCAACCGTGTTAGCGAATGGCGGCGCCGGAGGCCTCTGGTTACACACCTCTAATCCATCCGGGGCCACTGCCGATGGGCTGGCCCTTGCTTGGAGGGCTGGCGCGGCTCTCACCGACCTGGAGTTTATGCAATTTCACCCGACTGTCCTGGTAGTGGGTGGAACTTCGCACCTGATCTCTGAGGCAGTGCGTGGTGAGGGTGCCTACCTACGCAATCATGCCGGTGAACGTTTTATGCTGCGCTATTCTCCTCAAGCCGAACTGGCCCCCCGGGATGTCGTGGCGCGCGCTATTCTCAGTGAGATGCTGGCTGAAAAGACTGATTGCCAATACCTTGATTTGCATCACCTATCGGCTGAAAAGATGCACGCTCGTTTCCCGACCATCTCGGCCATCTGTCGCGGTTATGGCCTTGACCTCGCGCAAGATCTGCTGCCTATTGCCCCTGCCGCTCACTATTGTATGGGTGGTGTGATGGTTGATACATATGGCCGAACAACGCTGGCTAGACTCTACGCTGTTGGAGAGGTTGCCTGTACAGGCGTGCATGGAGCAAATCGGCTGGCCAGTAACTCATTGTTAGAGGGTCTCGTCTGCGGTTTGCGCGTTGCTGATGGCCTGGCAAGTGCTGCTCTACCCGTGGCGGCTCAGGATGACAGGTCATTTCAGTATATCACCCTGGCAGAGAACCAAACTGAGCAGACTACTGTGAGAGGCAACGTCATCCAGGACGCTTCAACCGCTATTGCCCACATACGTCGTGATGTACGCAGCATTATGTGGCAATATGTCTCGCTCTGCCGCGATCAAGCAGGCTTGCTTCAGGCACAGCACGCCATTCAGCAGTTGAGAGCTTTGATGCTCAGCTTCAAGGCCAGCATGGCAGAGCATGGTGAGCCATTGAACGCACCACAATGGATTGAGACCGCCAATATGTTGCAGGTAGCCGAACTGGTTATTGCCGCAGCCTTGCAGCGCCATGAGAGCCGGGGCAGCCACTGGCGCAGTGACTATGAATCGCTTGATGCGACATTAGTAGGTCGCCATTATGCCTTTACGAGACATACTTCTACAGATATACAAGCAATATCTAAGGAAGAGGTGATCGCATATGCGTAAGTTGTCGCTCGACTTGATCAAGCGTGCCCTGGAAGAAGATGGCGCTGATTATGACATTACCACGCTGAGCACTGTTCCGGCAGAACAACCGGCACAGGCCAACATCATCACCCGCCAGGCAGGTGTGATCGCCGGTCTGGCTGTGGCAGCGCAGACCTTCCATCTTGTCGATGGAGATATTGTCGTCGATTTGAGGGTAGCAGACGGCGCTCGGGTTCAGCCCAATCAGGTCGTGGCGCATCTGTATGGTCCGGCGCGTTCGCTGCTCAGTGCTGAACGTGTGGCCTTGAATTTCCTGGGTCGCCTCTCTGGCATAGCCACATTGACAGCCCATTGCGTCGAGGCCGTACAGGGTACCAACGTGCGTATTCTTGATACGCGCAAGACTACGCCTGGTTTACGCAGCCTTGAGAAGGATGCTGTATTGCTGGGCGGCGGTCAGAATCACCGCTACGGCCTCAGTGATGGCGTGCTGATCAAAGATAACCATATCAAGGCGGCAGGTGGCATTGCCCAGGCCGTGGCCGCTGCGCGTCGTACTGCCCAACACCTGCTCAAGATCGAAGTCGAGTGTGAAACGCTAGCTGAACTGCGCCAGGCTTTAGCAGCCGGTGCCGACGTTGTTTTGCTCGACAATATGGATATTGCAACCATGCGCAGCGCCGTTGAACTTGTACATCATGATGCGCCAGGTGTGCTCTTAGAGGCCTCTGGCAATATTGGCAGCAACGCCGAGCGTTTAGCTGCCGTTGCGCAAACAGGCGTAGATTTCATTTCATTAGGAGCATTGACGCATTCTGCGCCCAATTTCGATGTCTCCTTAGAATTCGCCTGATGCAGATGACGTCGTACCATATCGAAGGAGGAAATCCATGGCTATAGTATCGGCATGTGCGGAGAGCAAAGAAGAGCGAATATTGCCACTTCTATCCAGGGAGGGTCGCACGCAACATGCTCATTCAACCCGTATCGATAACGTCCCTCAAATGTATGCGGAGATGTCAGGCGAGGAATTAGACCAGCGCATAGCCGCTGCTCGGGCGAAACTGGGTGAACGCCTGGTTATCCTTGGGCATCACTACCAGCGTGATGAAATCATCAAGTACGCTGACTATCGTGGTGATTCGTTTAAACTCGCCCAGTTAGCCGCTGCCCGTCCCGAAGCCGATTATATCCTCTTCTGCGGCGTCCACTTCATGGCCGAGAGCGCTGATATTCTCAGTGGACCCCATCAGCAGGTTATCCTGCCGAATCCCGCTGCGGGCTGCTCGATGGCTGACATGGCAAATATTGCCGAGGTTGAGGAGTGCTGGCAGATGCTCCATGAAACGCTGGGAGCAGACGCCGGAATTATTCCAGTGACCTATATGAACTCAGCCGCCAATCTCAAGGCTTTTTGCGGTCGCAATGGCGGCATTGTCTGTACTTCGTCTAATGCTCCTGCCGTCATAAATTGGGCATTCAGCCGGGGTAAACGCGTGCTTTTCTTCCCTGACGAGCACCTTGGTCGTAATACGGCTCTCAAGTATGGCATAACTGCTGAGCAGATGGCGGTATGGAATCCCAAAGATCCCATGGCCTCAGATGATGCCGAAGAGGAATTGCAGCGCTCAAAAATCATCTTGTGGAAAGGCTATTGCACAACCCACATGCGCTTCAATGTTCAGCAAATAGCCAAAGCCCGCGCGGAATATCCCGGCATCAAAGTTATCGTTCACCCCGAGTGCCGTCGTGAAGTTGTAGAGGCGGCAGACCTCTATGGCTCAACCGAATATATTATCCAGCAGATCGAAAAAGCGCCTGCCGGCAGCCAATGGGCTGTGGCGACAGAGATCAACCTTGTCCATCGGCTAGCCAAAGAGCATCCAGATCAGTTCATTTTCTGCCTTGATCCCATCGTGTGCCCATGTTCAACTATGTATCGTATCCACCCTGCTTACCTGGCCTGGGTGCTGGAAGGCCTGGTCGAGGGCCAGGTGATTAACCAGGTGAAGGTAGATGATGAGACAGTTCACTGGGCGCGCGTTGCCCTTGAGCGCATGTTAGCCCTGTAAGTAGATGCGTAGAGATTAAGCCCTTTTTCTGAAGAAGAGTAGCTGACCGCCAGTGCCGATCAGCTGCTCTTGTTTTTTGCAAGTTCCGCGATGACGTGCGCCATTCTGAAGCCATTGATCTCTATTGAAGAAGTATCTCCCATTTTCACGCGCTGCTCGTCCACGTCCATCCTTCCTCTGCCAGGCCGTCCCTCAGGTCATTCGGCCCTTCTCGCTCCTGGAAAGCGTTCTTTGTTGGCGAGGAGGGTAGTTTCTTCTTCAGATGCAGGTCGAAAAAGGTGATCACTCTGGCGATGTACGCAAGGCGGTCCACAAAGTACGCGCCACAGTGCTCGGCCTCAGGCACAATCCAGAGCTCTTTCGGCGCATTTGCGGCCTGGTAGAGCAGGAGGGCGTCCTGTGGATCAACCACCGAGTCCTTCTCTCCCTGGATCAGCAACACTGGTCGAGGCGCAAGGCGACCGATATCCCGCAACGGCTCGACCTGGTCCAAATGATAACCCGCCAGTCGCCAAAGCAACTGATCCGTCATCAGAGCCACGAGACCAAATGGGAGATGAACCGACCGCCGGAAGTTGTATGCTAGTACACGACGGTGGGTAGCAAACGCGCTATCCACCACGAACGCCTCGACGTCATTAGTTTGTGCCCCAGCCATAAGCGCTACTGATGCCCCCATCGAATAAGCCAGGACACCCAGGCCAGCTGCAGGCGCACGCGCCCGGATATAGGCGACTGCCCCCAAAAAATCGTTGATTTCACGGTACCCGAGCGTCACCGGTGTCATTACCGGGGCTCCATGCCCATAATATTCAAAGACAAGAAGCGTGTGGCCGGCCTTCCAGAGAGGTAACGCCAGATTCAGGACATACTCCGCCTTGCAACGGTAGCCAGGGCACAGCAGAATGGTCGTGGTCGCCTCAGGATACGGGATATACCAGCCGCTCACCAGGTAGTTTCCCTCTCGTGGAGGAAAAGCCACCGCTTCGCCCGGAAGGCCGAGTTCAAAGGGGGTAAAGGTATGAAGATCAAAGCGCGTCCACTTTCTGGGATGGATGAGCACCTTGACAAGGGAAAGCGCGAGCGTAAAGAGCACACCCAGCACTCCCAGACTGCCACCCATACTGCTAAAGAGGATCAGCCTCAGAAAAGAACGCCATTGCCTCTGCTGCTGCTGTTGCTGTCCCATCACGGAATCCTCTTTTCAGATGTTTTTGAAATTGCCTGCGAAGTAAGGATTGGGGAGCGGTTCAGCAACAAGCTCTATCTCATCGTCTATAAACCATATAGGTTTCTTTATGTGCGCCCCTTCGAGAGCTATCAGATAGAAGCAAAAAGGGTCTTCAAGATCAGCGGGGATAGCATCCACCATCAGGATCTTCCCACCAAGCCCTCTAAAGGGGCCACGCATGGTCACCTGTACGCGACTGCCTTCCTGTAATACGTTGTTCTCCATGTACATAGAACTCCTCTTTCACTCGTTAGATGCACGGCCATGGGCATCCAATTTCTTTGTTTCAGGTACTGTGCTCACCATCAGGTGGTGGACTGCAAACGAGGCTTGTGAATGGACCTCGTCACTTTCCCAGGATAAATGAACCTTTAGATGATCTACTGACCTTACTAGCGCTAGTATAAAGAGGGCGCGTCATGAAAGCGTTATGGAACCGCCATGGGCGAGAAGCATCCCCACATGAGGCCTTGTTGCGGCCGCAACAAGGCCTGTTACAGGAGCCAGGGAGCTTTTTACACCTTTCCTCCAGGGATGATCCTGTGCCTCCAGATTGAAGAAACGGGAGCCGATGATTGCCCGCCGCACACGCTCTTCATATAGCCATAGTCTACCAATTCACCCCGACTGCAGGTCTGCCTCAGTTAACCCGCTGAAGGGAAAAGGTCCGGCCCTCCCTCAAGAGGAATGTGCTATGGAATAGTTTTCAAAGACTACGTGTTTCCATGAATGAGAGCGAAACAAGAAAAAGAAATGTCTGCTTTGCCTTCGTTTTTCGTCAGAAAAACGAGTATATGCCTTAGTAAAATACTTTCAGAGGTGATTTTTGTGAGCGATACAACGATAGAGGAGCAGCAACCTGCTCCCGATT
>Ga0209647_1001043_pt1 | contig 24510 bp, 20 predicted proteins | sample GraSoi_2013_60cm_FD_185827 | JGI IMG/M metagenome (GOLD analysis project Ga0209647, IMG submission 185827) | Grasslands soil microbial communities from the Angelo Coastal Reserve, California, USA - Sample 9_17_2013_60cm (SPAdes) (version 2) | ecosystem: Environmental > Terrestrial > Soil >... | reverse complement strand
GTTTCCGAGTAATGCGTGTATTCGGTATAGAGATTGTTCTCGCAGACGTAGATCACCGGAAGCTTGAAAAGCTGGGCGAGATTCATAACCTCGTACAGCACACCCTGGCCGAGCGCGCCTTCTCCGAAAAAACATACCGCCACGCGGCCGTTACCGAGACTCCGAGCGGAGAATGCCGCACCGGTGGCTATGCCGGCGCTGCCGCATACGATCGCATTCGCTCCCAGGTTGCCAGTGGCCGGGTCCGCAATGTGCATGGAGCCGCCCTTGCCCTTGCAGTACCCGGCCTTTTTGCCCAGCAGTTCGGCGAACATTTGATCCGGGGAAGCGCCTTTCGCCAAACAATGTCCATGACCGCGATGCGTACTGGTGATGTAGTCGGTTCGCTCGAGCGCTTCACATACGCCCACCGCAACTGCTTCCTGCCCTATGTAAAGATGCGCCAGGCCGGGCATCAATGCCCGTGTGTAAAGTTCGTTGACCTGGCCTTCAAATTGGCGGATTGCAACCATCTGCCGGTACATCCGGAGCCACAACTCGACTTTTTCCGAAGCTTCGCGCGGCTGGGTCGCGGTCGTCATTTTTGCTCTCCCGTAGTCACTGTCGTAGCTACTCCTGACAGACGCGCCAGAACATCGAACATAACCGCGAAGTCCAGCTTCTCCCAGCCCATGGCGCGCGCGGCGGTCAGGAACTCGTTGCTGACGGCGGTGGTGGGGACCGGAACATTGAGCTTGCGGCCCAACTCCATCGCCAGCAGCATGTCCTTCTGCATCATGTTCACGTCGAACCACGCTTCTTCCGGCTGCTGCAAGACGAACGGTCCGCGGTACTGAATCATCGGCGATGAGATCGCGCTGTGTACCATCACGTCCACGGCGACTTCACGTGGAATTCCGCTCTTTTCCGCCAGGAGCACGCCTTCGGAAAAAGCCAGCATCTGCACTGCTAATTGCAGATTCAACGCGATCTTCATCGACAGCGCCACGCCGTTGTCGCCAACATGTGTGACTTTCGGACCGACATCCAGAAGCAACGGCTTCAGGCGCTCGAAAGTTTCTTTGCGGCCACCGACCATCACCGAGAGCTTGCCTTGTTGCAGGGTGATGACGCTGCCCGAAACCGGCGCGTCCACCATGTCGGCGCCCTTCTCGCGAACTTTCGCAGCCAGCGCACGGCTCACTTCGGGGCTCACCGTGCTCATGTCGATGTGGAATTTGCCTGGACCAATGCCGGCGAGCAGTCCATCCGGCCCGTCCGTCACCGCCGCGAGCGCGGCGGCGTTCGTCACCATGGTGAACGTCACATCCGACGCAGCCGCCACGGCCTTCGGAGACTCGGCAAACTTCATGCCCTTGTCGATCAGCCACTGCGCCTTGGAGCGCGTCCGGTTGTAGCCGGTCACGGTGTGTCCCTTTTCGAGCAGACGAGCGACCATGTTGCCGCCCATCACACCGAGACCGATGAATCCAAGTTTGGCCATGCGACAATTCCCCTTCGCTTTATAAATCCGCGCCTATGAATTCAGCTTGCAGTGCAAAATCGTTGATTTCAAAAATAAAGTTCGAACTACTTCTTCCCCACCGGATTGCCCAACGACGACGAATCCGCAAGCACCTGTCTGAGATGGGCGCGCATCGCTTCTCGCGCCGCCTCCGCATCGCGCTGCTCGACAGCCGCCAGGATTCGCTTGTGATGGAACTGCCCGCGCTCTGGGCCTCCCTGAACATCGAAAATGCGGCTGCGCTGCTCGCGTAAAAGACCGACAATCGAATCCAGGAGCGAGAGAATCAGCGGATTCCCCACCGCTTCCGCCAGCGCTAAATGGAAATCAAGATCCGCTTCCACATAGGCGTCGGGGTCATGCAGGTTGCGATCCATCACAGCGACGGCTTCCCGCATGGTGCTCAGGAGTTGCTCCTCAATTCGGGGAGCAGCCAGACTAGCGATATCCGGCTCCAGCACCAACCGCAACTCGGCCAGGTTCGCCGACCCTTCCTGCTGGTTGATGCGGATCATCAGATCGAGCGACTGTCGAATCGCTTGCGAAGTCCCATTCGTCACAAAGGTGCCCCGCCCGGAATAGGCTTCGACCAGGCCCTTTTCGCGTAGGGTCTTCACCGCTTCTCTCACGGCGGTGCGGCTTACCCCAAATCGCTGGGCCAGATCGCGCTCTGCCGGTAACTGGTCGCCCGGCTTGAGTTGGCCCTTCAGAATCGAGTCTTCCACCTGCTGCACAATTTGCTCGAACAAGCGGGAAGTCTTTACTGTCCGGTATACCGGCTTGGCGTCCAGGGAATCTACGGTTTCGTTTGTCATTACACCCCTCAATTGCCAAAGCTGACGATTCATATTGGTATAGTGGTACGACCACTATACCATATAGCTGCCCTACTGGATCCAAACCGTCTTAATATTCACAAACTCGCGGATCCCATGCTCGGAAAGTTCTCTTCCGTGCCCCGAAAACTTGACGCCCCCGAAAGGCAGGCGCGGGTCGGAAGCCACCATCTTGTTCAAGAAGACCATGCCGGCATCGAGTTCGTTGATGAACCGTTCGGTTTCCGCCGGATCGTTGGTCCATGCGCTCGCACCCAGCCCGAAGCGGCTGTCGTTAGCGACCTGGATGGCTTGATCCGCATCCTTCACGCGAAAAATTGACGCCACAGGACCAAAGAATTCTTCCTTGTAAGCTGGCGAATCTTTCGGAATGTCGGCGAGCACCGTCGGCGCGTAGAAGTTTCCCGGACGGTCCAAGGGATGGCCGCCGGTCAGTACCCGCCCACCCGCAGCCACCGTTTTCTTCACGTCCGCATCCAGAGAAACAACAGCGTCGGCATTGGCCAGCGGACCGAGTTGCGTGCTCTCTTCGAACGGATCACCCACGCGCAGCTCTTGCATGCGTTTGACGAACTTGCGTTCGAACTCGTCCGCAATTTTTTCCGACACGATAAAGCGCTTGGCCGCAATGCATGACTGACCATTGTTCTGAACCCGCGCGTCGACAGCAGTTGCAACCGCCGCTTCCAGATCGGCGCTCGGCATCACGATGAAGGGATCGCTGCCACCCAGTTCCAGCACAACTTTTTTGATGCGCTTGGCAGCGGAAACTCCGACTTGAATCCCTGCCTGCTCGCTGCCCGTTAAAGTCGCGGCCACCACGCGAGGGTCATTCAGGATTCCGTCGACCGGCCCCGAGCCAATCAGCAACGTCTGGAACACGCCTTCGGCAAAACCGGCGCGGCGGATTATTTCTTCGATCTTCAGCGCACACTGCGGAACGTTCGAAGCATGCTTCAGCAGTCCAACATTACCCGCCATTAATGCGGGCGCCACAAAACGAAACACCTGCCAGAAGGGGAAGTTCCAAGGCATGATGGCCAGGATGGGACCAATCGGAAGATAGCGAATGAAGCTGCGCTTCGCTCCGGTTTCTACAATTTCGTCGGCCAGAAATTTCTCGGCATTCTCCGCGTAGTAGCGGCACCCGGTTGCGCACTTCAGCGCCTCGGCCACTGCGGCCTTCAGAGGCTTGCCCATTTCGAGCGTCATCAGATGGGCGCACTCGTCTTTTTCTTTTTCCAAAATCTCGGCGGCTCGCATCATCTTGGCCGCGCGATCCGCGAACGAGGTCCGCCGGTGGTTTCGGAACGCAGAGGCGGCCAACTGCAACTTGTGCTCAATTTGCGCCGAGGTAAGCGGCTCGAAACTTTTCACGACTTCGCCGGTCGCGGGATTGGTAGTCGCTATCGCCATGCTTGATTCTTCCCTTTAGTCGACTAGGTAATATTTAAGTTGCCCGGGCCGCAACCAGCCGCCTGTTGTAGCCAGCTGTGTTTGTGGTTGGACCACAATACTACTTGACGGGTAGCCCACGTCAAGGCTATACCTTCAATTCGCCAGATCTTTTATTTCCAGATCGAAAGCGGTCGCAAGCTGTGCGACCAAAATTCTTCCATCCTCTTTTAGGATTTGGAGGTCGTAATGCATTCTCCGTCGAATGGCATTCGGATTTTAGGCATCATCTGCTTGGTGCTCGCCGTCGCTGTTCCGCTCACTTCTCAAACTACCACGGGGCGCATTCTTGGGACTGTTTCTGATCAGTCCGGCGCAGCTGTGGCTGGAGCCGCGGTCGTCGTCGCCGATATTCAGCGCGGCACCACTCGAGCCGTCGCCACCGACGCCTCCGGAGACTATGCCGTCCCGGAGTTACAACCCGGAATTTACAAAGTTCGCGCAGAAGCAAAGGGCTTCAAGACCGTGGAGCGCGTGAACATCGGCGTTGAAGTTGCGGAGGACTTGCGCGTCGACATCTCTCTCCCGACCGGACAGGTTTCCGAAACGGTGATCGTTACCGACGAAGTTCCACTAGTCAACACCACATCCTCCACTTTGGGCGGCACGCTGAGCAACGCGGAGATCAACGACCTGCCGCTGAACGGCCGGAACTACGAGAACTTACTCCAGTTGCGCCCCGGGGTGGAGCGATATCCTGGCGGCGGATTCTCGACCACGAGCACGAACGGACTGCGCGCGGAAGACAATGCCTACTTCGTTGATGGCTTGTTCAACAGCGAACCTTATTCCGGCCAAGCCATCATCAATGGGGCCGGTATTGCTGGCGATTCGGCGACGATTCTGCCGATCGACGCGATTCAGGAATTCAATGTGGAAGAGCTTGCACCGGCCGAATTCGGGTGGAAGCCCGGGGCGGTGGTTAATGTGGGTCTTAAGTCCGGCACAAATCAGATTCACGGCACCGGGTTCGCGTTTGGGCGTGACGGCGTAATGGACGCGCGCAACTTTTTCAATACCGTACCCAACGCCAAGCTGGCAAGAGCGTTAGAGCAATACGGCGGGAGCGTTGGCGGCCCGATCGTCAAAGACAAGGTATTTTTCTTTGGGGCTTACTTTCGGCGGCATCACTAGTCCCTTCATGCCCGCCTCCACGACCACTGCCGGTAATTGCCTGTCCATTGCTACCGGCGACTGCGCCAATAGCATCCAAGATGTGATCACGGACCTCCTGGCCGGAGGGTTCACGCCGAGCCCTGCCAGCTTGAATATCGCCGGTTGCGCGCTCTCGGGTGGCGTGGTGACGTGTAATGGAACGGGCTTCCCCATCAACAATACTCAGAGCATCAATATCGCGAATGGGTTCTCCAACGACGTCACTGTCTACAACGCGGTCGGCAAAGTGGATTTTAACGTCAACCAAAATAACCGCATCAGTGGAATGTACTTCTTCGGGAACAACTCGGGGACGGTCGAAGACTTTCCAGAGTATCAATCGAAGTGGCGGTCGAAGATTCACACGCGCGCTCAGGTGGTTGGCGGAAGCTGGGCGTGGAATCCCAGTCCGCGCTGGGTGAATGAAGCGCGGCTTGGATATAACCGTCTATACCAGCCGACTTTGCCGGGCGATCTCAACACGCCTGCGTCCAGCTACGGGCTCGTCACTGGCGTCTCGGGCCCAAACACGGGCGGATTGCCGCGCATCGGGTTTGGCGGCTACTTCTTTCCCGGACTGGGCGGCTTCAAATGGCCAAAATTCCAGGGCCCTGACTCCATCACGCAGTTCATCGACCACGTTTCCTACACCGCCGGCTCAAACTCCATGAAGTTCGGCGGTGAGTTGCATCGCCAGGACGTGAGGAACGCAGCCTACGGGAATGCTCGAGGCAGCATTACTTTCTTGGGCTCGGTGTTGGACGGCGCCAATTCCACACCACTCGAGGACTTCTTTGCGGGCTTGCCGTTCAAGTCAACGTTGGAGGTAGGAAATCCGACGCTGCAACTCCATAACTGGGCCTATAGCTTGTTCTTCCAGGATGACCGGCGCGCCACCAAGAATCTGACCGTGAACTTCGGAGTGCGATACGAGTTCAGCGGCGTTCCTCAGGAAGCTCACAACCTTCTAGGCAACTTCGATCCGAACTCGACCTACGGATTAGTGCAGGTGAAAACGGGCACCGGTCAAATTCCAAGCCTGTACAATCCCGACCACAAGAACTTCGCGCCGCGCTTCGGATTTGCCTGGGATACCAACGGCAAAGGAACTACGGTGATCCGCGGCGGCGCCGGGCTGGTTTATGAGACGGTGAACTGGCAGTCGTTCGTCGCCTTCAACAACGCCTTTGGCCCGGGTAGTGTTCCTACAGCGGACATCGTACCCGGCGGCACGATCACCACCGGAAACGTCACCACAAAGAATTTCTTGAGCTTCGCTAATCCCGGGACGACCTGGGACAACACACCGGTTAACAACGCCCTGATCGACTGCAACGCCAGTCCCTGTCCCATCATGAGCGTGGACCGCAAACTGACCACGCCCCGCGTGTGGAACTGGACCCTCAGTCTGCAACACGCGTTTACCCCGAACCTTACGTTGGAGATGGCCTACGTCGGTAACCACGGCGGAAGGCTAACTGGCATTCGCGACATTAACCAGCCGCCGGTAGGATCAGGGTGGCCCGCAGCCAACATCGCTGCTTGTACGGCGGATGCACTGGTAACGGGCTTTTACGACACCGTCAACAATGCTAACTGCCAGGTTGCCAACGAGGTGGGACCGTTCACCCAGTTTCCATATCTAAGCAACATCTTCAACATGGCAAACGTGTACAGGTCAAATTACAACGGCCTGCAAGTGACGCTGAACTCCAGAAATTTCCATGGCCTGAGCATGGTAGCCGGATACACCTACTCGCACTCTCTCGATAACGTGGGCGCAAACTGGGATTTCGGTTATGGATCGGGACTTCCGCAGAACGCTTATAACCCGGGCGCGGAGTACGCCAACAGCGACTTCGACGTGCGGCATCGCCTAACGCTTTCACTTACCTACGCTATCCCCGGCAAGAAGGGCTACGCGCAGGCTCTGGAAGGCTGGGAACTCAACTCCATCATCACATTGCAAAGTCCGCAACACTGGGGGGCGATGGATGAAGGAACGGACGCTGCCGGTATCGGTCCCCTGCCCGTCAGTCCTCCGGCGAACAGCCCCATCCGCTGGAATTTCTATGGGAAGCCCGGCGACTTTAAGTCGAACTTGGCAGGCATTCCATTCTTCCCCGGAACCGATAGTCCATCCGCCCCGACTGACAACGCGGCCTGCAACGCAAAAGCTCTCGCGCTGGATGGAGGATCTCCGGGTGCAGCCACCGAATCCTTGGCCTTTTTCGGCTGCTACGCCAACCGCAATTCCATTATGATTCCTCCGTCACTGGGAACGTTCGGCACCATGGGACGCAACATTTTCCCCGATTCCGGTTTCAAGAACGTGGATTTCTCCCTGGCGAAGAACTGGCATTTCGGCGAGCGCTTTCGCGCCCAGTTCCGGGCGGAGTTCTTCAACATTTTCAACCATCCCAACCTCGCCAATCCATACGGCGGCCAGAATGGTTTCGGTTTCAATGATCCTTCCGTGGGTGGCTTCGGATGCGGCTGCGCCACTCCCGACGTCGCCGCCGCCAATCCGGCCGTGGGTTCGGGAGGCCCGCGCTCGGTTCAACTCGGCCTGAAGCTTATTTTCTGATCGCGGTGGTTTTCAGAAATCGGGGTCGGACTTCCTCCGGCCCCATCTTTTTCAATCGGATTTAACCGGAAAGGAATCATCAGGTGTCAAGATCGTCACAGCATCACCATCACCTCGCCCGACTGATCTGCTCATTCGCAATGCTTCTGGCTCTGACTCTCATGCTGAGCATCACGTCTTCCTCCCAGCAGCACGCCGAGCGCACCATCGACGAGATCAAGACTGAAGCCGTCCACCGCGCCGAAGTGGGACAGTATCCACTCATCGGACTTGATCCCGGCGATGTGAAGGAGGCTCTCACCTCCATCCACACTCGCGATAAAGACGAATGGGCGGCGGCCTTTATAGGAGTCGCTGATCGCTACATGAATGAAGCCAAGTCGCTGGAGAAAACCGATCCGGTGAAAGCGAACGCCGACTACATCCGCGCGTGGCGGCTTTATTCCTTCGGACGCTGGCCCATCCCCGCCTCTGCCGGCAAGCAGCGTTCGTATGAAAAGGCAATTGAGGCTTTCCTGGCACACGCGCGCTTCTGGGATCCACCGCTTGAAATTGTGAGAATTCCATTCGAAGGAAAGGAAATCATTGGCTACCTGCGCTTGCCGAAAAACGCGAATGGGCCCGTGCCGCTCGTGCTGGCCGTAAATGGACTGGACAGCCGCAAGGAAGATTTGTCCGAGAGCTTCAGCGCGATCCTGCCATTCGGTATCGGCTTTCTGGCTGTGGATGGCCCAGGCACCGGGCAAAATCCGATCAAGGTCAGTGAAAATGCCGAGCGCATGCTTTCGCGCGTGCTCGATTACATTGCCACCCGGCCCGAGATCGATAAAAACCGAGTTGCTATGCATGGCGTGAGTTGGGGCGCGTATTGGGCCACGAAGATGGCCATCGTCGAGCGTAGCCGCTTGAAGGGTGCGAGCGCGCAGTCACCGCCGACCGATACTTTTTTTCAAAAAGATTTTCTGATGAATCATTTGATCGGCAACCGCGAATATCTGTTCGATCAGGTCCCGGCGCTGATGGCGATTTTCGACAACGTCAAAACTGTCGATGAAATGGCGGAGGTGTTGCCCAAGATATCGCTCGTCAAACAAGGACTGCTCGGCAAGCCGATGGCGCCCATGCTCATTCTTGCCGGAGTGAAGGATACTCAGGTACCGATTTCCGACATCTACTTACTGCTCGACAAAGGAGATGTGCCGAAAACGGCATGGATCAATCCGCAGGGCGGACACCTCGGGCGGCAAGTTGGAGTGTGGCCTGATCCACGCATCTTCAAAGAGGTAATCATTCCGTGGCTGGTGCATACGCTTAAGCCTGTGGAGTAACAGGCATCTCGCTAGCCTGCCCTGAGCGCAGTCGAAGGGTCCGCCGGGCGGGACGCCCGGCTCTCGACTAACGACGAACAATTAAGGACAGTCAACCGACGATGGCGAATCCTCCACCTGCCGTGGCGAGTCGAGTCAATGCCGCGCCCGCATCCAGCAAGACACCCTTTTACCGCGTCCTCTGGGTTCAGGTGCTGGTTGCAATGTCGCTGGCCATAGTGGTGGGCTATGTCGACCCGGCTCGTGCGGTGGCCATGAAGCCCTTGGGCGACGCATTCATCCGCGTGATTACGATGATCATCACTCTGATTATCTTCTGCACCGTGGTCACCGGTATCGCTGGCATGGAGAACTTGAAGAAAGTCGGCCGTGTCGGCGGCATGGCACTCCTCTATTTCGAAGTCGTTTCGACAATTGCGCTGCCTGATCGGGCTCGTGGTGGGAAACGTCGTACGCCCGGGCAGCGGCTTTAACGTAAACGTCGCCACGCTGGATGCCAAGTCGGTCGCCGATTATGCCGGCCAGGCCAAAGCGCAAAGCGTCACCGAATTTCTGATGCACATCATCCCGACGACGGTGGTCGACGCATTCGCCAAGGGAGATATCCTCGAAGTAGTATTCGTCGCTTTAATGTTCGGCTTCGCGCTGTCGGCCGCGGGAGCACGCGCCAAGCCGCTGGTGGCGCTCTTCGACTCCGTCACTCATGTCGTGTTCGCTATAACCAATATTTTGATGAAATTCGCGCCGATTGGAGCTTTCGGCGCGATGGCATACACGGTCGGCAAGTTTGGCCTTGCTTCCCTCGGTCCGCTCGCCAAGCTGATTGGGACTTTCTGGCTCACCTCCGTGCTCTTTGTCGTGATCGTACTCGGCGCCATCGCCTGGACCGCCAGCTTTAACATCTTTGGCTTTCTGGCATACATCAAGGAAGAAATCTTGCTGGTATTAGCTGTAAGTTCGTCTGAGATCGCGATCCCGACTCTAATGGCAAAGCTCGAGTCACTCGGTTGCTCCAAGTCTCTGGTTGGACTGGTGGTCCCGACCGGATTCACTTTCAATACAGATGGAACCAGTCTCTACATGACGCTGGCGGCTTTATTCGTAGCGCAGGCCACTAATACCCATCTGACTCTGGCCCAGCAACTCACCATTCTCGCCGTGGCGGTTCTTACTTCCAAGGGCGCCAGCGGAGTGCAAGGTGCATCTTTTATCGCTCTCGTCGCAACGCTCTCTGTGACTCCAACTATTCCGGTTGCAGGTATGGCATTGATTCTCGGAATCGACCGTTTCCTGAGCATGTTCAGAGCCCTGGTCAACATGATCGGAAACGGGGTAGCAACCCTGGTCCTCGCGCGCTGGGAGGGAGAATTGAGAAGCGAAACGCTGCTGCGACACTTGGCTCGATCAGCTTGACGGTCTGGAGACAACCAACGGGCGATTTCGAGGTAGAATCATCGGACTCGTCCCTTCGTCTCGAAATCTGGCAACAGCCGGAAACCCGGCTCTAAAATCCGAGGTGTGTCATGAGACGATCTCTGCCTGCGCGAATCGCCCTGCTTTCATCTGCATTTCTGTTCCTCTCCCTTCTTTCGGCTCTGATTTTCCGTCGTGAAATGCCGGTGCGAGCTGCACTGTCGTTTAAAGGAGTTCTTACCTATCACAATAACAACATGCGGACGGGACGAAATTCGAGCGAGATATTGCTCACGCTCAACAATGTCAACTCCACTACGTTTGGAAAGCTGTTCGTGATCCCCACAGACGGGCGGGTCGATGCGCAGCCGTTATACGCTCCGAACGTGACTATTCCCGGAAAGGGCGCTCACAACGTGCTGTTTGTGGCTACTGAACATGGCACAGTGTACGGGTTTGATGCGGACAACGGATCGACGCTTTGGCAAGTGACGACGCTTGCGGCGGGCGAGACTTCTTCGGATAATCGTGGTTGCGGTCAGGTTACGCCGGAGATCGGAGTTACTTCTACCCCGGTAATCGATCTTACAGCGGGGCTGCATGGGACGATTTATGTGGTCGCTATGAGTAAGGACTCAAGTGCTACCTATCATCAGCGCTTGCACGCGCTGGACATTTCTACCGGAACCGAGGAGTTTGCCGGTCCCGTGGAGGTTGCAGCCAAGTATCCAGGGACGGGTGATAACAGCCAGGGCGGATACGTGATCTTTGATCCTAAGCAGTACAAGGAGCGGGCTGGTCTATTACTGGTGAATCACATCTTGTATACGTCATGGGCTTCTCACTGTGACATCCGGCCGTACACGGGATGGATTATCAGTTACAACGAGACGACCTTAGCGCGGCAGTCGGTACTCAACGTCACGCCGAACGGGCATGAAGGCTCAATCTGGGCGGCAGGAGCGGGACCCGCGGCGGACTCGAACGGAAATATCTACTTTCTCGATGCGAATGGAACGTTTGACACGACGCTAAATGCCAACGGGTTCCCGGTGAATGGCGATTATGGAAACGCGATCATGAAGCTCGCGATCAAGAATGGTCAATTGGCCGTGTCCGACTACTTCAACATGTACAACACGGTGAGCGAGTCGAATGCGGACGAGGACTTAGGTTCGGGCGGCGCGATGGTGGTGCCGAATTTCAAAGACGCTAGCGGAGTGATCCACTCCCTGGTTGTGGGCGCCGGAAAAGACTCGAACATCTATCTGGCAAATCGAGTTAACATGGGGAAGTTTAATCCAAACAACAACAGTCAGATTTATCAGGAAGTAACCGGGGAGCTCGGTGGGCAAGTGTTTTCGGCGCCGGCGTTCGCCGGCAAGAGAATTTACTATGGGGCAGTGGGCGACTCGATCAAAGCTTTCTCGTTCAACGCCAGCGGCCGGCTGAATTCCACGCCTGCATCGGCGACGAGCACACACTTCAATTATCCGGGGGCTACGCCTAGCATTTCCGGGAGTTCGGCAAGCAATTTGATTTTGTGGGCGGCGGAGAATGCCTCACCAGCAGTGCTGCACGCTTACAGCGCGACAAATCTTGGTATGGAGTTATATAACTCGAACCAGGCTGTAGGCGGACGTGACCACTTTGGCAACGGGAACAAATTCATTACCCCGACAATTGCGAATGGCAAGGTGTATGTGGCTACGACGAGCGGGGTAGGAGTGTTGGGGTTGCTGCCGTAGGCGAGTCCAGGAAACAGGCAGGCGCAAGTCACCTGCGTCGCGATGTGTCACGAGACGTTTCAGCTGTCCCCGTAAACCGGAACGGCCGCGCCATGAATCACCGTGGCATCGTTGCTGCACAGAAACAGGATGACACGCGCGATATCGTGGGGCTTCGGCCACTTAGCAAAGTCAGCGCCAGGCATGGCCTTGCGGTTCGCGTCCGTATCGATGATGCTGGGGAGAACCGAGTTCACCCGTACCCCGGTGCCTTTTACTTCCGCGGCCAACGAATCCACCAGCGCCAATGCGCCTGCCTTTGAGGCCGCATAGGCGGCGGCACCGGCGCCGTGATCTAACGCGGCTTTTGACGCAATGTTTACAATCGCTCCATATTTCTGTTTGAGCATCGCCGGTATCGCAGCGCGAGACAAGGCGTACCCCGAGCGCAAGTTCAGCGCGAGCATCTGGTCGAAAACTTTCGTCTCCAGTTCCCACAAGTTCACACCGCCGGCGTAGCCGCCCACCGTGTTCACCAACGCGTCCAAGCGGCCGTGTTCGGCGATAATTTTGGCGAGGAGTTGACCGACAGCAGGTTCGTCGGTGACATCAACATAGTGGCCCTCAATCGCCAAGCCACTTGCGCCGGCTTCGCTTTTCAGGGTATCGAACTCTTTTTGGTCTCGGTAGGTGACGACGACCTTGGCGCCTTCTTCCAGAAACGCGAGGCTCACCGCGCGTCCGAGTCCGCCGGTTCCGCCGGCAACAAGCACAACCTTGTCTGAGAATCTCATCTGCATGTCCGCTCTAGGTGCCTCGGTGGAGCGCTCGGCGATGGCGCCCGGCGCTCCACCAGCACGATTGGGTCGACCGCAGTTAGCATCAGGCTGCCACTTGCGCGCTGCGCTTGAAAAACGCGAGCAGATCCTCATTGATCTGGTCCGCGTTGGTGGTCGGCATCCCGTGCGGAAAACCTGGATAGACTTTCAGCGTCGCGCCCTTAACAATCTTGGACGAGAGATGGGCTGAGGCGTCGATAGGCACGATCTGATCATCATCGCCGTGCAGGATGAGCGTCGGTACATCGAACTTCTTGAGATCTTCCGTGAAGTCTGTCTCGGAGAAAGCCTTGATGCAGTCGTAATGGGGTTTAACGCCTCCCATCATGCCCTGCAACCACCAGTGCTCCCGGATGCCTTCCGAAATCTTGGCGCCCGGCCGGTTGTAGCCGTAGAACGGCAGCGTAATGTCCCTGTAAAACTGCGGCCGATTTGTCACAAGTTGGGCTCGCAGGTCGTCGAAGACTGAGATCGGCGCGCCAGCTGGATTCTTGTCCGTTTTCACCATCAACGGTGTCACCGCGCCGATTAGCACGGCCATGGCGACACGTTTTGTGCCATGCCGCCCGATGTAACGGGCAACTTCTCCACCGCCGGTTGAGTGTCCCACATGGATTGCATTCTTCAGGTCGAGTTTTTCAGTCAGAGCCGCGAGATCGTCGGCGTAGGTGTTCATCTCGTTTCCATCCCACGTCTGGGTGGAACGGCCGTGACCTCGCCGGTCGTGAGCGATGACTCGATAGCCTTGCCGGCCGAAGAACAACATTTGTCCGTCCCAGTCGTCCGCGCTGAGCGGCCAGCCGTGACTGAACACTATGGGCTGGCCCTTTCCCCAGTCCTTGTAGAAGATATGCGTGCCGTCTTTTATCGTGAGCGCGGGCATAAAGGTTCCTCCTTAGTTGTGATTCTCAGTTGTGGATTCTATTTGCAGGTATCGAAGCTTCCGCCAGCGGGAGCCATACCTGAAAGCGTGTGTCCCCCGGTTTCGAATCGACCTGAATGTTGCCCCTGTGTTTTTTCACAATGCGCTGAACCGTGTCCAGGCCCAGCCCTGTTCCCTGCCCTACTCCCTTGGTTGTGAAGAATGGTTCAAAGATATGTGCCTCAACTTCGGGCGAAATGCCTGGACCGTTGTCGCCGATCTCCACCACGACGCAACCGTCGTCCTGATAGGTTCGTACTCGAAGCTCGCCTTTTCCGCTCATCGCATCGATGGCGTTATCAATGATATTGGTCCAAACCTGATTAAGTTCGCTGCCGAATGAATTTACCAGAAACGGGACGGGCTGGTAATTGCGCTGCACCTCCACTCCGCGTTTGAGCTTGTGGTTCAGGATGGTAAGCGTGGTCTCCAGGCTTTTCACGATATCGACATTTTGCACCGGTGCCTGGTCCATGTAGGTGTATTCTTTGATCGCGCCAACCAGATCAGAAATTCGCGACGTGCTGCTTTCAATTTCGTTCAGCAGGTTGCCGATCTCGACCGACGCAGCGATTCTCACCAGGGCAGCTCTGGCTGTGCCGGCATCGAGTGCAGCGAATAACGATTCCAGCACTTCCGGCTTGACGTTCTTGCGCGCCAGATCAGCCGCCAGTTGCCACAAGTCGTTCTGCCCGTGACTGCGCAATAAGGAATCAACCTGCTCTTCCAGGTCACTGATGGCCAGCGCATCGAGCGGAGGTTCGTCGTGCAGGGTGAACGCCGCTTCCAATTTCTCAATTTCTGATTTCTGTGCCGGAGTGAGATCCCGCCTGCCCAGTTCAAGGCTGGCATCTTTGATTTTCTTCAGGATCTTGCGTAGTTGACTGGTGGCGCGCTTGGCTGCAGAGGCCGGATTATTGAGTTCATGAGCTAGACCCGCCGAAAGCTTACCCAGACTGGCCAATCGCTCTCGCTGTTGTTCCATCCGAGTGGTTTCGCGGATACGATCGGACATCAGGCCCACCAGGCGCTTGGCCAGTTCCGGCATTTTATGCACAAGATCGGGAAACAGGGCCGCCGAAAACTTTAAGGCGCGGGTGTCCACGATTGCACGCCCACCCACCGTAAACTGCTTCATCCTGGAAAACGGAAGGGCTCCTGTGACATTGCCCGCATCAATGGGGAATGCAACCGTTTCACCGCCAATCTCCCCGCGGATTTCAACTTGGCCTTCCAGAATCACGAACATTACGTTCGCGGGATCGCCGGCGCGCAAGTAGGAATCACCCGCTTTGAGATGGAGTTCCTGCGCCTGGCTGAGGAACCAGGAGATCTGTTCGTCTGGTAAATCAGCGAACGCGGGAACGCGAAGTAGTTCTGAATTGTCGACCATTTATACCTTGCTCAAATACTGATGGATGAATTGCACCGCTACCGATCCCTCGCCGACGCCCGAAGCGACGCGCTTCACGGAACCATGCCGCACATCGCCCACCGCAAAGATTCCGGGGATATTTGTCTCGAGCAGGAATGGATCCCGGTCTAGCGTCCACCCCTTGGGGCGTTGTCCGTTACGGATAAGGTCGGGGCCGGTCAAGAGGAAGCCTCGCTCATCTCGTTCGACCAGAACTCCCAGCCAGTCAGTTCGCGGCAGGGCTCCAATAAAGATGAAGATCGAATTCGCCGGCACCCGTTCCACCTTGTGGGTATCCGAACATAGCACCGAAATCTCTTCCAGGCGCGCTTCCCCATGCACCTCGACTACACTGGCGTGGGCCCACACTTGAATGTTAGGCGTCTCTTTAATCTGATCGATCAGATACTGTGACATCGTGCTGGCGAGAGAAGTCCCGCGCACCAGCATGACGACGCGCTCCGCATATTTGGCAAAGTTCATCGCCGCCTGGCCCGCCGAATTTGCGCCGCCCACCACGTAGACGATTTCTCCCCTGCAGGAAAGCGCTTCCGTTGCACCACCACCGTAATACACACCGGCGCCCTGCAGCTTATCGATTCCTGGAGCGTCTAGTCGCCGCCACTGCACTCCGCTCGCGATCATGAGGGCGTGGCAGGATATTTCACTTTCATCCGCCAGCTTGATAAACCGATAAGATCCTTCAGTACGCACCCCGACCGCTTCCTGAGGAGACAGGATTTCCACGCCAAAACGCTGAGCCTGCACCACCGCGCGCCGGGCCAGATCGTTGCCGCTGAGTCCGGCCGGAAAACCAAGATAGTTCTCGATTCGCGAACTCATGCCGGCCTGGCCGCCAGGCGCTTCGCGCTCAATCATCACCGTGTGCAAACCCTCCGACGCGCCATAAACGGCGGCCGCCAGTCCTGCCGGTCCGCCGCCTACAATCGCCAGATCATAAAAGTCGGTTTGGGCACGCGTCCGCAGGCCGACTTTTTGTGCAACGTCGGCTGGCAGGCTCTCCAGAAGCTTCGTTCCGTCGGGAAAGAGTACGACCGGGAGGTTCGCGGCCTCGGGGCCGAGGGCCTCAACAAGACGTTTAGTTTCTGGATCGTTGGCCGAAAATTCCACGTCGATCCACTGATAGGGAACGCGATTGCGAGCCAGGAAGTCGCGCAGTTCGTACGATCGCGGCGACCAGCGCGTACCCAGAACACGGATCCCCTGGAACGCCGGTCGATAGGAAGCTTGCCAGTCATCGAGCAGGTCATTCAGTTGCGGATACAGATGCTCAGTCGGCGGATCCCACGGCTTCAAGAAAAAGTAATTGATGCTGGCCTGATTGATGGCGCTGATCGCTGCGTTCGTATCAGCATATGCGGTCAGCAACGCGCGCTTCGCATCGGGAAAGATGTGCATTGCTTCCTGTAGAAATACGACCCCGTCCATCCGAGGCATGCGCTGGTCCGCCAGCAGCAGGGCGACGCTGTCATTGCGCACCTTTAACTGCTTCAACAGATCCAGTGCGCCCTCGGGAGAATCACTCCCGATGACGCGATACTCCGCGCCATACTGCGAGCGCAAGTCGCGTTCAATCGCCCGCAGAACATCGGAGTCGTCATCGACACTCAGCAAAACCGGTTTTGCCATGCGCGGCCTCAACCCTGGTATTGAAGAAGGTAAAATTCAGACAGCAAGTCTGAACCAAGAGTCTGAACTTGTGATCAGGTATAGAGGGTTAGATACAGCAAACTACACTCTGGTCGCGTAATTATCGTCCGGCTTCGGACTCGCCGCAACCCGTCACATCGGGATCCTATCTTGAGTGTTTAGGCTGCCAGTTCCCCCGCCTCGATCTCGTCTACATAACACCAAACCCACGCTTCGCCGGGCTCGATCGAGCGGATAAGGGGATGGTTCGTATTGTGAAAGTGTTTAGTGGCGTGTTTATTCTTGGACGAGTCGCAGCAACCGGTATGCCCGCAGACGAGGCACATGCGCAGATGGACCCAGGAATCGCCGGTCTTAACGCAGTCCTCACAAACATGTTTGCTCGTTTTTCTCACTTTGATCTGATCGAGGTGGGTACATTCTTCTGCCATCGCGTCCTCCATGGGCTACTCGTGAAGCATGATACAGCTATTCCGCCATGAGCAGGCTCTCCGCAAACGGCCACTGCTCATCAACCCATTGGGACTGGCAATAGAACCCGGCATTGCGCGCCATCTCGAAGACCTCCCTGGCGGAGTATTTGTGGCTGCTCTCCGTCCAGATGGTCTCGCCCTCCAGAAACTCGACACGCAGATCCGCCGCCGGAATACGGACCGTCTGCTGACATTTAGATCGCAGATGCATTTCGACGCTTCGGGCTTCGTGATTGATCCTCGCGACGTGGGCAAACTGGCTCAAGTCGAAATCGGCATCGAGTTCGCGATTGATCCGGGCCAACAGGTTGAGATTAAAAGCAGCGGTCACTCCCAGTTCGTCGTCATAGGCCCGCAGCAATTGTTCACTGGATTTTTCCAAGTCCGTTCCGAGAAGAAGTGAGTCTCCGGGCTCGAGAATGCGCCGTACCTCCGCCAGGAATTTTACTCCAGCGGGACGATCGAAATTCCCTATGGTGCTCCCCAGAAACAACACGAAGAGATGCTGACCGCGCCGCCGGTGCGCGGCCACCTCCAGCAACCCATCAAGATACTCGCGCTCAAAACCCACAATGCTGATGGAATCAATGTCGCTGAGTTCCCGCTCGCACATGACTAAAGCTGAGCGGGATATTTCAACCGGATAATAGAAAGTCGGCTCACGACGGCTGATCGCCTCGAGTATCCAACGGGTCTTCTTGCCACTACCGCTGCCAAGTTCGGCCACGGCGACCGGGGATTCCAGGCGATCCACAATCTCGGCGGCATGCTGTTGCAGCAAACGCTCGTCGGCCCGAGTGAGTCCATATTCAAGCAGATGGCTGATCACTTCAAAGAGCGCCGAGCCCACGTCGTCGTAGAGGTACTTGGAGGGGAGTTCTTTCTGTCCTGACCGGGCGAGACCGGCTCGCACGTCGGCGGCGAATTCATAAGTGGGTTTATTGATGGCATGAATGAGCATTTTATATCCCCTTCGGCATCCGCCGGCGTACGCATCGAAAACCAGCGTACACGTATTGATAATGAGGCTGGAACCAGTTGCGAAACGTGGGCCGCAGCATGCTCGCAGCAGTGCGCGCCGAGCCGCCCTTCATCACGAAATGCTTGCCATCGAAGAAATCTGCAGAGTATCCAAGGTAGAAAGGAAATGGTGTGAAACCAGGATACGGAGCGAAAGCGGTGGAGGTCCATTCCCATCCGTTGCCTAACATATCGTGAATGCCGAAAGCGCTTTGGCCTTCTGGAAACGCATATACCGGCACGGGGTCCCAGTGGTGAAAGTCGAAATTGCCGAGCTTTTTATTGGGCGTTTCACTGCCCCACGGGTAAAACCTTGCATTTCCGTCGACGGTGCCGTAGGCAGTGCGCTGCCATTCCTGTTCGGTGGGAAGCGACTTCCCTGCCCAGCGCGCGTACGCACTAGCTTCCGCTTGACTCACATACACCGGCCAGTCCAGCACCACTTCGTCGAACTGGACTTCGTCGAACATGGTGCGGTACAACCACCGATCGCCGTCCTTCTTCCAGAACAACGGATGAGAAATTCCACCCGCAGTCTTCCAGTTCCAGTCATCATCGTTCCAGAAAGCGCGTGTCTCATAACCTCCCGCCGCCATGAACTCGAGATACTGCCGGTTTGTCACCTTGTACCGGTCAATCTCAAACGCAGGAACTTCGACCGTGTGACCCTCATACTCGTTGTCCCAGCCAAAGTCTTTAGCGTCCCGAGCGAGACCGAGAGTTATGACGCCGGCGGGCACACTGACCATCCGGTGTGCGACTGGCGGAAGAGCAAGATTCGCCGATACTGCTTGCTGCGCTCTCGGCCGCACCTTCGTGTCCAGTGGCAACTGATGCAGCATGTAGGACAGTGTCTCGATATGCATCAACCGATGCTCAATCGCTACATTAAGCAAGGTGTCCAGAGAGAAACCGTCGTCCGTGCGAAAGTGCGGTTCGAGAATTAGCTTTTCAACGTTCGTGTCGAGACAGTTGCGGATATTGTTGACGTAATCGCGGACGACATCCACGGCGGGCCAGTCGGATGGCAGATCGGTAGGAAGGCCGCCGCCGACTGGATCGATGCCAAAGGCAAATAGCCGATCAAATTCGGGGTGGAGACTCTTCAGCCCGAAGATACTTCCGTTCAGTAAATTCCAATCGAATGCCTCGAGATGTCCGAGATAAAAAATGATGCGATGGCGCTCCGGAATCGGCCGCTCATAAAGGGCGTTCTCGCGCACCAAATTGAAGAGTGCATCGCTTCGGCAGCGAGCGTCAGACCATCGCTCAAGGAGTTCATCGTGAACTGCAGCGATTCTTTCCGCACCAATTTCTGCACGAGGCATGCAACACTCCGGTCTGGCCAGGAAGGCTCGTCGGACCCTGACTATCGTCAATCCGTCGAAATCAAATCGCCCGTCCGTACTGTCAGAGGTTTCTTAGATGACGAATCGCTTCGCCCGGTCGCGGGAGAAGTTGCTTTATTTCGCACTTTATTTGAATCTAGGCCGACATTTAAATCTAGGCCGACCGTCCAGTCAGCCTTAAGATTATGTATGGTCGACTGGACGCTGCGGGATTCATTGTAAAGGGCGTTTATGCCGCGATCGACAATTTACGTGAGGTTGAGATGAAACTGCTTCTGGCTCTCGCTTGCTTCTTCTTCAGTACGTCGTACTTTGCATATTCCGCGGCGGCTCCGCAGACGTTTCCGACCTCGGCGGGAGAGGTCAGGATCACTCCGTTGTATCACGCCAGCACCCTGATCGAAGCGGGGGGCAAAACCATATATCTTGACCCTGCCAAACCGGCAAAGTTCCCCGGATCCTCAAAAGCGGATCTTATCCTTATTACCCACGCTCACCCAGATCACATGGATCCGGCTTCCATTGCCGAAATCAGAAAGTCCGGAACGGACATTCTGGCCCCCCTCGCCGTGGTGCCCACGGTCACGGCTGCAAGACCGATTGCTAATGGTGAATCCAAAACATGGCAGGGCTGGACCATCGAGGCTGTCCCCGCCTATAACCTTAACCCAACGCGCGGTCCAGCTCCGGGCAAACTGTTCCACGAGAAGGGGACCGGGAACGGATATGTGCTCACCTATGGCGGCGTGCGTTTTTACTTTTCCGGAGACACGGAAGGTGTGCCGGAAATGCGCGCTCTGAAAAACGTCGACGTGGCATTCGTCTGCATGAATCTTCCTTACACCATGCCTCCCGACGAAGCAGCGGATGCGGTGAAGGCATTCCACCCGAAGGTTGTGATTCCGTATCATTACCGCGGTTCCGATCTCAGCGCGTTTCAAAAGCGGCTGGAAGGAACCGGGATCGAAGTCCGATTGCTCGACTGGTACCCGCAGTAGTTCGATTGCGGGAGCGGCCTCTGAGTCAAGCTGCTTCTGGAATCGATCACGCATTATCTCGCGAATGTGTCAGGACGCGACGCGCGGGAGTCTCTTCCCGGGTTCGGCCGAACAGACCGGGAGGAACACCGCCAGCGAGCCTGCAAAGTAACGTCAATTGGCCACGGTGATGAACCGCATGCATCAACAGCTTGCGCCAGAGCAGATTGCCAATGCTCCAGAGTTCGCCATCCGCGTATCGGATCTCGCGCCCCCAGTCGTGAGACTGAAGCCGAGCCACTCTAGTGACGGCCTCGTCGTGCACTACACGGAATGCGGGCGCGAGCGCTTCTATTGTTCTCGGACGGTCGATGTGTGGCGGTTTGTTGGTGTCGAACTTGAATTCGCCCTGTTCGATGCCTAGTGACACATAAGCATCGACTTCTGCGAGGTGCCACGCCAGTTCCCCGATTGATCGGCCACCCGTGTCCGGACGAAAATCGTACTGATCCGCCGGTAGTGCACGCAGCAGGTCGAGCATGCCATCTGTTTCTCGCTCCCAATGTCTCAAAAACTCTTGCAGCTCGGTTTGGAGTTCGGTTTGCATCGCGATTCTTCCTTTCTTTTTCGACTCAGAAATCTGCATCTTGCTAGCGGTGGCGCATCCCTACTTCTGCTGGGCTTTGATGGCTAATCGGTCGTCCACCGGAATTACGACTACGGCGAATGGTGTTCCAGCGTCGTCCGTCACTTGCGGAAGCGGGGCACCGAATGGGTTACCGCCGACCATCGAGTTTTCGTAGTATGGGCAGAAGACCATCATGTGCGGATGCCAATGGCCGATTCCCGATCCGAGATGCTGATCCGCAGACCACATATACGCGAAGCTGACACCTTCCCTTTTGGGTAACTCGCCTTTGACATAGGCTGCCTGGAGACCCTCAGCGATCTGGTCCGGCGTCTTGCCCTCCATCCCAAATTTGGTTCGCAGCTCGTAATAAGGCATTACCGTCCGCGACGCTGCCGGGTTGAAACAGATGGGCGCATGGACCTTCGGGTCATACACCAGGTCTCGAAACTGTGCAGGGGTATATGTCGGGGCAGACCACCCACGCATCACCACGCAGACAAACCCGTTGTCCCCCTCGCGAGCCACCCGGTAGCCGGATGTCGTTAACACCTTGATCGTCGCCCGTTCTGAGATGTTTGCCGGGGCACCACTTCTGGCTAACGCCACCTCGGTTTCCGGCGCCATCATATACTCGCTGACCGGAGGATACTGGGGGCTCTGCCCGCACATCATCGCCGCTTGCGTACTCACCAAAAGTAGGACCATCCCTGCCATAATGTTCCGCATTTTTGTCTCGTCTCCTCGATTGAAATACCTTCCTATTCTGTAATACGTCTCTCAAGCAAGCTGAGATACGTATTCAGGGCGGTTTCATTTCAGGAGGGCTCGGTGACGACAGACGTCGCGGCCGCAAGAATCCACGGGCAGTGCACGAAATCCGCGATGCGTTCGATGCGGCCATTAACCACATCGAGGCGAACGAAGGACATGGGCGTCCAACCGCTTACGTCCTGTCGCAGGATGACGACCACCGGTTCGCCGTCCACTTCACCCATGGCCATATGCCACGGAACCGGCCACCGCTCGTAGTTTCCGAAGTACGGTGAGCCGTCCAGCCGGCCGGCGAATCGATCTGCCACCTGCAGGCGAGCGTCGGCGGCGATCAGTTCACGGAGTCCATTCCAATCGCGTCGATTGAATCGCTCGACGTAGAGATGTAACAGCTTCGACATCTCCGCGTTCTTCTTCTGTGGCGGCGTCCGTTGTTCCGGCAAGGCTGCCAATTTCGACCGGCCGCGGTTGAGCGCCGCCTTGACACCGCCCACAGTGGAGTCAACCAGTTCCGCGATTTCTTCGAGCGTGTAGTCAAAAACGTCCTTCAGAAGCACACAGGCGCGTTCCTTCGGAGGAAGACTCAGCACCAGGTGTTCGACTGCGCGCCCAAGTTCGTGTCCGGCAGGCTCAACTGGCATGACCCGATCCGGCTTCATGACGGCTACCTCTACTTCGTTCCGAACGTTTCGGCGGCGCAAGAAATCAATGCAACGATTATGTGCAATTCGGAACAGCCACGGGGCGAGCGGACGGCGATCGTCGAATTGATCCAGCTTTCGATAAGCCTCAAACAGAGCCTCCTGGACTACGTCCTCGCCGTCCAGGACCGAACCGGTCATCCGTGCACAATAACGGTGCAGGCTGGGGCGGAGCGTGGTGATCGTTTCGAGGAATGCGAGGTACCGGGCCTCGAAGGGGCCGGGAACACTCGTGGCGCGTGGATCATCCATATCTATCACTACGCATCCGAAGGTGTTTAAGATACGCGCCTACCCCTGCAACCTCGGCGAGCGCCTTTCCATCGAAGGCTGCGGACCCGAGCGGCTACTTCATGCCCTCCCGTGTATCGCGTGGCATAGCGAGGCGAAATACAAAAAACGTTTCCTGCAGATCGGGCGGTTATTCAACTGATCAGGCTCTCCCCCGAAACTGGATAATCTTCCGACGATCGCGTTTTGATGGTCTGCTTGTGGGTAACTCTTCGAACTGTTTCAGCGCTTTTTGCTCGTCTGCCAGTTTCTTCCGCAATTCACGGCTTGCCTCCGTCTCGAAATAGAGCCCTCGGGCAACCGCGGCCGGGCCACGCACTGCGCTCAACTGCAGCACCTCCACCTGAAAGTCGCCGCCGTCGGTTGTCACTCGCAGCCGGTCGCCGACACGGACCTCGCGTGCTGGCTTGGCCGGTTGGCCGTTCGACTCGATCCTGCCGAGTTCACAGGCACGTTTCGCCAGTGCACGCGTCTTAAAAAATCTAGCGGTCCAGAGCCATATATCGATTCGTACGCTAGGCATAATCCATCTTCAGTGTAACGGTCTGGCGAGTCTTGTATTCTGGAACAACGGTACTTCGCGCTCGCAGAAGCTGGATTTGCTCGGAACGAAATCGCAGGCGGCTCTCGTATATAGATTCATCTTCCGCGGGTGCTTCACCTCCGGAACCTCGAGCCAATCTACACGATTTCCATTGTAAAATTGGGGAGCCCCCTCAACCGGAAAGTATCGTATTTGGGTTGTACTCGAACGACAGGACAGCTTATACGACCTGTAAATACTGCTCGCCAATACCGAGTCCGCTTTATAGTCGGCAGCCAGGGCTAGCGCCCACAGTGCTTACCGTTTCGGCAAACCATTAGACAAGAACTGCACAGTGACTCTAAGTCCGATGGGCAGTGATTGTGCGTCGTCTGTTAGGTCGATCACGGCTTCCAGAACGTCGCGATCGATCTTGTCAGATGGATCGTCTGCGTAGACGCTCTTTCTGCCCATGACCGCAGATATGCTCGCTACGGTTCCAGGGTGCTTCTTCCCGCTAAGCCCGTCGGCTTGGATGATCACGTTTTGGCCAATCGCGACTTTACCAAGATCTCTCTCGTCTACTTCCGCTTTAACACGCCGAGCAGAAGCATCTGCCAGACTGAACAAGGGGCGAGGAGTGACCGTGCTAAAGGATTCCCCAGCTCTGGCGTAGACTCTTAGAACAGTTCCAGTAATCGGAGCCAGAATCGCGCACTTTCTGATCCGTTCTTGTGCAGTTCGCGCGCGGCCCTCCGCTGCGAGCACTTCCGCATCTGCCCGCGCCTTTTCTTCCTCCAACGGAGGCGCGGCGAGCAATTCCTCGGTTCGAACGGCAGCCTGGAAGTTAGCTTCCGCGACACCGAAGTCGCGATCCGCTTGCTCATAAGCAGTGCGAGAGATCTCCCCACCTTCATACAGGG
>Ga0209647_1001042_pt1 | contig 24548 bp, 29 predicted proteins | sample GraSoi_2013_60cm_FD_185827 | JGI IMG/M metagenome (GOLD analysis project Ga0209647, IMG submission 185827) | Grasslands soil microbial communities from the Angelo Coastal Reserve, California, USA - Sample 9_17_2013_60cm (SPAdes) (version 2) | ecosystem: Environmental > Terrestrial > Soil >... | reverse complement strand
CGAAGGCTGAAGCGTTCTTCAGCACGTTAAAAACGGAATGTTTTCCACCTGGCCAGCTCTTTGGCTCCAAGGCGTTGGCTCGCCGCGAGATCTTCGAATACATCGAAGTTTATTACAACAATCGGCGGCTGCACAGCGCGCTTGGTTATCAAACGCCGCGCCAGTTTGAAGCCGGCTATAGTGAAAGAAAAAACAACTTTTTCGAAGAAAAAGTTGCAGCTACTCCTTTTCAGAATGCGTAACGTAGTTCAAGAGAGTAAACGGAATAAATGGAGGGTAGCCCGTAGGGAGGCGCCGTTTATGCCGGATTACGACCCTGAATGAAGTGCAGCGTTCTGGTCAAACCAGAAACCGTATTAGTTAACCAAATTTCCGTGTCCGTTTTTTCGGGGGAAGTACAATTTTGACGATTCCAGCTGTCCTGCGCCTGGACTGTCTCCCTGGTTCATCGTTTTTGCCGGTCGGATTGATTCTACTGGTAAGGACGTGCTTGCGCAGAAAGCAGGAAACTCTAGTTAGAACCAATCGGAACGGTTGGCCTCGAGATTAGCAATTTCGTCCCCAGGACTTCAAGATTTAGCTTAGGAGAGCTCCGGCTGCTTCGAAAACCTGCCTCAGCTAGAAACGTGGTTTTCGCCAAGTCGCGGCCTTCAAAAAAAAGCCCGCCGAGTCTTCTCTCTCGGCGGACTTGGATGGCAACTCAGTTCTGAATGCGGCGGCCTCCCAGACTTACAGACCGCGCCGTCTTATCTAATCGGCTAAGCGTGTCGGTGGTTTAGGCATTATTTTACTCGGACAGTGGGCTCCTAGCGGCGAAGCGCCTGATACTCCTCTCTGGTGTCGAGGGGACAGAGGATATCGGGAGGGCCGAGGATGCTTGATCGGCCTGCCTATTCGTTGGAGGCTTAATCTCACAACGGTCAAGAGGTGCCTAGTCGCCAGGTAGCACTGATTTTCGGAGTTTTTCTCCCCAGGCGCTTGCGCTCTAATATTCGGATTGCACGTCCATCGACCGAGGCCAGGTGGCTCCATTTGTTGTCGTAAGATTCAGTCATCTCTTTAGCGGAATCGTAGAGCTCGAATGCCGGAATTTATCGCCTCGTGATAATCGCAATAATTTCGATTAATCTTGGCGACTCTTTGCTCCAGAACAGGCAGGCGGATGCTTGCCTTACGTTTCGTCGTCGGCCATATTCTCGGCGATTTAACGAGGCGACTATGAACCCTGAAGAAGAGAAACAAAGGGAGCTGGCACACGAATTAAAGAGGCGAGACGAGCTGCTGATTGCTACGGCGATCGAAAGTGCTATAGGTTGCCGCCTCGAGAATGGGGTTCTCTATCTGCAATACTCGCATCCAAGCGTCAACAATTTCATTCTCGAGGACTCACGGCGCAAGCCAGCCTTAGACGCCGTGGCCAAGCAGATCGGCATCGAAGTGCAAGTTTTATAGGATTCTCGAGCCTTCCAATAATACTGGATCATTTCCGCCGACGGTTCGGTTTGGGTCTTATTTCAACTTGTCATCTACCGCGCTCTCCAATCTCGAGTCCAACGGGCTGCTCAGGCACCCGTATCGTCGCCACGATCGGTCGATGGTCGCTTGCCTGGTTCCAATCGACTGAGCGAAAGACATAACAATGCTTCCGATCTATCGCAGGGAGCAACGATCGGTTGGTCAGAATGTAATCGATCCGTGCGTAGGTATCGGTAAATTTCTGGTAGTAGGTCCAATGATCCCCCGTGTAGTCGGATAACCACAGGTCCGTAAGGTGAGTTGGACTCTGACGATCGCCCAATACCTCTTGAATCGCCGGTTGTTCTTTGGTGTCGTTTAAGTCACCGTAAACCAGCAGCGGCACATCGGGCGCCTCTTTCATGACCCGATCGATATGGTTCCGAAGTTCCTGCGCCTCCTGCCGTCTCACTAACTCCTCTCCTTCCGGAATGGGCAACTTCGATTTCAAATGCGCTCCGATTAATCTCAGGTCAAAGTCCGTTGAAATGCGGACGGTCACGTCGAGAATGCCCCGCCGAACCGATTCAGTTACATTCGGTAGGTGGATTGGAACGTTGGCTTCTGAATGGCGAGATATAATCGGAAATCGACCAAAGGCGATGCGCTCCCTACGGGAGTGCTGTTTACTTGTTAAAACCTTGATAAGCCTGACGGCTTTTGCTGCTCTTTCGGCCTCATGAGTGACGGACCCAAGCCTTCGCTCTCAGCCAAGCAAAAGAAAGATAAATCCACGCGTAAGAAAAAGGCTTTTGAACCCTATCCAGTGAAGCAGCGCAATGGGAAGATCCACTGGCAGATTTATGCTGGCTCTAAAGTTGTGGAACGCGACGGTAAAATGGTTCGCATCCTCAATCGGCGAACATACGCTGATAAGGGCGAAGCAGAGAGTGCCGCAGATCTCCTGAGGATTCAGAAGATCAATTACGGCACCGCGGCGATGTCCCTCTCCGAGCGGGACCGAAGTGATGCCGCCGAAGCGCTACGCGTGCTCAAGGCACACACCGTGTCGATTCTCGATGCCGCACATTTCTACGCCAACCACTTAGAGGCGCAAAAAAAAAGCCGACCAGTAAAGGACGCGGTGCTTGACTACATCGCAGCAGCCCAAGCAGACGGACGCGCATGGAGCTACATACTTGACCTGCGCTATCGGCTTGGGCGCTTCAGCTCAGACTTCGAAGACAAGTTGTTGGGCGAGATCACAACGGGCGATCTGGACAGTTGGGTGCGATCTCTCGGACTCGGCGCTGTCAGTCGCAACACGTTCCGGAAGCGCTTGGCAGCACTGTTCAATTACGGTCGTGCTCGCGGCTGGTGCACATCGAACCCAGCGAAAGACGTTGTCCCCGCTCGCGTACGCCCAACACCGATCGGCATTCTTAGCCCGCACGAACTCTCCAGGCTCTTAGGAAACGCGAGCGAGAAGACGTTGCCCTACTGGACTATTGCAGCCTTTGGCGGAGTGCGGAGCGCGGAGCTTGAGCGCTTGGAATGGAAGGATGTTCATTTCGAGTCGCACCTAATCGAAATTGCGGCCCATAAATCCAAGACTGCCACGAAAAGGTTCGTGAGAATGGAGCCTGTACTTGAAGCGTGGCTCGAGCCCTACAAAAATCATCGTGGTCCGATCTGTCTGCCAAATCTACGCAAGCTCCAACTCGAGGACCGTCGCAAAGCCGGGATCACTGCCTGGCCGTCGAACGCGCTGCGGCATTCCTATGCTTCATACCATCTTGCTCATTTCCGAAACGCCGCGCAGCTCGCTCTCGAGATGGGACATATTAACGCGAACATAACCTTTGCCCATTATAGGGAACTGGTGCGACCACAAGAGGCGGAGAGATGGTGGAACATCATGCCGGCCTATGGAGCCAACGTTGTTGCCCTGACGGCATAACTCTTAGTGCGAAGATGTATATGAACGAACAACATCAAACGAGATTCCGGTAGCCGGTCCGGAAGAGGTGTTTGTATCGGGAACGCAGATCCAAACCCAAACGGGGCGCTGTCCTTTCATCTCCCTCCGGGCGAAAGACTAAAGTAGAGGACGACAAAACGTGCGGATTATAAGACGAGAGGCGTCTACCAACTGGTCAAAAAAGCCGAAAAAATTCATTCGACGTAATATTGTTGTTGTTTGCTAACATTGCACGTGCTAAAGGTAGTCTAAATTTCAATCCTTCGGTTAGTTCCGTTAGTTCCGATTGACGCCGTTATGCACAATCGGAGGAAAGAAAATAAACCGAGGGGATCTCTTCAAATGCCTTGGGGGTAGAGATCTCCAACCGTGGAGATTCTTTGACCAATGGCAATCGATGAATCGGTCTCGTACCAGATATCGAGCGATGTCTCGAATCGGGCGAAAATTGCCCATTCGCCAACAACAACTCAGCAAAAGTTAAACGTCGTCCCAATAGAGTTTCAGCTGGTCAATACAGAAACTCTGGCAAACATCCTGGGACTCAATCGGCGTACCATCGAAGGATGGATACGAAAGCGAAAACTGCCGTTCATCAGAGTCGGAAAGCGCTGCGTAAGATTTAAGCTTCGTGACGTTTTTAGGACTTTAGATGATCGCTACACGATAAAGGAGGTCCGTGTTAAATGACCTCCAACTTCTTCGTAGATTCGATCCCGCCGTTCAGACGACGGAAGAAGCAGGATTTTCTGCACGTGCCACCTAAGAGAAAAAGCCATCTGGATGGCTACCAGACGGCTAAAGGTGGTAAAGGAAGTGACGAAGCCGGCGACGACAAGAAAAACATACCTCGATCTGCACCTAGGCGTCAAGGGACTGGGCGGAACTTATTGTCGATTGAAATTCTTGCCGGATTGTTCCCCGATCTGGAATTAAAAACCGGAACCAATCAATTAAACCAGCCGATCACCGGACAGCAACGTCAATATCTGGCCAAGTTAAAGATCGACCCGAGTCCCTTCGACAAAGGGTTAGCAACCAAGTTTTTGAACCATGTCCGGGCGCGGCGTGAGCTTGGTTTGGCTTCGATCGGCCAGCTCCGCCTTCTTATAGATTTCGGAGTTCCTGACGCTGAGTCGATTGGATTCGCGGACGCGCAGCAACTGATTCGATCAAAATTCAGCCTGTCGAATCGAGCTTTTCCAAGGCGATGAAAGCCCGCGGATTCCTGCGCAAGGTGGCTCTGGACGAAGCGCGGCATCAGCAAGAGCAACAGGCAAGAGATCAAAATTAGCCTCTTGTGCTATGAACCCTAATGGTAGTTACCCAACCTTGGAGCAAGCCAGGGAACGGCTTCCCGGAGCCGTATTCCTTGCCTGTAACGGTAGCAAACGTCCCATCCGTGAAGCTTGGCAAACTATCAATTATCCCGATACTCAAACCCCAGAGTACCAAAATGAATTAGCGCACGCTATCGCTGTTGGCGTCTTACTTGGGCCACCCAGCGGTTCATTGGTCGTAGTGGATTGTGATACCGAAGCGTTCTTTAACGCAATGGTACTGCTCGATACCGAACGCAATGGAACCTTGGTCAGTCGTGGTCAACGCGGTGGCGCCTTCTGGTTCTACATCGAAGGAAATTATTCGGAAAAAGTTCATAAATTGGTAATCGAACCAGGTTCACCATTGGCGCAAGGTGGTAAAGTTGAGCCCAGTGGACTAGTCGGAATCGGCGAATTCCGTGGAGCTCGGTGTCAATCGATCGTTTGCGGGCGTCATCCGTGCGGCCTTTATTATACTTGGCCAAGTGACCGGGACCCGCGCCATTGCAAATTTAGCGATATTATTTGGCCCGTTGAACTTGAACTGCCATGGCAACCCAAAACGGCTAAAACATCGGCACCACCACCCCCACCGCCACCGAAAACATCGGCCGCCAATTCTGGAAGCGAACATGAAGCGGCCCAACTTCTTAAGGATGCGATCGCTGCCCTGAGCATCAGCTTCCTATGGAAGCACTTCAATTATCCTGAGCGCAGAACTAATCCCGTTTGCTCCCCTTTCCGAACCGATCATAAACCCTCTTTCTCGATCTATTTCGATGGGGCCCAGGAACGTTGGTATGATCATGGAACCGGAGAGGGTGGTGATAGCTTCGATTTTTATCAACGGGCTACCGGCAAAAGCGCTAGTGAAGCATTTGAGGATTTTGTCGAGCTTGCCAGCCTCGGTGATTGTCTAGCCGGGAATCAGAAATCTAAATCAGGACCGGCTAAGCAAACAGTCCACCTAGCTATCCCCGGTACGATTAAAGAGCTGATCGCTCAGTACGGTCCGCCATTTTTTTCGGGCCAATTCCCTAAACTCAACGATCTGTTCTGGGCATATCTCTATAAAGCCGAGAATCACATCCTTCATTCACTCGAGGAAAATCAGTTCTATCGTTTCGATTCGAAAGACGGCCTGCATCACTTGCTGAGCAAAGCCAAATTAATTCACGAGCTTTGTCATCGCGTTCGGCAAGCTGCCGATTCCAGTCCACCATGGGTTCTCGAGCGCCTTGCTAATGCCGATAATGTCAGTGGTGCCATCAAAGTTCTCGCTGGCCTAGTGGAAGCACGAAACCCTTTCCGCGTCCAAATCCCGGTCATCATTTGCACCAATCAAGTTCTCTCATTCACCGAACATTCTTATCAGGTCGTTTCTGAGCCGTTCAGTTCCCGTTATCGCAAGCGTTACGGTTCTCCCTTCGCCTATGATCCCAAAGCCATGGCGCCAGAGTTCATTGAAAAGATATTCGGACACCTGGAGGAAGATGACCGTATTCTCTTACAGAAATATGCCGGACAAGCATTGATCGGACGCAATCTGATTCAGCGATTCGTGATTTTGCAAGGCACCGTTGGCGGGGCCAGTAAGACCGCTTTCATCCGCACTATTGCCGGGGTTATTGGCCCCCAAGGTTGCGAGGAATTGAGGACAGAACATCTGGAAGGCCGATTCGAGATAGCCGGCTTGGCCCATGCCTCCCTCCTTTACGGTCCTGATGTCAGAGCAAATTTCCTTTCCCAGCCCGAAGCTCGCCGAATCAAATCGCTGGTCGGAGGAGAGTTTCTCACCTGCGAATATAAGGGCAGCAATGCCCGCGGCCAGATTGAAGGAGTCTTCAATATCATGATTTCCTCCAATGCAAGGCTGCGGCTCTATGTTCATGGCGATCGATCCGCCTGGGAACGTCGGCTGGCTATCGTGAATTATACCCGCCAATTCAACGGCAAAAGAATACCTGATGTTCATCAGTATCTCTTAAGGAAGGAAGGCTCCGGTATCCTCAATTGGTGCATCGAGGGCGCACGCCTGCTCCTGGCCGATATCGATCAACATGGAGATATCCGCTTCAGCGACAAACAGCGCAAAGCTATTGAGTTGATTCTCAACGAATCGGACTCTCTGCGGCTTTTCCTCAAAGCCAAGGTAGTCGCCACCAGCAATCAAGACAACGATCTTTCAACCGAAGAACTCACCACTTCTTACATCAATTATTGCGCAGTCATGGGCTGGGAAAACCTTACGGTCAAAACCATTGAAAAGCGTCTGCCCGATCTCATGAGTGAACTCTTCAAGGTCCTGGTCAGTACGAACCTGGAACGCAACGGCAAACGGTGCCGAGGTTATCGGTTCGTCCGTTGGCGCACCGACGCCGACGACAAGGACGAAGAAGCTTAAAAACCACACGGCTAACACGGCAAACACGGTAATTTCCACTACCGCTTTTACCACGTAACCTCTTCTCTCTGCTTATCCCTTTTTTTCAACCATGATCAAAAAACCTTTGCCGCACTCAGATAAGGTATGGTTAGACGTGTACAGGGGTGGAGCAGGTATGAAATTTCACGTGTTTCCCGTGCCCAAAATGCATACCAAGCGATGTTTGGTGATGCCGGCTACTCCCAGCTCGTCGACCAGGCCCCTCCCCTAGACAACTCGCTCGCTCGGGGGGCGGCCGCCACTCCATGTTCTCAAGAGCGTCGGCCTCGCTTGAACTCGACCCCCTTTTTGGACAAAAATTTTTTGAGAGCTTTGACCGGTTGGGCGGAATGTCGGCTAGTCGGCTCGATCCCCCCACCCGGGGTGGCCGGCTCTCGCCAAGCGCTGCTTGCTGTTTTTTGACGATAGCTTGCGCCTAAAGCCTCCGGTCCATCCAAAGGTGAACTAAACATTAAACAAAGTGTTTACTTTGTTTAATGTTTCGATAATAGCGTTTAAGGCGCACCCCTGCGAATCAAGTCTGGGAACCAATCCGCACGGATTAGCCATTCGCAGAACAATAAACAAAAAGACTAAACATTTCCTAAATCGTCTTAGCAAAGTGTCGTTTAAGCTAAGCATGGATAATTCGTTCAGAAAACCCAGGCGCCGCGAATATCTCACCGGGGAGGAAGTCGAACGACTTCTGGCTGCCAGCAAAAGCAGTTCACGTAACCCGGTGCGGGATTACTGCATGTTGCTGCTCATGTTCCGGCATGGCTTGCGGGTTAGTGAGCTTTGCTCGATCGAGCTCCCCGATATCAACCTGGAGACACGAGAATTTCACGTGAATCGGCTCAAAGGTTGCAATGGTGGCCCGCACGAGCTCTACAACGGCGAATGTCCAGCCTTGCGAGCCTGGCTTGCTGAACGGGCGAAGATGGATCCGCCGGAGTCTTGCGATGCGCTCTTTATCAGTGAACGGCGCAAACCGTTATCCCGTGTGACAGTCTGGCTTTTGATCAATCAGGTCGCTCAGGCGGCCGGCCTTGAGCATCTTGAGATTCACCCGCACATGCTTCGGCACAGTTGCGGCTACGCCCTGGTTAATAAAGGCACCGATATTCGGATCATCCAGGGATATCTCGGGCATCGCTCGATCTCTAGCACGGTGAGATACACCACACTGGATAGGAAACGGTTCGCGAAACTGTTTTAAGTTTCGCTGCTTGTGCGAGTTCGCCCAAAACTCCCGTCATCAAAACCAGCGTTTCAATCGGAGTATGTGTTGAATTTCGCCTTAAAGGGTGGGAAGCGCGACCGTCGGTCGCGCTTGTTCGATCGACATTGGCCAGCTTGTTCCACAACCGGCAAGCGATTTCACTCAAACTCACCCACGTTAGCCAGCACCCACATTAGCTAGCAGTTGATCGCGGTGATCCAGGTGTCTACGGGTTGGTCGCACAAATGTCCTTTAAAGGGGGAAACCAGGCTTATGACTATTCGAACACCGCTAGGTCTGACCGGTGTTGTTTTAGGACTTTGCAGATTTAAGACATTACGGATGCAGGCATTGCGAAGGAACATATTGTAATCTGGTGCCCATGAACTGGTCTGGGGAGCCGAGAAAGTTAATCCATCGAAGTCCGAGAATTTGGAAGCAGCGGAAAGCGGAGCTGGAGGAACTATGGCGGCAGGGTCAAAACTGGGCGCTAGAAGAACTGCAGCAGCTTCGGCAGGCAGAGCGTGTAAAAAATCACCGGGCGTACGAGCAATTTAAAGCGAGGCGCACTCCCGAAGGACTGAGGCTCAAGTGGCGCGAGGCAAAACGGGCTCAGCGTGCCGCAGCGGCAGCTGCACATGCAGAAGCCGAAGAGCGCAAAAGGAGAGATGAAGAATTGGCGGCGAAAGCAGCGGCACTAGCAGCCGAGGCAGAACGCGAAAGAAAGTCTCGGGAGCCGGTAGCCGAGAGTGGCAACGAAATGGAGCTGGAGATAGTGCTGATTCCTCCCAATCCCAGGATGGTAATCTGTGCGTATCGGGCGGTGAGCGGAGAACGCCGATGCGTGGTGCGGGTGGGCCGGAATGCGAATTTTAGGCGAGGAATGAAGTTGGTAATAAAGCGACCGGCTGCTGGCCCAGAGGGTGAACCATGGACGTATGACGGATTGTTGCCACGGCGCACCGGGCATTGGTGAACTTTTTCAAACCGGACACAACATTTTTGTCGACGTCAGTCTGCCTGCGTTGGCCCAGGAAATCCTGCCAAATCGTTCAAAATTCTGATATATCGCATCGCGTGAGGGGTCGTGCACCATCGCAACCCTCCTAACACCCCCAGAAGCAATATGAACGCCATCGACAAGACCTCGAGAGAGTCACTGATCAAAGCCAACTTGAAAGCTGTTGAAGCTCATTTTCACAATGAAGCCCTTAACGAAATCGAGAACGCGTGTGAGCTTTACACTGAGGATATTGTTTGGGAAGCGCCAGCTCGAGGCCTCCTTTTCCGGAACAAACAGGACGTGATCGACAATTACCGCAAAATGTTCGCCAGTGTGAGAGATGTCGAGTTCCAGCCGTTGCAACGATTTGCGACACAAGATCGGGTGGTGGACGACAGTGTCGCTCGCTTTAAGGTCATCGGTCCCTATTCCGTTCCGGTCCCAATTGGATCAAAGGTCGAGATGCGCCTCGTCCACATTTTCGAGATGCGCGATGGCAAGATCGCAAAGGAAATAGCCTTCGAGATGTGGAAAATATTGAAAAACTAGCTGCTTTTCTCCGAAAGCGCTTTTTCCTTTTGGGTTCCACGACAGATCTGAAATTGTCCTTTGGTGCAACACCGTATTGTCCTTTCGTGCAACACGTTTATTTTGTATAATCTTTTGGTATACAGCCTTGTACTTTGATGCAGCACAGTCATGTACTGGTTGCAATGACTGATGCCTTAGGACTGGAGTCTTCTAACTGGGCACTGGCTCGTGGGCGGCTCCCTCGATCCACGGAACGTCACCGGCTGTCACCACCATCTTCGGTCCGCTAGTAACAAGCTATTGCTTGGTAACTGGCTATTGGTGCAAAGCTGTATTGTCCTTTGGTGCAATGTGGCAGCTTCCATCTCATTTACGCCGATCACGCCACCGGGTTCGATTGGGTTTCAGGAAATTCGGGTGCCGGCTATCAGCGGGTGCCAGGTGGCAGCAAATAGAGCGTCAGGGCGAAGATCAGGTAAACCATTAGCACGAGCACGCCGACGAACCACGCCGATCGGCCGCTGTTGGTCACGAGAGAGGCGGTAAGAGCGGCGATGAGCATCATTACTACGGCGCCCGGCCAGAATCGCAGATCCATTGGCGCCGGGCCGATGACGTAACTGAGCAGCACGAGCACCGGCGCTACGAAGAGCGCGATCTGGGAGGCGCTTCCGAGTGCGATGCCCACGCTCAGGTCCAGCCGGTTCTTGCGTGCGCCGGAAAATGCCGAGGCCATCTCTGCCGCCGCACCCACGAGCGCCACAACGATGAACCCCACAAACGCGGGAGTCATGCCAAACGCCACCGCGGCCTCCTGCACCGATTCGACGAAGATCTCGCTCACCAGCGCCACCAGCACGGTGACGCCCACGAGCGTAGCGAGCGCCAACCCAATCGGCCACGGCTCTTCGCCTTCTTCCCCGTGTGTCACGCTGCCGAAAAACTCGCGGTGCGTCTTGAGCGAAAAGAGCATGCCCAGTCCGTAGGCGGCGATGAGCAACACCGCCAGTCCCACGCTCAATTTGTTTGTGAACGCCCCGCCGGTCGTGGAATCGGCTTCGGCGACCGCCGACGGAACCAGAAGCGCGATCGTGGCCAGAAAGAGCAGCCCGGCCTGCAATCGGGCGCTGACCCGGTTGTATTCCTGCGTGTGGTATTTGATGCCGCCGAGGAGAAACGACGCCCCCAGCATGAACAAGGTGTTGGTGACGATCGCGCCGGCGATGGACGCCTTTACCAGCATCGTTTGGCCTGCGCGCAAGGCCGCCAGCGCGATGACCAATTCGGTCAGGTTCCCCAGCGTGGCGTTGAGCAGGCCGCCGACCGCATCGCCCGTCTTGGCCGCCACGGACTCGGTGGCATGACTCAACAGCGCGGCCAGTGGCACGATCGCGAGGATCGACAGCAGAAAGAGCAGTGTGTGCGCTTCCGGCCGGGCCTTCCCGGCGATGAACACGACGGGCACAAAGAACAGCAGCCAGAGCAGCGGGTTGTGACGAATCTCTTTCAGCAGAGCTATCATGGTTCAGGCAGCCGGGCACTTCCCTGGTTTAAGCCAAAGACTTTGGTGAAGACGGCGAAGAACAATCCCGTGGACAAGCCGCACATCAGGATGCCCGTGAGCGCTTCGACGCCGCCGACCAGACGCCACTCCTTCGGCAACACAAGGTCACCGTAGCCCGTAGTGGTGTAGGTCACAGCGCTGAAATAGAATGCCGACGTTAGGTCGGGCATCCCATGCTTCCATGCATAAAAGAACGCCCAGACGGTAATCTGGAGGAGATGCATCAGGACCGTCCAGCCCGCGACGCAAATGAGCATCCACGTCGCCGACCAGAAGCGGCCTTCAATCGTTGCCGACCGTCCCTTCATCCAGCGAAAGGCGGCGGTCAGGCCGATCGCGTGGATCGTCACGCAAACCGCCATCAGGCACCAGGCGATCAAAAGTTTCGAAAGCATCGACAATCGGATGAAATCGTCCGGCTGCTATCCGGCAACGGACGCGGGTTGCAACTTCCACACCCGGTCGCAGTGGTCGCCCGTGCGTACGGCAGTGGGGATCGACGGGCGACCTCGCCGGCGGTGAGACCAAGTGAGGCGGGATTCGTGGCGTTCATCCTTGGTAGAGTTGAGAGCCACATACAATTACCCCGATGCAGCCGTGCGGGCAATCGGACCAAGGTACTACGTCGTGATACACAGAAACGCGGAATGCCGGTCCACTTGCGACGTGGACTTTCATCAAAGCGGCCCTAAAAGTGAGAGATAAAGGACCGGGCCTTGACTGTCAGACGAGAATCTTGCCTCAAGAGCTAGTTGCTGCCGGCTAGTAACAATCCGAGTTATACCGAGGATTCGTGCTCGGTGCCCGATAACCGAACGCGGTGCGATTAGCGTTGAGAGCTGAGACAACGCGAGATAGAGCGGGAAAGTTGTCATGGAGGAATGAAGCTGCTGGTGAAACGACCGGCTAACGGCACGGAGGCTGAACCATGGGCATATGACGGAGCGATTCCACGACGTTTCGGGCATTAGTGAGTTTTTATCAGCGAATCCATCCAAAAGCTATTGAGTTTTGCCAGAGCTACGCCCGGTCGGCCGAGGAGAGAACTTACGTCCGAGCGATTGCCGGAGTCTGCTATTGAGACGCCACGAAAACGCTTGGCGTTGGGGCCGAACAACGCAAATCTCCTTGCTCGGAACGGAGCGGTGGCAATCGTGTTGCCAATGCGGGTTTTTGCAGCGATAAGCCTCGCGATCTGGACTTGGGTGGGACCATTTGATCAGTTAGCCGGTGCCCAGCAGAGCTTCTCCGCTGCTCAGGCAGTCTTAAGCTCGCAACTACACCTGTTCGTGCCCGTCTCCATCAACGGTACCAGACGGACTTGGTGGCTGGTTGATACCGGGGCACCGGTGTCAATAGTCTCAAATTTCTTGCGGCAGAGGCTGTCTCTCCCTGGACCACCGGCCGGGTCCGGCATCAATGCGACGATCATGAGCCGCGGCAAAGCATACTCGGTTGCGTTCGCCATTAGCATCAACCTTAACGGCGCAGAACTTGGACCCGATTATTTGCGTGTCGAACAAATCAATCACCTTGTAAGCGAAAAGAGTAGCGCAGTTACGGCGGGATTTGAAAAGGGCGGAATCATGGGAATGAGCCAGCTGTTGAGGCGGGGAACGTTCATTAACTACAAGACGCTTCAACTATTCTTTGCCCGAGGCAGTTCCAAGCTCCCGCTGACGCGTGAGGGATACGAAAAAATGGGATTTACCTACGTCCCATTACGGATAACACCCAAGGGGTACATCGACGTCGAGGGAACCATCGGCGGCTCGACCTACAGCTTTCTGTTGGATACCGGAGCATTTGTGAGCATCCTGGAGCCCAAGATCCGGGAGCGCAATCACCTCGCTTTCAATGATACCAGAGTCATTTTGACAGCTCCTTACGCCGGGATAAAAGAGGTCCGCCTGACACAGGCGACAGTACCTGGATTTAGAATTGGGTCTCAGGATCTGAGTGACTTTCGAATCGGTTTTGCCGAATCTCATAATTTCGACCCCGGCTTTCGCCATGAGTACGGTGGAATTCTGGGACCGGACTTGCTGCACTATCACGAGGCGCTCATTGACCTTGGAAATCAGGCGCTATATTTGAAGCCAGACTACCGAGGCCACAAAAGGTAAAACGCGGTTGCGGAACAAGACAAGCTAGGGCGGTCGTGATTTTTCCACCCTTAGTAACAATTCGGGTGATACCGGAAACTCGTGCTCGGTGGCCGATAGCCGAACGCGGTGCGGTTGGCGCTGAGAGCAGATGCAACTCGGGACATGGCGAGAAAGTCGTCGTGGCTAAGCCCGTAAGCCAAAGCGCGGCCAGTGTAGGTTCGCGCTTCCCGGCTCAAGACTTTGATCCCAGCCAAGATGAGCCGGCCGGCATTTTCTGGAGTTACCAGCTTAAGCAGCTCGGATATGTCAGATGAACTCTCCAGTCGTGGTACTGGGGAAGGTGCCGAAGTGAATACTCCGTCCGCATCGTGATCGGAGGTGATACCTAACAGGTCGCTGACCTAGTAACCTGGGTTGCGACGGAAACAATCGCGGGACGCCGGGAAACCGGATATTTCAAAATACCTATTAAAATCTAACGCCAACTCTGCGTCGCTGAACCTGTTACGCCTGCCCCGTCTGGAGGGCGACTGCTCGAAGCCGAGTTTTCGCTCCCAACAGCGGCGCAAACTTTGGAGATACCTTCCTGGCACCCCTCAAGAATTCGTAGCTTTTCCTCGGTAGACCATTTTGGTCTACTGGTTCGCATAATCCTAGAAGCTAAAGCTAATGGTGCCAGTCACCGCGTTGGATTCATAATTGGTTCGGCCCAGCTCTCCCCGATACCCGACATAAGTCGAAATTCTTGGCGTCCATTGAACGCCGACGCCAGCATTGATAATTGCGCTATCGTGACCCAAATCTGGGCCGAAAACCGTCGCACTAGTTCCCGGAAAGTTCACAGAGCTAAAAGTCACGGGCAATTTGGATGTTTTGTATTCATGCTCCCAAGCCGCCCATAGAACTGGAATTACGATGATGTGACCAACGTGCCAGGTATAAGACGCCTGAATCCCTAGATCGGTTTTCCAAGATTCTTCGGAATCCTCGTGAATGTTCAGCGGCAAAAGCGACGCGCTTTCGGTGAATCCGTCGATATGTACATTAGTATATTGAGCGGCGAAAACCGGACCGAAACTGAGATTCCCGAAGGCGAAGTTATATCCAGTATCCACGAAGGTGCTAAATAGATAGCCTTCGGTGCTTCCGTTTGCGAAGCCTCCCCCTAGGACTTGCCGGTGGCTATCATAGCTATTGCCGCCGCCGTATATGCCTCCGTTAACGTAAAAACCTCCGCGCCAATAGGTGGCATACAGGCCTCCGAGGCCGGTATCGACATCAATGTTGCCCGGCTGAAGATCGGTCCAGGTATGGGCGTACGAGCCGAATCCACCAATCGCTAAGCAATCGGTGATCCGATAATCGACTCCTACCGATACTCCGCCGGTCGTAAAGTCATAACCTTTTATGCGGTTGTCATCATCAACCGAGACCCAATCGCCCCAACCGTTCACCCAAACACCCCAACGGTTTGTCGGAACGGGTTGAAACACTGGCGCTGGAGCTTTTCCTTCTTTTTGAAAAACAGTCTCCTTACCAACAGGTGGCGCAGGGGTTGGTAACGGCGACACATAACCCGTCGATCCCTGTCGAATTTGCAGCATGCGATCAGTCAAATTAAACCTCTCCATATTTGCTCCCGAAAAGGAAACTTCAAACATAGAGCTTAGCTGTTCGGCAGTCGGGCTTAGGGCCGCCAGCAAGAAGCTGAGCGGTACCCGATCTTCGGGGCCTACCGGCGGAATTGGCATCGGAATAACATCAATAATCGGCGGTTTGGGCTTCGGCGGAGAGGGGCCAGGCGTCACCCCCGTCAGGTAGGTCAGGACTATTCCATTGGGAGCAACGACCTCGACGGCTACCGGCCTCAATTGAGGCTGCAGATTGGGGTTGTTATTAAAGGCGGAATCGTCCAGAAGGGAGAAATTGCCGGTCCGAGTGCCATTGCTGCGCAAAATTAAAAAGGCATCCCCGTTGGAAGGGTGGAACCCGCCCAGGGAACTCACGTCCAAGGTTCCGTTCACAGATGCATTACCCCCAACCTGCACGTGGTCGTACTGCTCACCGTTTATACCGCCGATGCCAAGTGAAAGGGTGGAATGCATTCTGTAGTTTCCGCCAATATTTAGAACAGAAGCTTCACCCGTTGAAGCAAACTTTACTCCACTTTGGAACGCTAACATGCCTTGGTTAAGGGAAACATTTCCCGTGACCGTTGAGGTGTCGGTTATGTTCCAGGTGCTTCCGCTTTCGATCGAAACGTTCGTGGCGTCCTGTATCGCACCTGTCAACACCGAATTGTTCGATAGGTTAACATTTAAGATGGCCTTCTCGTTGACCAGCACGTTGGCGAGGATGTTCCCGTTCAGGATGACGTTTCCGTCCGCATTTAGGTTCAAGGTTCCGACGGGTGAGGATGGAGCCGGTCGAAACACATCCAACAGCGTCCCGTTTCCCGGATTTATCGTGGTCCGATTCTTCAAAGTGACGTCTGCGTTGGATTGGGCGACCCAGTCGATTCCATCCGCCTGCGAGGTGTTTACCACGGTATTGTCCAGGGTCGTGCCGGTTCGTAGAACGGAGAACAGTTTGCGTTCCATCGCACCTCATCGGAACGAGATATGGCGCCTGGAACGCATGGCGAGCTAACGAACCCCTGGTCAAGTTCCTGCCGATGAAAGAGCCGCCGGTCATTAAATGAAACAAGCGGGCCGGATCATTTTCGAAGGAGTGCTGGCTACCCGGTTCTGGATCAGAACATTGGACTTAGAAAAGGACATTGATACCCGAGCGTTAATCCTCGCACGGTCTGAACGCAAATGGGGTGCAATACCGATTGTAGCCCAATACAAAGTCGATGAGCGTTTAAGTTTTGTGTACCTAGTTGTCGCTCAGGTCGATGCACTGGGGATCAAGGATGGAAGCGGAGCGATCTATTACGCCAGTCCGGAAAGACTGGAGGAGGTAACCAAGCTCAGGGACGAGATGGCGAAGGATGTCCTGGCAGGCATGGAAAGTGGACGTTTCGATGAAGTAGTCCCAATCGAAGAAAAAGAAGAAGGCAAACGCCTAGACTAAGATCAGAACGCAAAAAAGACGCTCGAGGTTGACCCAGGAGCGTCTTTTCGGGAGCGGGCTGGTGATTGGATGGAGGGTTAGCTATTTCTCAACAACGTAAGCCTCGGGACTGCTTGTATGGCTTTTGGGTTTAGGCGAAGGAGACGGAGTTGAAGCTGGAACAGGAGCATGAACGCTATAATCTGCTTCGTAATTTCGAGTGGGCAGGACTGCTTTGATCGTTCGCAATTGATCCAGCGGCCGTGTTGAGTCGTAGAGAACCTCACACAAGTTTTCTAGATCACTGCGGGTCTGAGTCATTTCATTAATCCCATCAACGATCTCGAAGTCGCCGGGATCATGCGACCTTTCTTATAAGGAATCCGGTTTCCCTGATCGCGCCAGTAGTGGATAGCCAGGGTGATGTCGTCTGCCAAGCGCTTTCGTTCCTGATAATTTGGATCCTGAAATCGTCGATACTCTTCGGGATGAGCGGCATTGTAAGCGTCATTGACCCGCCGGCTTTCATGCCTTGACCAGGCAATCAGCCCAGTAAGCAGAATTAAGAGAACGCCTACGGCAATAAACAGTTGCTTCCAATAGGCGACGATTGCACCGGCTACAATGGGGGCTAGACAAAGAGCCAGCATACATCCGAAAACGGTCAGAATCGTGGTCATGTTTAGTATCCTTGGTTGAGTAGAAAGCTGTCTAGCCGGCGCTGCAGATTTTCTCGGTCGATTGCATCCGATAGGCGTTGATATTGGCGATTGATGTATTTAGAATCAATTCGACCCCAATTCCACGTTCTGATTATTTCTTGGGAACTCGGACAAGAGTCACCGCCGAAAGCAGTGACGCCGGAAAAGAGAACGATTAAAAAAGATAGTTTCATTACTTGCGTGCCTTCAGTTGCGCGAGCGTCCCTTCGCCAAGCTGCATCGCTTGGTTCTGAGCGCTCTGGTTCCGGAAAATTGCTGAAAAAATTCAGCCATTGCACTGTCTCCAGCTTGGGGTTCGCCGGCCAGGACCGGGCACATTTCTCGTGCTCGGGAGTCGGAGTCCGACAAATTTGGCAGAAGGTTTGGTTCTTGCGTTTACGCATGTGGACCTCCAACCTGCTGCAAAGCGCATGACGGCGTCTGGTCCGTCGTCCTCATTTGATTACTTTGTTAGGTTCGATGCGGTAGATGTTACCAAACCCGTCCGTAAAGCTCTTATAAACGGCTGAGCGTCACGGCCAATAAGATCGCGCTGGCTAGCAGCGCGCTAATAATGAGGTATCGTTTCATGTTTGTTAGTCTAGATTCCCCAAAACGCCTTGCAGTTGAGCCGGATCGAATTCCCGGCGCGGACCAAGCTTCGGTTGAACACTCAAAACCGAGATGGAATACAATGCACTATATATGTATTCTATATATCGACCTGATGTGTATGCAGTGTAGCCGTATCGTATACAAAGTCGCACGTTTTGCGTTTCCACTTGTAGAGCGTGAAGAGGCAAAAATCAGACTGGGTGGGTCGGATACTAATCGATTCTGCCTCCGTGCTTACTCCGGTATTGCCGTTCTTTAGTGCCGCTGGATCGCCCCCCAACTGATCTTTTCGTTCGACACCGCACTTAGGACGAGCCATCTCCAGGTACCCAATGACTGGATCAGTCTTGGTCCGGCTATGATGGGCAATACTCCGAGAGGATCTCATCATCTTAGAATCAACGATGCTGTCTTACGGATCGTGAGGAAGATAACTTCCACCCACATAACCACGGAAGCCGTGCCACTCGATTGGGTACCACCAAGTATCGGCATCCCAAACAGCATCTTTGTCAAACGCAAAAATATCAACCGCGTCGGCGGGTATTTCTGTGATGGCTCCAAATCTCGTTCCGGGTCCGCTTCGCAATTTTAGTGTGTCATTTGGCGCAACGTTAACTACCCAAGTCGGAATGAAACGTTCCGGATGTTTGAGGATTCTCCCGTCGGGCCAAGTTCTACTCTTTGCATCCGGAGTAGAAATCGGTGTCGGCTGCGGCGTTGGCGTCGGCGATGGAGTGGCAGGCATCGCCCGAGGGGGAATCGGTGTCGGCTGTCGCATTGGTGTAGGCGACGCAGTAGCGGACATTACCGGAGTGGGAATCGGCGTTGGCGTCGGCGACGCAGTAGCAGGCGTCTCCGGAGGGGGTGCCGGGTCGGGGTCAGTTGCCTTTGAGATTAGGTGTTGCGAACAATTCTTTGGAACACTCGAAATCGCCCCGACTAGGAGAAACCAAATCACACATCCAGCAGCTCGAGATAGGGGATTTTGACCGCTCTGTTTGGGCGCAGTCTGGCGACGCCGAGGGAACGGAGGAGTAACGAATGGGGGGATCGGGTTGGGAGTTCTTGTCGGGCCGGCAGGCGACGGTGTCGAAGGCGGTCGAGCAGGAGGGGCAATGGGACCAGGGATCGGGGTCACCCTCAGCGCTTGGTCTTCACGTGTGACGATCTTAATTTGAACATCCAAGGGAGTGCGCATCCACGAAGGGAGCTTGGAAGACGGCTGCTTTACGAGATCCAAAGGACTGAGGCAATTTAACGGATCCTGGCCGCATCCCTTCTCTAAAGCAGCGACTAATTGCTGAATCGCGTTGAGCTTCCTCAACTTTGCAAAAAGAGGTGAGGCACCAGGTGACTGAAAATCAGCTTTTGTAAAAATAAGATTCTCATCGTGGTGTGCGGTCCAAAGTTGAGGACACTCGGCAATAGCAATCAATGAGATATAAATGACGAGGGCAGAGAAGCTATCCAGCGTGGCAGAAAAATGATGTGCAGCACGTGCAGGGTGCTGGTAGTGGCGGTGTCCCAATTCCGCAGCTTTCCAGCCTTTCATCGCCGGCACGTACATCCCGTCGAGGTCGACTAGATGGATTTCATTTTTGTCGACGATTATGTTCCCGTGTTGAAGATCCCCGTGTGCAACGCCGGCCTTTTTTAGCGAGTCGATCGTCACCAGCCACTGACCAGCAAGATCCTTTAAGGCGTCGGCGTGCTGAAAGATTTGGGACACGTAGACGTCGAGAGGCAGCCCATCTATCCATCGCATCTTCAGAATTGGATATCTTTGGACCGGCATTTTGATGCCCTGCGGATCGTATTTGAAACTGGCAAGGCCGGGGACCGATACTTGGCTTAATTGACTTTGGATAGCGCGATAGCGCTGCTCCCTGTCTCCAAGAAATCCGCGAAAGCATCGTAGAGCCAGTGCCCCACCATTGGCCCTCTTAAGTTTGAATGCGTAGGCAAATTGACCGGCAGCAACCAACGGCATGCCGAGGTGGTCAGTGGCCGGCATCGCAGTTTTTAACTCGGGGTCAACGAAGGATATGGAGGGATTTTGGATCGCCTCTGAGAAGTCTCTGCCACTTGGCCACTGTGTTCCTACCATTTGAGTCACCCTTGCTTATGGAGCGACTTGGGTTCTAAGAACTCCTACATCGTCGTTTCGGAGACTGCCGTTCGATCTCGCACGCTCAATAAATTCGTCCAGATCGTTACGAATTCCGCGATTGAGCATCTCTTCAAATTCGAGGATTTGTTCCGGAGCATGCTTTGCGGCGCGCAAGAACCACGCCGCGATCGCATCGGTTAAAAGAAAGAGGACATCGCCCGGCAGTGCCTCGCCTGTCCGTTCCTCAATCCCTTCAAGCGTTGTATTCTGGACGCTGCTCTTTGACGGCAGAAGGATCGGTCTGAAGCCGAAGTTTTGGGGATCGTCCAGAGGGAATGACGTTAGAATCGCTTTTTGCCGCCATACTACTAGACAAGCATCCCCGATTGCTATAGCCCGCCAACGTAGATGCGAACCTTGTTCAACGAACCACAATGCGACAAAAGCAGCGTACGCTCCTGAGCGAGCCTTTTCCTCGGCGAACCATGACAATTGCCGGTCCCGCCAACGCTCATCAAAACGATCGCCTAGGCTCTTTGCCCATGCGGCACGCTCTTCTAGCGTTTCAAACGGCTTCTTATATTGTGTCCAGTGCTTGACGAGAAGGCGAGCCCAATATCTTGACGCAAAGCCTTCTGTCGCTCCATCGGCTATACAGAATCGCCTTCTGGTCTTGTTAAAAGAATATGAGTCCTCACATTCTCTGGCCTCAGAACCCTGTTTGGGGGCCAAGTAGCAACTAACCGAAAGATCAGGGATGACCCGAGACTCGGTCATCGCAAATTGGCGGGCCGAGTTCCAATCTCGAAAAACTGTGCTACTGACACGGGGTCGCCGTTAAAGACAAAACCACGTGCCCCAACTTCAGTTTTGATTCCCAATTCACCAGCGACTCTTTGGAAAGCTTCAGGCAGAGGGCTGGAAAGGTTAAAGAGCGTCTTTGAGAATTCGTCGGGCAACTGAGAATCGTTTGAAGGATATTCGATTTTCAGCGAATGGCGAGAAGACGCATGGCAATTGAAAAACACCACGGCATCATCATTTGCGCTCCGGGACAAAATCTCTTGCCCGACCTGGCTTGGATCCCCGTCGGTTGATTCTCCGTCGGTAAGGTGCAAGATGGTCGGAGGAAAGCCGTTTTTGTGTTCTAACACCCATTGGTCGAGGAGGTCGCGGACAATGCCAAAGGCCTGACACATCGGCGTAGCGCCATTTGAAACCGGGTCCATCCAAATTGGGAAACGAATCTTGGTGTCAACGACACCCCCTGCGTTATCTGAAACCTTTTTAGTCCGATCCTCGAGGCGCGCCGGCATTCCGGCAACCTCCGAGATAGGAATTGCGGTTCTTCCGACGAGGCTGCCACCGAAGGCTGGACCAACAGTCCCGCCATAGCCTATGACAGAAAGGTAATAGTAATCCCGAATCTCTTCCGTTCTAGTGCACCGGATCACGAGATCGTGGATCGTGCGGTTCACTACGTCGGCGACAAAGTCGGCTTTTCTTAGTGAATTTTCAGTCCCGAACACATCGCTCATCGAAGAGGACTGGTCGATTATGAAAATGAAGCTCGTGGGATTTCCGCGGCTTATCTCAGCAGTATATTGCATGGTGTTTCTTCTATTTTTTTTGTTAGACCAATATGTATGTTTATTGTCGCATCTGGCTTTGCTGAGCTCCGTTCGTGCCGCTGTCCTTTGGGGCGAACGTGCCGGTTAACCAGATCAACGCCAGCAGAATGCCCAGCAGCGTCAGCAAGCTCAGGAAGATCCGAATAATGGCTGCCGGTCCCAGAACAAGCAGCCGAGCAGGAAGATTAATAAAATTGCGCCTAGATGCATTGTTCACTCTATGTTTTGGTAGATGCCCGTTATACTCTCCAATTGAAACTCAAGTGGTTCCGGTCGAATCGGATCTTGAACGCGAATAGAAGCCTCGCCGGTGAAAGAGAGGCAACTGGGATGGAGAACGGTAAACGTCATCCCACAAGCCGCGTCGGGACGTCGCCGGATCACAAATGGCCTAAATGGGACCGCATTCATGCGTGTTAGAATATCTACCTTACGTTGCTCGATAGACTGAGGCGGTTGTTCGGGCCACGCTTCAGGCGGTGCGCTCGGTTTCACGGCGAAGGCGTTGCCTAGGAATGCCTTGACATGGTCCAGGGGTTTGCGAACGAGCTTTCTTAAGTACCAAGGGAATTCCTCTAACAGCCAAGACAACTGGCTTAAGACTCGGAGTGCACGGACTTCGAATTCTTGGAAATAGAGAAGCTTAACGCCGTTTTCAAAGATGCAGAGAAACCGGAGGTTTAGATTGACTGAGAGCCAGTCAGCTTCGCGGATAGTGATTATACGACCGTCGTTAAGATAGATCCTCATCGCGCGAAACGGCCGGGCGTTTTGGAGGTAAGAGAGTGTTGCTAATAAATCGTCCGTTGGGATCGGTTCGACACGAACGAAGGAATCGGGAGCGTCGTATTCTGGACCTGCCTTGGCACGCTGCTGTGCCTGGGCACGTTGCTGGCGCTCATCAATCTCACGTGAAAATGATTGAGCGACTTTGACCATCTCGGCTTTGGGCTCGAGTGAACGTGCGAATTCGATTGCCGTCTGCATAACGTAGTCGAAGCAGTCTTCCTTAATGAAAATCTCCGCTCGCTCGCTTTCAGGCACCACCACGTCAGGCTCGGCTAGCGGTCGGGTGTCGCCTTCCGATGTGCGCTTGGCACCCACCGCCAGCCGTGTGTAATGGGCTAAGGGTTCCGCAAGATTAGTGAACGCTTGCCGGTCGGCTTTGCCGATGAACAGTGGCCCGCACTTCTGTTGCTCGCCAACATTAGTGAGCACCGGCGCATATGTACCGTCAAAAAATGCGCGGTACATAACCACGGTGCCGCTGTCCGGCATTGCTTTATTGAAGTCAAAAAGAATTTTGTTTTCCATCGCTCTGTGTTGGTCGTTGGCCGTTTTACTTCTTATCGAGTCTCTGCCAATTAGCTGATATACAAAATGGTAGTTTGCATACTTAGTATTGTTAATGTCGACATTTAGAAATCAAAGTTTAGGAAAAATCTCGGTGGCGCGGTGCGGAGCCAGAAACCTCAACAGACTGGTTTCAGTGGGGGCATTGAACCCGAAGCAGCTGAGCCAAACGGTGTGTCGTAATGTTACTTATGAATGTTTGTCTACTTACTGCCTCCCGTAGGAGCTATTTGTGCAGATCGTGGTCGTACTTCACTTGTGCATCCATCGGTTCGGCACCTGCGCCCCGCCTACTATTGCCGAGATCCGAAAGATCGCTCCCATCACTATCACGATGCTGACAACAGGGATGAGCTGCAAAAGCATCCAGAACGGGATCGGCTAAGAACCAAGTGAATCCCAACATCAAATTTTATCCTCCTTTTCTCAGTTCTTGAGCACTTGCCCGGCCCAGCACGCTCCGGCAATGAAGGCTGCTACCTCGACCGGCACATTGCCCTTGGCGTGGCGAGCGCCGATCTGCAGATGATAGGCCCACGCCGCTTCGATAACCGAAGAATCGAAGCTATCCGTTCCGAGGTTTGAATTAGTTTGCCGCCGTGCTTGTCACATACATACGTCTTTCGGTGTATGCAATATTCATCGTGCGGCTTTTGAACCCTTGTCAAGCGAGGATGTATACAAAAGATCGATGTTGCATTCTATTTGCTTGAACCGCTTCAGTGCCGACCTGGTACTTATTGGTGAAAATTCTGCCCCAATGCGCCAGCCCTCACCCGCTAATAATGCAAATGAAGAGACCGAAAAAGTATCGTTCCTCGTAGTTAAGAGGATTCGCGAGGCGATTCTCGATGAGGTTTTCAAGCCTGGAGACCGCCTGACGGAAGCCGAATTGGTAGAGAAATTCGAAGTGAGCCGATCGCCGGTCCGCGAGGCGCTCCTAGCACTCGAAAAGGAAGGCACAATAATTATAAGCCCGTTTAAAGGCGCGATCGTAAAGCCACTCTCGCAAGAAGAGGTCTTGGATATTGCGGAACTCAGGTGGGAAAGACACGCCCAACACGGACAGGACGTGGAAATTCAAGGGCCAGAATACCGGAACGGGATACGCCGCGATTAATGTCTCCAATGGTTTCGGGACTCACTCCGAATTGGGCACCCAGCGCGCAATAATCCAGGTGGCTCTCTTTCAACAGCCGCAGGATCTCAGCCACCTGCGCGTCACTCAATTTACGCCTATTCAGCCCACGTGACACACCCTCAAAACTACCTCAGCTGCCTGACCTCGATGCGATAGCGCGAGAGTTCATCATAATTATTGCGCAACACAATGGTGTCCAGGTAGATGACATGAGCCGACAGCAAGCAACACCCGTTGCTATACTGTCGGCTCTTTATGAATAACAAAACTGAAACAATCGGAACGATTGATCCAATCCAAGCACAAGTAGCATTGAGGAGTAGGCT
>Ga0209647_1001041_pt1 | contig 24552 bp, 17 predicted proteins | sample GraSoi_2013_60cm_FD_185827 | JGI IMG/M metagenome (GOLD analysis project Ga0209647, IMG submission 185827) | Grasslands soil microbial communities from the Angelo Coastal Reserve, California, USA - Sample 9_17_2013_60cm (SPAdes) (version 2) | ecosystem: Environmental > Terrestrial > Soil >... | reverse complement strand
AGATCAACTGGAAGTGTTGTCCTTTAGTGGCTCAGAACCCGATCACACGGGCTTTCCTTGAGCAGATGGCAAAAGAACAGAAGTCTCGGAGTACCATTGAGAACTACAGTCGTGACCTCAACGACTTCTTGAGCGCCTTCCCGGATATCCCTTTCTCAGAACTCATCGAGGCCGATGAAAGCAGGATTGCTGACTACGTCGATTGGCTCTGGAAGCGAGAGGCACAGCAAAGAGCTGGGCAACAGAGGGGTCGCAGCAAGATTACCTACACTTCTGGGTCCAAACTCGCACCAGCGACGATCCGACGGCGCATCAGTACGCTCCGCAGCTTCTACCGCTGGAGTATCCGGCTCCGTCACCGACGAGATACCCTCAATCCCGTTCGAGAAGGCATTCGAGGCCGAGAGCGGGGCCTCGTCCCTGTTCCCATCTCGGTTCCCTGGATCCCCGACGAGAGGCAGTGGAAAGCCATCTTGAAGCATGTGCTGACAAACTGCTCGCTTCGCGATCAAGTCATTGTGCTGCTCGCCCATGATGGGGCACTGCGCCGTGAGGAGCTTGTCCAGTTGCGCTTTGATGATATTGATTGGCGAACCCATACCATCACCATTCGAGCTGAGACCACGAAGAACCACATGCCAGGAACCATCGTTCTCTCGCACCCAACCTTTATCCGGCTCAAAGAATATATCGAAGAAGATCGCGCTGCCCTCATCAGGTGCTACAGTGCTGACTGGAACGGCCCCCTTTTCCTCTCCGATTCGCAAAGAAACCCAGGCCAGCCTCTCAGCAAATGGACGGTGAAGGACATTTTCGACCGTATTCGTGATGCCCTGCATCTTCCCCAATTGACTCCCCACAAGATGCGACACTTGATGCCCGACTCCACTCAAAAAAAGCGGGATGGAATTGCTTGAGGTCAGTCGCTACGGGCGCCACAGAAGGCTTGCCAGTACGGAAGTGTATCTGCACACGGATCTTTCGGATCTGGCACGTGATGGAAACTGTGCCCATCGTCGTCTCGAAACACTGATAGCGCAAGTGGAGGCCGAGGCTCATGACAGGATCTAACGCTCCGCTTCAGCTGTCTGCTTCTGCACCATTGTGGTCGCCACCCGTTCTCCCGGCTACCTATCCCGATCGCCATCCGCGTCTGACCGATGCGGAAAAAACGCTCATGGAGCAGTACGCCACGGCACCAGCCGAGTTCATGACAGGAGGACGAGCCAGAAATGCCCTTCACCAACTCGCGCGCTTTGATACTCCTTTCATGGACATCGTCAAGCTGACTTCTCATATGGATACCACTGTGGTTGCTGCTCGCCGCCACTTGTTTACCTACATGGTCCAAACCGGACTCGCTTTCTGGGCTTGGCCCAAAGAGATCTGGGTGGAGGTGATCCAGGCCGGACCCGGGCGAACCCATACCTCTGGCACCAGATTCTGGATGCTGCTGTTAGCGTATCTCTTCTGTGATGTGCTCTATGTGGGCGCCTTCACCGCATATGGAGCCATGGCCGAGGTCATCTTCGGACAAAGCATGGTGGCAACTGAGGTGGACAAAGTCCGCACCCCCCTGGTCGAAGCTGGCTACGCGGCGGATCAGAAAGAAGGAGGTCGGCTCCAATGGTTGACCACCTTGTGCATGCTCGTCAACCGAAATCCTTCGATCGAAGCCTTTTCCGCTCAGCTTCTCCTCACCGTCCATGAACTGCTTGCTGCTATCCCAGGGGCAGCGCAAATGACAGGACGCTGGGCCTTGCTGCGCCTTCAAACCTCCTTGTGCTATCTCGGCATCTTGGATGAGCCCGTCATTCTGGATACCTCGCATGAGAAAGCAGCAGACTTGCCCGCGCGCTGGCAGAACGATTCCACGGTCGATCCCGCGAGGGCGCGCCTGGGTGAGCGCCTTTTACGATCAGACCCCCACCTACGATGAGAGGAGGCGGCGTCAAATGTGCTACTCGCTACTCATAGCAGGCAGATGGCTCAAACAGTACCACCCAGAGGTCCGAGAACCAGCAGACTGGACTGAAGCCTTGGCAGCAGACTATGTGACCTACACCCGGCCTGGGCCAAACTTGGCGATCTGCTGTTACCAGCCAATACGAGGTCTCTCCACTTTCAAAAGACCTCTCGACAACTCAGCTCCAGGACCATTGACGGACGCCTGATTTTCATCCGCTCCTTCTTTTCTCATCTTCAGCGCAGAACCTACCTGGTCAATGGCAAGCAGCACCCCAAGCTTCATCTGACGTGGGTGCCCCACGAGGCATTCAGAACGCCCGACACGGTTTTAGCCGCTTGCCAGCCTAACCCAAAGGATATTGCCGAGGACGCCTGGTTCAAGCTCATTTGGGCCGCCTGCACGCTCACCAAGGACAAGTTACATGCCCATTCTCGCAATCCCCAATATCCTTTGGCCCGACTCACGAGCTGCCGCTCTCATTTGGGTGACCGCCGCTCGGCGTTCCGATGAGATCCGGCGACTGAATGTCGGGTGCGTGAGGCGAGAGTGGGCACCGGAAATGTGTGATGCGCATGGTGTGCCTATCGAACCAGCTGAAGAACTTTGCTATCTCAGGATTCCCACCAACAAGATGAGAGGCGAGTTCTATGTACCGGTCCCCGCCTACGTCGCCGATGCCATTGAGGTGTGGGAGAGTGTACGCCCGCCAAATCAGGGAACCCTCTTAGATCGCAAAACCCACAAACCCACCCAGTATCTCTTCCAATATCGCAACGACTTGATGGGGGAGAAATTTCTCAATGGCAGTGTGATCCCGCTCCTGTGCAAGCTGGCCGGTGTGAGCCGGACGGATGTCGTTGGGCGGATTACCTCTCATCGGGCACGCGCTACGACGGCCACCTGGATGCACAAAATGGGGATGGCTCCAGCCGATATCGGCAAACTCTTAGGACATACCGATCCCCTGCGGTCGTTGCCGTGGTATCTTCGGGAAGATAAGCACCGTCTGGGAAGAGCTTACCGCAAGGCCAACCCGTTAGAGCGCTATGTCGCCGCTATCCTGGATACCAATGCCCATGCCAGGCAAGAGCCATGCGTGTTCTACTATCTCTCTGATGGGCCTGATGGCCGCCCCAGAATGTGCGGCAATCCGCACTTCTCGCGCTGCATCCATCAACTCCAGTGTATCGAATGTGAAGCCTTCATTGACCACGAGCAGGCCGAGGTCATTGAAAAGCGTGAGGGCGCCATCGTCATCTCGGTGCCGGTCCCGCTTCCCCCTCAGATGGCGCATGAGCTGAACGAACAAGACGAGGAGGGTCTTGACATCACCACAAGACTAGAGACACTCCCGCCTCCCACGCTTCCTAGCCCGGCCTTTCACTTCAACAAAAACGTGCCGATGCGTTCTCCCGCGACCGAAGCAGCGGAGGTACACGTGCACTTGCAGCAGGTGGAGGCCCAAATTGCCAAGAAGCAGGGGAAGGCGGATCAAAGAAGTGCCTCTTTGCAAGCGCTTTTGAAGGAACGTGCTGAGCTACAAGCTCGTCTTGAAGCGCAGGAGAAAGGTCCCTAGATGTGGCCGAAGCTGTTGAGTGCGTAGCACATCACGAGGGGGGGCGGCTCACACACCTGGCACCAGGAGCCTGAGCAGAGGCCCGCCGGAGGCGCGTTGGGGGTAGGTAACGGTGCTCTGGCGCCAGGCGGCGTGAAGCAACGCGGGCGCAGCTTCCCTTGACCTCAGCCTTTACACTCGCAGAGCGAAAGCGAGGGTCGTTCGGTACAGCACACCAGTATACCTTTCACCCTCGCTTTCGGCCCGCAGGGCTGTATGGCTGAGGTCAAGGGCCGCGTTGTAGCCGCCTGGTGCCACGCCGAATGGCCGAGGCTGCAAAGAACATTCTTTCGAGGGTTGACTTTCCTCAGGTAATCCCTCATAAGTGAGCCATTGCGATGCCCTTCTTGCCACCATTGGAAAACATAACGCTCATAGGGATCGATAAGACTGGGTCGCCTTCGCCGCCGTCTGGCTTCGGGAAAGGATCCGTGAGCTAGCCATCGGTGAACCGTTCGTTCTCCTATCCCAACGCGAGAGGCAATGTCAGCCGCTTTGACTCCGTGTTGATGGAGTTCAACCACTTGCTCGTATCGGTCCAGCTTTTGCGCTCGCCGCCCGACTTGCGCTAATTTGACGCTCTTAGAGCGAGCGGGACGCCTTTCTTCTTCCAGCACGGGTTCCGTCTCTGCTGGCTCTTGCTCTGGCGTGGCTTGTGTTTGCGAACCACGTCGTATTTCGGCCCGGCAGCGGGCTAACAGCGTTTGCACACTCTCCGATAAATTCTTTACGATATGCCACAAGTCGGCAACCTGAAGCGCCTGGGGAGCACCTTTGGAAATGGCCGCTGCGTATTCAGATGAGCGATCTCGGCTCACTATTTGCACACTGGGACGTTCCGCAAACCATGCCGAGACGGTTTGGACCGAACGATCAGCTAAGACATCAATGGGTCTATTACTTTCCAGGTCGCAAATCAACGTTCCATAGCGCAGTCCGCGTTTCCAACTCCAATCATCAATCCCAACCACGCGTGGAGATGAGGGTGTTGGCAGTTTGGCTTGTTTGACCAGCCGCAAGATGGTATCAGGGCTCCCTGGGTAGCTCAGCTTCTTGCCCAAGCGTGCCCCCGCCTCTCCACCTTGCTCAAAACCCATCTCTCGCAGAGCCTCTTGCAAGCGCAACGTAAACTTTGCACGAGGGAGAGTCAAAGAAGGAAAGCGTTCCGCAAAGATTTTACGCGTGCAGGTGCTCTCTTCGCAGAAGAAACGACGGACCTGCATCACCAGATGAACGAGACGGCCACTGGCTGGAAGATCACGCAAGGTCCGCCGATAATGGCTGTGTACACGTTTGGAAAGGCTCCCACAACAAGGGCAGGAAGCCGTTGGGGAAGTTGCACGGGCGGTAATCACCACCTCGTTGGTGACGGAGACCTGTTCAATCATCAGGTCGGAAAGATCGGGAAGAATAGTCATAGGCTCAAATCGGATCAAGAAAAGGGTTCATTGGAAATTTTGTTCTGTTCTTGAGTATACCACACTTGTCATCAGCGAGCCTGCGGGAGAACCATATTTTGGCAGTACACTTTTGGCAAGAGTAGCATACGACACAAGAATGTTTCCCTTCTGAGACGCTCTCATGAAAGAGACAAGACAGCAGTAGTTAGGATATGATCCCTCTTCTCAGGCCAACTGAAGCGGTTAGAGACTCCCTCTCTTGACTCAAATCTCCTCTGTGAAGGATAACGTGCCATCGAGAAATTGAAGGATATTGCGCTCATTTTTGCCATGAATTCCTACAAATCGCAGGTACGTTCATGCTCGAACGCCGGAAAGCCGCAAGGATGGATCATTTGAAGTAATTGTAGGCAAAAGTACGACGGGAGAAGGAGCCACAACCAGTTTTGGGCTGGTCCCTGGCTACGATACCAAACCGAGGCGACGACTCTTTGAAGTCTTGCAGACTCAGGGCATGCAAATGAACCAGGCCGTCACCTTTCTGACTGATGGAGGCGACACCTTACGTGATTTGACCGAGGGCCTCAACCCTCTCAAAGAGCATATTTTAGATTGGTTTCATGTGACCATGCGCATCACCGTGTTGAACCAGATGGCCAAAGGAGTATCTGTTCAGGATAGAGGAGATGGGTTCGAGAGGGAGCTGGAGCGGGTGAAATGGTTCCTTTGGCATGGCAATGTCTATAAAGCCCTCCAAGCGCTGGAAGGTCTAGAGCTGGACATTGATGCCGAAGCAAGCAATGAGGCCCAGAAGCTGGCCAGAAAGTTGCACGAGTTTGAATACTATATTCGCACGAACCGATCTTCCATTCCTAATTATGGCGAACGTTACCGCAATGACGAAGCCATTTCCTCGGCGGTAGCCGAATCGGCAGTGAACCAGATTGTCAGCCGACGGTTTGTCAAAAAACAGCAGATGCGCTGGACCAGGCGCGGTACTCATCTCCTCTTACAGATACGAACGCAGGTGCTCGATGACACTTTACCAGCCACCTTTCAGCGTTGGTATCCTGGCATGGGAGCAGGCGAGTCGCAACAGGAGCCTACGCTGGCTGTGAGTTGAGTGGAATCTCAGAACCTTTTCTGATCCTTCCTTCTTCCGCGGACGCAGATTGCGCGGATAGGCGGTCTCAGGCTCGGTTGGTGTGAAGAGAGTTCTTTCCTCACATTACTGCGCACACTGTCGGCGTTCCCACGCACGCGCTTTGCGTTTGGCCGCCTCACGGTTATCGGCGATGTAGCGTTCCAGACTGCGCAAGGAGGTATGCCCGCTAAAGCGTTTGAGGTCGGCTTCGGTGTAATCATGAGCCGCACGTACGCTGATCGCCGTGTGGCGAAGTTGATGGAGGTCCCAATTGGGGGTATACCCTTTCCAGAGCGTGTCGGCCTGCCGGTACGAGATGCGCGCATAGCCATCGGAGGTGAGATCAGCACGCCGAGGCAAACGGGCTTTCCGATACGTCACGAAGAGGGGGCCCGACGTCGGGTACCCGCGCGTCGCCAGGTACTTGTCGAGAAGCGTCCCGACCACACGCGAGAAGAATATCTCGCGTGGGCGTTCGGACCAGGAAATGTCGTCGATGTCGATGGCCAGCGCTTCCTGACAGCGAAGGCCGCCGTCATAGATCAGCCAGAACAGGGCACGATCACGTGGGTCCTCTATTTTCCGCAAGACGGATTCGACCTGCTGCGCGTCTAATGCACGAGCCGCCCGTTTCCCCTCCGGTTTCCGTTCGATCCCTTCGAGGAGCGCAGAGGCCTCCCATCCCTGAGCGCGAAGCCACCCGGTGAAACTCCGCAGTGCGGCCAGGCGCCGATTGTAGGTGGCAGGGGCAAGTGATTCTTGGCGCGCGAGAAAGGCCTGGATCACCTCAGTCGTAAGTGCAGTGATTGGCGACTGGCCGCACTCCGCGAACAGCGACGCCAGGTCTTCCGCGTAACTTTCGCGGGTGCGTCGTGCGAACGAGGAAACTTCGAGGAACTGCTCGAACGCACGCGACAAGGTCAACGATGGGGAAGCGGAGGTCGTTTTCATACGTTATTGCATCTAATGCGGAACATAGTATATACTTTTGCTGAGGTTTAGTGTAGCGTTTTCGTGGGAATGGAGCAAGCTATCGCACCTAATGGGTTATTAGCTGCGATACCATCTCGTTCTGTCAAATGGACCAATTTTGCACGAATCGTTTCCATATCCCGTGTCCTCTTTCACCACTCTGAGTCCAGGAATGCAGAGGACCTTTCAGGAGTTTTATAGCGTATAATTACAATGCGCTAGATGTAAAGAGGAGGCAGCATTGAGCCTGTCTCCCTCCTCTACCATTATTTATTTGAACGAAAGGAAGAACATCATGGCAGAAAGTGTGTACAAAGTGGTCGCGCTGGTAGGCACCAGCACAGAATCGTGAGACAAGGCGGCAGCAGCCGCAATCGCGGAGGCATCACGGACGTTGCGCGACCTGCGCGTCGCTCGTATTATCGAGCAGGATGTCTATATCGAGGGAAAGACCTTGACGTACCGGGTGAAGCTAGAGCTTTCATTCAAGTACGAGGGCGGTGCCTGACCAATTCTCTCTACTTCATAGAAATGATGCCAAACTGGCCTTCATCAGCAGCCAGCAATCCGGCGGAGGTGGACATCGTGATTGCTAGCTACGATCGTGGGTGACCTCTCACAGAGGCAGTTGGTGATGAAACCGGACCAGGAGAAACGCTATGGAATCTTTAACAGCCGCTGCACGAACAGCGTATGTAGAACGTTTGGACCAGGAGCAGTTTGATGTGCTGGTGATCGGAGGTGGCATCACCGGGGCGGGCGTCGCCCTGGATGCCGCCGCACGCGGCTATCGGGTTGCTCTGGTGGAAAAAGCCGATTTCGCCAGTGGCACCAGTAGCAAATCCACCAAGCTCGCCCACGGCGGCATTCGCTACCTGCCCCAATTTGACTTCGCGATGATTCGGGAAGGCGTGATCGAGCGCGGGCTGATGGTCCGTCATGCCCCGTTCCTGGTGCGACCACTGCCCTTTGTCATTCCGGTCTATAAGCATATGCCCTGGCCCAGTAGCTTGCCGGTGAGGCCGCCTACCGACTTTGGCTTGGCCCTGGTACTCGATATCGGCCTGTGGATGTACGACTTGATGGCTGGCAGGCTCAACATCGGTCGCCATAAGCGCATCAGTGCCGAAGAGACGCTACGGCGCGTGCCGAAGCTGCGTCGTGCTGGACTCAAAAAAGCACTCTTGTACTACGACGCGCAGACCAATGATGCACAACTGACCGTCACCGTGCTGCGCACTGCCGCCCAGTTCGGGGCGGTCGTGACCAATTATACTCAGATCACCGGCTTTACCCGTGCCAATGGCAAGCTCAATGGTGCCGTCGTGTGCGATGTGCTGACCGGGCAGGAAGTGACCGTCCTGGCACGCCATATCATCAATGCGACAGGCGTCTTTGCCGAGCAGGTAGCGGCCTTGACCGGCGACGAGTCGAAGGCAACAGTCGAGCCGAGCAAAGGCATCCACCTGGTGGTAGCCCGCGAGCGATTGCGCATCAGCAATACGGCGGTCGTCTTGCCTGAGACCGAAGATGGGCGCATCCTCTACATTATCCCCTGGAGTGCGCGAGCCATCATCGGCACCACTGATACCGGCACTGGCGACCTTGACGACCCACAGGCCAGCCCGGCAGATATCGCCTATCTCTTGAAACATGTGAACAAGTACCTTGAGGCCGATCTGACCGACGATGATATCCTGAGCGTCTATGCCGGCTACCGACCACTGGTTAAATCCCGCGGCGCACGAGCCGCAGAACTGTCGCGCACCCATGTTGTGTTGCAGGAAGTCAACGGCATGGTCACAATTGTAGGCGGCAAGCTGACGACCTACCGGCGTATGGCCCAGGACACCGTCGATGTGCTGAGCAAACGCGACGGTATGCCCACCTCCCATCCCACGCAGAAACTGCTGCTGTCAGGGGCGATTGGCTGGCGCTCTGCCAGGCACGCAATCGAGGCACGAGGCCAGCAGCTGGGACTAGCGCAGGATAGCATAGAGCATCTCGCCTTTACCTTCGGCAGTCATGCCAACGCTGTTTTCGACCTGATCGAGAAGGATGAGCGCCTGGGCAAGCGTCTTCTATCCGATTTACCCTATCTGCTCGCTGAAGTTGTGTACGCCTGCCAGGCCGAGATGGCGATGATGCTGGAGGATGTGTTAGCCCGTCGCACGCGGATCATCCTGGAGGATGCCGATCGTGGTGCAGGCATTGCCCCAGAGGTCGCTGCTCTGATGGCCGACGAACTCGGTTGGTCCAGTGACCACACCCGCGCCCAGGTGGAAAAGTATCGCGCACTGGTGGGCCATCAATTGGAGGCGGAGGGTCTCCATAGCTAGTCGAGTTCTGTACAAGGTGAGCGTTTCCTGTTTATGCGTAACGCTATGTGGCCTTTCGGCAATTTTTGTACGTTATTCATCAAGGCTATTGCCCATGCATGTACACAGACAGAAAGGAAGATACGCTCATGATCACGGGATATACCAGGCCGCTCTACATCCTCCCATTTGACCATCGTGCGTCCTATGTGTCAGGACTCTTTGGTTGGAAAGAGCCTCTCAATGTGGAACAGATGGTCACCGTTGCGGATAGCAAACACGTCATCTATGAAGGTTTTCAGCAAGCCATCGCCGACCAGGTGCCACAGGATCACGCTGGCATTCTCGTTGACGAGGAATTCGGTTCAGCTATCTTGCGCGACGCCGCAAGTAAGGGATTTATCACTGCTGTATCTACTGAGAAGAGTGGACAGGTGGAGTTCGAGTTCGAGTATGAGGACTTTGCTCAACACATTGAAGCATTCCATCCGACCTTCGCGAAAGTGCTCGTGCGCTCTAATCCTGAAGGGGATGCGGCCCTCAACCAGCGTCAGAACAGACGACTCAAACAACTCTCCGACTATCTTCAGCAGACACACCAGTTGTTCATGTTCGAACTGCTGGTTCCACCCGAACTGATCCAACTTGAACGGCTTCCTGGCGACAAGAATGCCTATGATATTCAGGTACGCCCGACGCTCATGATGGAAACGATACAGACCCTCCAGGATGCCGGTGTTGAGCCAGATGTGTGGAAAGTTGAAGGACTCGATCGCCAGGAAGACTGTGTCAAGCTGGTGGAGATCGCCCGGCGTGGTGGACGGAGCAATGTCGGCCTCATTGTACTCGGTCGTGGCGCGGATCAAGATAGAGTGGTGCATTGGCTGAAGACAGCTGCGAGCGTTCCTGGGTTCATTGGTTTTGCTGTGGGACGAACCAGTTTCTGGAGTTCTCTTATCGATTTTGAGGCAAAGCGTCTCTCTAGAGAAGAGGCGGTCAAGCACATTGGCCGCCATTTTACAGAATGGATTACCAGCTTTGAGGAAGCTCGCAAGGCATGAGTGCGTGTTCGTCCTTTCCACCGGATCCAGAACAGCGGATGAATGCGTAGAAATCGAAGCAGGAGATCAGATAGAAGGTATCCGTGATCTCTTGCCTCACATCCCTCCCTGGAAGGTTTCATGCAGACGTGTTGTATTTCCCAACCCTCACCAGGAGGCGACAAGGATGGCGGGCCTCGACGTCACTGTCGAGGGCTACACGACACATCCCAGGTGACCTGATCGCTGGACGCACCTGGCATTCACTATCAAGCACAAAGGGACGTCAATCCCCATTGATCTACATCGCTGGACGCCTGGTTCTCAAGATAGTCCAGGCTCTCGGTGATCGAAAGGAAGAGAGGTGCTTCCATGATTCAGGCAGTCATCTTTGATCTAGATGGGACGCTGGTGGAGACGGAGGAACTCAAAGGGATCTCCTATGCACGAGCCGCTGTTGAACTCCGTCCCGAACTGCGCGAAGCGGACGTAGTGGAGGCCTTTAAGGACTTTGTCGGCCTATCGCGCCAGGAGGTGGCAGCAGGATTACTGCAGCGCTTCGGACTAGAGGGCGCAGCTCAGGCACGTATGGCAGAGTTCGGTGTGAGTGCTCCCTGGCAAGTCTTTGTCCAGGTGCGACAACGTATCTACGCGGCTATGCTGGACGATCCAGCGTTGTTGCTGAGCCAAAGGTACCTGCATAACATCGCTTACTTACAAGAAGTTCGCCACTCCGGTGTGCGTATCGGCCTGGCAACAATGTCTTATCATCACCAGGTACAGCGTGTCCTCACGGTGTTGGGTTTGTCTAGTGCGTTCGATTTTATTGCCGCACGGGACGATGTCGAACAGGGCAAGCCTGATCCGGAGATCTATTTCCTGCTGGCACGAGCATTGGAGGTGCAACCGGAAGAGTGTCTGGTGATCGAAGATTCGCCAGCTGGTGTGAAGGCTGCCCTGGCAGCGGGAATGAACGTGGTAGCCGTCAGCACTCCTCTTACCCGCCAGCGCCTGCACGCGAGTGGACTGCTCCCACCTCAGCATATTGTGGATAACCCTACGTTGCTCCCAACTGTGGTTGCCCATGTGATTACTCACCATCAACGGAACGAGACACAGCGATGATTCATACAGGTTCCGTCTCTTCTACTCCATCGCTTTAAAAGTGAAGACGACCATTCGAAAGGAGAGACACGATGCAACTTGCATGGAAGGTGAATGAAGGCAGCAAAGTCAAACTGAAGGATTACGATCCAGATTCTATTGATAAGCAGACGGATCGCACATTGGCGATGGCAGAGATGGAAAAGCTCAGCGAAGAACTCGGCGAATTACAGCAGTTGTTGGCGGCGGCACAGCACCACAGCCTGCTCATCGTCCTGCAAGGGATGGATACGAGCGGCAAAGATGGTACGATTCGCCATGTCATGGCGCAGGTCAATCCGCTGGGATGCGAGGTGCGTTCGTTTAAGGGACCGACAACCAGAGAACGGGCACATGATTTTCTCTGGCGTGTGCATCGAGTCACGCCCGGCAGAGGCATGATCAGCATTTTCAATCGCTCCCACTATGAGGATGTGCTGGTGGTGCGTGTGCATAATTTGCTGCCACAGGAGGCGTGGAGTCGTCGCTACGCCGCTATTAACGAGTTTGAGCGATTGCTGACCCAGCATGACATGATTATTCTCAAGTTCTACTTACATATGAGCAACGACGAGCAGGAAAAACGCCTGCTGGTCCAGCAGAAGAATCAAACGGATGCATGGAAGCTCTCCACTGCCGATTGGGCTGAGCGAAAGTACTGGAACGATTACCAGGATGCCTTATCCAGGTGCAGTACGAATGAGGCTCCCTGGTATATCGTGCCTGCCAACCAGAAGTGGTATCGCAATGTGCTGGTGGCACGCACGCTTGTTCATACCTTGCGTCAGTATAAGGATGAGTGGCAGGCTCAATTAGTGGAGCGTGGAGAACGGGAGCTTGCACTTTTAGCGCAGCTTGGAAATCAAGAGCAGACCAACAATCAGAAGAAGAAACAATCAAAGAAAGCTCAGAAAGCTCACAGTGCTACGTAGACGGGGCACGACATTTTTACGGGATAAAAATGTCGTGCCCCCGTCTACGGTGAATCTTTACATACCGATAGTGGAACTGGCACCAGGTAGTTGGAGTAGAGAGTAATCACGTACCCATATCGCTACGCTCGTCAGTGTCAGCTTGCAGAGAGTCATAGTGCATTTGACGAGAGGATACAACACGTATTACCCTGCCGAACCCCGCTAAGCTACATCATAGTGATATGAAATGCAGTGAGCAAAGTGTGCTACTGCGCGGTATACCCGCCATCAATGAGCATCGCTGCACCCGTGACGAAGGAAGCCGCATCAGATGCTACCATAGGATGTGCTTCTGTCACCTCTTTTAGTCTCATGCGTTTATGAAGTGGAAGTTAAAAATTTATTTGACTTCCTCCTACTATAAGAGAACAGTGTTCTCAACTGTGGAGAATTATTTCATCATGAAAACACCAAAGGCGATCATTTTTGACCTGGATGGTGTCCTCACCGACACCTCCGAATACCACTATCAAGCCTGGAAACATCTGGCTGACGATGAAGGTATTCCATTCACACAGGAAGAGAACGACGCGCATCTACGTGGCGTCGGTCGTCGCGATTCTCTCATGTATCTGCTCAAAGGCCGTAAAGTGTCCGAAGAGCAGATGCAGGAAATGATGGACCGCAAAAATCGCTACTACACAGAGCTTATCAAGAATATGTCTCCTAAAGAAGTGGTAGCAGGCGGTGTAGACCTGCTGAAGGAGATTCGACAGGCAGGCATCAAAACTGCCATCGCCTCTGCCAGTAGAAACACCACAACTGTGCTACAGCGACTGGAAATCACTTCGTATTTCGACGGTATTGCCGATGGCAACAGCGTCGTCAATGGCAAACCAGCACCAGATGTCTTTGTCTTTGCGGCTGGTATCGTGAACACCTCAGTAGTTGACTGCCTGGGTATCGAGGACGCCAATGCTGGTATTGAGGCGATCAAGGCCGCAGGTATGACGGCTCTTGGTATAGGTCCGAACGAGCGTTTCCCCAAGGCAGACAAGGTCATGGACAATCTCGAAAACAAAAATCTGCAAGACTTGCTAGCGTAACAAAAAACGCAATGAATGTTAAGAACTCTTTGAAGCAATTACCATTGCATTTTTTAGGAAGGATGCTTTCGTGAACCTTTGGCACATAAGCGAAAATAGCTTTGACCCGGGCGACCATTTGCTGAGGGCAGGCGGCCAGGGCATCCGGCGGAGGCGACTCACAAAGGCAGGCGAGCAACTATGGTGAGGCAGATCGGCGACCTACCGCACGCGCTCGGCGAGGGCGAGGCGCTGGCTCGGCGCTTCGTCGGCAAGCAGCCGGCCGTGTTCCTCGACTACGACGGAACCCTGACTCCGATCCGCGACCGGCCGGAGGACGCCGTGATCTCGGACAGCATGCGTGAGGCGGTGCGGAGGCTGGCCGAACGAGTCCCCGTGGGCGTGGTCAGCGGCCGCGACCGCAAGGTCGTGCAGGAGCTCATGGGCCTCGACAACCTGATCGTGGCTGGCAGCCACGGTTTCGACATCTGGAGCCCGGCCGGAGGGTCCATACAGCGTGAGGAGGGCGTGTCATTCGAGGGCCTGCTGCGAGAGGTGGAGGCAAGGCTTCGTGCCGAGCTGGCCGACCTCCCGGGAGCCCTGGTCGAGCCCAAGAAGAGTTCGGTGGCCGCTCATTTCCGCCTGGTACTGGCAGAACAGCGCCCCCGCGTCAAGGAGATCGTTGACGCCATCCTCAGCGAGCACCCGGCGGAGCTCAAGGTCACGCCGGGCAAGATGGTCTTTGAGATCCAGCCCAAGCTGGACTGGGACAAGGGCAAGGCGGTGCTCTACCTGCTCGAGGCGCTGGGCCTGGACCGAGACGACGTGGTCCCCGTCTATCTGGGCGACGACATCACCGACGAGGACGCCTTCCGAGCCCTGGCGGGGCGCGGCATCGGCATCTTCGTGGGTAGCGCCGACGACCCTGAGACCGTCGGCCGCACCACCGCCGCGGACTACGTGCTGAACACGATTGGGGAGGCGGAGGAGTTCCTCAACAGGCTCGCCGCCTTGGACTCCGCGGAGGGGAAGCCAACGCCGCCCGGCGGGGGATCCGAGCCCAATCCGAAGGATTGGACGCTCGCCTACGACTCCTTCGAGCCCGAGCAGGAGAGGCTGCGGGAGGTGCTGACCTCGACCGGCAACGGCTATTTCTGCACGCGTGGCAGCGCCGAGTGGGCCGACGTGGACGACGTCCACTATCCGGGCACCTACGGACATGGCTGCTACAACCGGGAGACGACCATCATGGGCGGCCGCCCGGTGCTCAACGAGGACCTGGTCAACCTTCCCAACTGGCTCGTGCTCAAGCTCCGGATCGGCGGCGACGAGCCGATCAACCTGAAGAACGTCGAGCTTCTGAGCTACCGGCACGAGGTGGACTTCCGCAACGCGACGGTGATGCGCAGGCTTCGCTTCCGCGACCGCCGGGGTCGCGAGACGACGCTCGAGAGCCGCCGCTTCGTCAGCATGGCCGACATGCACCAGGCGGCCCTGGAGTGGACCATCACGGCCGAGAACTGGTCTGGCCCGGTGGAGGTCATCACGGCGCTTGACGCGCGCGTCATCAACCAGGGCGTCGCCCGCTACCGGGAGCTCGAGGGCCGCCACCTGCATCCGGTGGCGAGCCGGACTCCGTGTCCGGACACCATCTCCCTGATAGCGCAGACTCGTCAGTCCCGCATCTACGTGGCCGAGGCAGCAAGGACGCGCGTGTACGGAGACTCGGGTGAGATGGAGGCCGAGCGCGGGCTCTATCGGATGGAGGACTACGCCCATCAGACGCTGGGCTTCGACCTCCAGCAAGGACGACCGGTCCGTGTCGAGAAGCTGGTCTCGTTCTCCACCTCTCACGACCAGGCGATCAACGAGCCCCTGGCCAACGCCGAGAAGACGGTCGGGCGTTTCGGCACCTTCGACGAGGCCTTCGACCGTCACCAGCGTGCGTGGGACGAGCTGTGGGACGACTGCGACATCCGGGTGCCCAACGACGACCGGGTCCAGTTCCTGCTGCGCTTCCACGCCTCCCACGTTCTGCAGACCTGCTCCCCCCACACGGCCGACCTGGACGCCGGCGTTCCCGCGCGCGGCCTCAACGGGGAAGCCTATCGCGGCCACATCTTCTGGGACGAGCTCTACGTCTATCCCTTCCTGAACTTCCGGCTGCCGAAGATCACGCGGGGCCTCCTGATGTACCGGTACCGCAGGCTCGACGAGGCCCGCGCGCTGGCTCGCGACGCCGGCTACCGGGGCGCGATGTACCCCTGGCAGAGTGGCAGCGACGGCAAGGAAGAGACCCAGGTCGTGCACCTCAACCCGCGCTCCGGGTTGTGGGAACCGGACCTGAGCCAGAACCAGAGGCACGTGAGCGCGGCCATCTTCTACAACATCTGGCACTACATCCAGGCCACGGGAGATACCGACTTCCTGCTGGGGCCGGGTGCCGAGATGCTGATGGAGATCGCCCGTTTCTGGTCCAGCATCGCTCACTTCAACCCGCAACGTGGCCGCTACGAGATCCACGGCGTCATGGGCCCGGACGAGTTCCACGAGAAATACCCAGACTCTGATGAGCCCGGTCTGCGCAACAACGCGTACACCAACGTGATGGTGGCGTGGATCTCGGACGTTGCGGGCAGGCTGCTCGACATGCTCGCAGAGCGGCGGCGGCGGTCGCTCTGCGACCGGATTGACCTCACCGACCAGGAGATCGAGACCTGGAAGGAGATGAGCCGCAAGATGTACGTCCCCTTCCTCGCGGATGGCGTCATCAGCCAGTTCGAGGACTGGGAGGACCTGGAGGAGCTGGACTGGGATGCCTATCGACGGAAGTACGGCAACATCCAGAGGCTCGACCGCATCCTGCGGGCGGAGGGAAAGGAGCCCGACCGCTACAAGCTGTCGAAGCAGGCGGACACCGTGCTGTTGTTCTACCTGTTTAGGCAGGAGGAGCTGAAGCAGATCTTCGAGCGCCTCGGCTACTCGTACACACCTGAGACGCTGCGCAAGACCGTCGCCTACTACGATGCCCGAACCTCGCACGGGTCCACCCTGAGCTTCGTAGCGTATGCCGGGGTCTACTCGGAGATCGACCTGGCGACCTCCTGGGAGCGGTACATGGTTGCATTGGAGAGCGACGTCGGCGACGTGCAGGGCGGCACCACGGCCGAGGGCATCCACATGGGCGTAATGTCGGGGACGCTGGACCTGGTGCAGCGCAGCTACCTGGGCGAGGTGATTCGTGACGGCATCCTCTACTTCAACCCCAAGTCCATGGACCATCTGCGCGGTCTGACCCTACCCATGCGCTTTAGAGGGCTGCTGATCGAGGTCACCCTCGAGGACGGCCGTCTGCGGGTCGGCGCCGAGGTCGACAGCCTGAACCGATCAGTGAAATTGGGTGTCGGAGACCAGGTACGGGAGATCAGGTCCGGGGAGGGCCACACCTTCGACCTCTGAACGGGTGTAATGGCTAATATGTGTTTAATTTCGTTCATACTGCGATGCAGCAGTGAGAACACCACCATAAGGAGACCATTCCAGATCGGGGGCAAACCAAGCAACCAGTTTGTCCCCGATCTGGAATGGTCTCCTTATGGGTTGGATCGGGACAAACGCATCGTCAAGCACGATCCAACGGATCTGATTGGTATTGGGAAGGCGTACTCGTTGTACCTTCATGATCTACATTCCTTTCATCAAAAAAGTGATGTGGATATGCGTTTTCACGAAGAACAACAAGGTTTCTTACCGGTTCATTGTTTACATTGTGAGTGGGTGTGTTTCCTGATCTAGATTTCGCCCCCTCGTCCTGTTCCATGAGACCGCAGGGGAGCGAGCCAAAGAAATCGATGTCCCCCAACGCACGCTGGCCCGCAAAGCCGAGGCGTTTGAACGCTCTGGGATGGCTAGCCTCTTTGCGGCAGGCTCGCAAGGTGGAGCGAGAGAAACGGGCAAGACGCTGCCACCAGAGATCCGCCAGCTCATTGTCGATCTGCACGCAGAGATGCCCACCATGTCCTGGCGAGAAATTGCCGAGGTCTGCTACATCCGGTATGGGAGACGCCCAGATCATAAAAACGTCAAACGGATTGCGACCTCCGGTCCTCCGCCCTCTCTGAAAGAGAGGCGATACCAGCCCTGGCATCAGATTCCTGACCCGGCAGAGCGCAAACTCGCGGTGATTCGGCTGCATAGCGAGGGATGGTCGATTACGTCCATTGCCGAGTATTTGCAAACGACTCGACCGACGATCTATGAGACTCTCCGGCGCTGGGCCGAAGAGGGGGTGGCGGGCTTAGATGCGAAGCCAAAGACCAACAAAGGGGTACGCAAGGTCACGCTTCGAGTCCGCAACGAGATCCGCAAGCTCCAGGAGAATCCCTTGCTGGGAGAGTATCGTGTCCATACCGCCCTCTTGCGCGAGGGCATCGAGGTCAGTCCCGCGACGTGTGGTCGCATCATGGCGGCGAACCGGCAGGTCTACGGGCTTGAGAAACCGAAGCGCCAAGAGCGCGCCAAGCTGGAGATGCCCTTCAAGGCGACCAGGCGTCATCAGTATTGGTCCTGTGATCTCAGATACATCGAAGACCACCTGCTCCCCAACCCTCGCCCTGTGTATGTCATTACGATTTTTGAGAATTTCTCGCGGAGTATCCTCTCTTCCAGGATTTCTGCCACGCAGAACCAATGGGACTACCTGGTGCGCCGTGTCGGTACAGGCAAAATTTCTCTCATAGAGGGAGGGGGTTGAGAGCAAAAGACCTCCAGGACAGCGACTTACCCGGCGGCGAAAGCCAAAGGTGGACAGTAGCATGTCGCCGAAGTAGGAAATATCAGAAGGCATGTATGATATGGTCCTGCAAGTCCTGTGTGCAAGGTGAGACTGGGACTGTCAAACCTGAGTTCCCGCACGATGTTTTCCCACATCCGCCACACCATGCATGAAGTGGCGACGCTGAAATAGGCATCAGGAGAGGTAGGATGCCTTAATACGTCAAAGTCTAGGTAGTTGACGGAACGCTCTCTTCAGCGAGTGGCAGGCAATGAGCCTGAAAGGGAACAGAAGGGCACCTAAACACACTGAACGTTCTGCCTGTGCAAAAGCGGGATCGCCTAAACGTGGCGACACGCAAGGCGACGGAATCCTCATAGTAGCTGGATAAGGACGCGGCGTAGCTTCCTTCCAGCGAAGGAGTCGACCCTCGAAGGAGGGTTAGAGCGTCCTCCGATACAGGGACGCAGGAAAGGTATCAAGAAGCAACTAAACCACGAAAGGATGCGAAATGCAAAGTGCTGACGTGTATTTAGGACTTCTCCGTGAACGCGGCAAACGCGGTTTGCCACTCAAAAGAGTCTATCGACAACTCTTTAACCGAGACCTCTACCTCAAAGCCTACGGGAAAATCTATCGAAATCAGGGCTCTACCACCAGAGGTGTCACCGATGACACCGTTGATGGGATGTCGCTAGAGAAAATCAACGAGATCATCGAAGCTCTACGATATGAGCGCTGGCAGTGGCTTCCGGCCAAGCGAATTTACATACCTAAACGGAATGGCAAACGCCGTCCGCTTGGTCTTCCCGTCTGGACGGATAAATTGCTGGCCGAGGTTGTGAGAATGATCCTGAATGCCTACTACGATGTACAATTCAGTGACCACTCGCACGGATTTCGAGAGGAGAGAGGATGTCACACCGCTCTCCGAGAAATGTACTACCATTGGGCAGGGGCTACGTGGGTGATTGAAGGAGACATAGCTGACTGTTTTGGTTCTTTGGACCACGAGCTACTCCTCACAACGCCGAGTCGAGAAAATCCATGACGGACGCTTCATAAAACTGATCAGTAAACTCCTCGACGCGGGATATTTGGAAGACTGGCGATACAACCAAACCCTCAGCGGAGTTCCTCAAGGGTCAATAGCAAGCCCAATACTCTCCAATATCCTTCTCGACAAACTAGACTCATTCGTTTCAACGGTGCTCATCCCACACTATACCAGAGGGGAGAAAAGAAAACGAAACAAGGAATACGACAGGCTTGCATGGCGGGTCTGTCAATTACGAAAACAAGGGCAGAAGGAGGCTGCTCAAAAGATAAAAGCACAAATGCAACGACTCCCCTCGTTAAACACACACGATCCCAATTACCGGCGACTCCGCTACATAAGGTATGCCGATGATTTCGGCCGTGCGATCTGAGGTCGCTTGTGTTGAGTGAAGCAAAGGCGCTTCCAGCCTAGTATCCGAGGCTGTCTCCAATCCCTCTCTGCGTCACTGCTAACGGTGGGGTGGAAAGCGAGGGGTAACGTCCAAGGGAGCTTCTAGCCGAAAGAGGCGACCGGGCAAGGGGAAAATCGGAAGGATGAATGTGAATGAACCTTTGACGAGGCTGCGTGACGTCGCGGTCATCGGAACGGCTGAAACGATGATGAACGGGATAATGGTCCCTGTGGGCTGACGAATCACAGGAAGGGATACCCAATCCCCGCAGTAAAGAAGGCATCCTCACCGATTGTGTCTCACACATGCGGAACAGAGTAACCCCAATGAGGTCTCAGGGGTGGTCGATGTCCTGAGTAAGCCAACCGTAAGGGAAGCTAAATTCCTCAGTGGGAAAGGGAAGGGTCAAGAAGCGAAGGCTGCCAACAGATCAGGCAACAGGAAACCATAACTGGGCAGATAGGGCCGGAAACGGAACTACCCACGCTGAAAGGCGGCTGACGTGATCCTGGTGCATCACCCAAAGACTGATGTGAAAGGTACTCATCGAGGGAAAAGTTAGATGCAAGCACACAGCTTAGCAAATGGAACCAAGAAGCAGACCGACTGGAACGCCATCAATTGGCGCAAAGCCAACCGGACTGTTCGTACCCTGAGACACCGCATCTTTCGGGCAACACAAGAGGGCAACCTGAAGAAGGTGCGCTCGCTCCAAAAACTCATGCTGAAAAGCTACTCCAACCGGCTCGTCAGCGTCCGGCGGGTAGCACAGATCAATGCTGGGAAACACACGCCTGGAGTGGACAAACTGGTCCTCAAAACGCCAGCGGCCAGAGGAAGGATGGTGGATGCACTCGCTCACTACTCCCTCTGGAAAGCCAAACCAGCGCGCCGCGTATACATCCCAAAGACAAATGGCAAATCGAGGCCACTCGGAATCCCTGTCATCGTTGATCGCTGTCTTCAATCGATGGTGAAAAACGCCCTTGAACCAGCGTGGGAAGCCAAATTCGAGGGGATAAGTTACGGGTTTCGACCAGGCCGAAGCTGTCATGATGCCATCGAGAAAATCTTCGTCTTGGCCCGACCCAACAAGACCAAGAAGTGGATACTCGACGCCGATATCCGAGGAGCCTTCGACCACATTTCGCACGAGTATCTCCTCAAGGCCATTGGCCTAGTTCCTGGGCGGGAACTCATCAAGCAATGGCGGAACCGCAGGCTATGTCGAACAAGAAATGTTTCATGCAACGGAGCAAGGAACCCCGCAAGGCGGCGTGGTGTCGCCCTTGTTGGCCAACATTGCCCTCCATGGGATGGAAGAGGCCATCGGGGTCAAATATGACTACCGGGGTCAACTCATTAGCAAACGGGCAGTCGTGAGATATGCAGATGATTTTGTCTGCTTTTGTGAAACCAGGGAAGACGCCGAGCGTGTGCAAGGCATCCTGAAGGAATGGCTGAGGGAACGCGGCCTGACCCTCTCAGAGGAAAAGACGCGCATCGTCCACCTGACGGAAGGATTTGACTTTCTTGGTTTCAACATTCGGCACTACCCCGCGCCGAAAACCTCACGCACGGGATGGAAACTGCTCATTAAACCCAGCAAAGAATCAGTGCAGACAATGCGAACGAAGCTCAAAGTCCTGTGGGAAAAAGCCCACGGGATGAATGTCCAAACCGTCCTGGGGAAATTCAACCCAGTCATTCGGGGGTGGGCGAACTACTTTCGCACGGCTGTGGCCAAAGAAATCTTTAGCGGCCTGGACTGCTGGATGTTCTACAAAGAAGATCGGTACACCAGGCGCGCACACCCCAAGAAAGCCAAGGACTGGCGGCATCAACGCTACTGGGGCCGACTGCATCTGGAACGAAACGATCCCTGGGTGTTTGGCGACAAACAGACTGGGGCGTATCTGCTCAAATTCAGTTGGTTCCCGATAGAACGACATACGCTGGTCAAAGGGACATCCTCACCCGATGATCCCCGCCTCAAGAGCTACTGGATGGAGCGACAGGCAGCGAAAGCGAAAGACCTGACTCTCTCCAAACAAAAGCTCGCAAAAAGGCAACATGGTCGATGCCCACAATGTGGAGAGTCCCTCTTCAATGATGAAGAACTCCAGGTCCATCACCTCCATGCCCGCGCTGAAGGGGGAAAGAATGTCTACAGTAATCTTGTCCTGGTTCATCTTCTGTGCCATCAGCACATTCACGCCGCGGCGAAACGAGCACTGAGTGATTGCCAGGAGTTTAACAACCGTGACCTGCTGGCGACAGAACGCAAAGTCGCCCGACAAACAAAGCAGAAAGAGCAAAAGGAGCAGTGCTGTATGTGATGTGCTTGAGCCGTGTGCGCTGAGAGGCGCACGCACGGTTCTCAGGGGGTTGCGACATGAAGTTGCTTATGTAGCTGTTACGACTCGGTAAAACGAGGATGTAACCCAATGTTCTGCCATTGGTATCCTACCAAGACGTGCGGCCAGAGTAATCTGACGGTGCGAAGCTCTTGGGACAATGCAGCCTCATCTAGAAAAGATGGTAACGAATCCGCGAGGAGACGTTGCGACTACTAGCATCAAGGTGGTCGGGATCTAGGATCTGGATGGTATGGTCAACATACGTGAACTGTTGATAAACGTCGTGAGAACCAACAAGCCAAAGATGCTGATAGGCTTGAGCCAAAAAGGCACGTGGGTAGGATAGGGGGTCCTCCCTTCCCCCATCGCAGACAAATACCCGCCGGCGAACAAACAGGACCTAACCCATCTCATGGTACATAAGCAGAACATGATAAATCCGTAATCTTCCCGCTCATGGGAAAGCAATCCGCAAGGGCTGCCGATAAGATTGCGGACAGAGGAAGATGGAACAAGCAAAAGCCGTCCTGTAATGGGAAGGATAGGAGATGAAACAAGCTCCACGCGAAAGCGAGCAAACTTCCATCGGGTCTTTCTTTACGAGAGAATTTGACTAACCGACAAAGGAGGCAATGCAGATGGCGGCAGAAACACAATCTGCCGGTGCGGCTTCCCACCAAGAAAGAGGCTGGCATACCATTAATTGGCAAGCAGCTAACCGAGAGGTGAGGCGGCTTCAAGTGCGTATCGTAAAGGCTCAACAGCAAGGCAAGTGGGGCAAAGTCAAATCGCTGCAACACTTGTTGACCCACTCCTTTAGCGGCAAAGCTCTTGCTGTTAAAAGAGTGACTGAAAACCAGGGCAAACGAACATCAGGGGTCGATGGAGAAATCTGGAAAACCCCTCAGAAGAAAGCAGAAGCCATAGAAACGCTCACACAGCGAGGGTATCATCCTCGACCACTGAGGCGTATCTACATACCAAAAAGCAATGGCCGCCTGCGCCCGTTAGGGATACCTACGATGAAAGATCGAGCCATGCAGGCTTTGTATTTGCTCGCACTCGACCCCATTGCAGAAATCCAAGCGGACCCGAACTCGTATGGGTTTAGAAAGGAACGCTCAACGGCGGACGCCATAGATCAGTGCCATACGGTACTGAGCAACAGAGCCGGAGCCGAATGGATATTGGAGGGCGACATAAAGGCGTGCTTCGATAGAATCAGTCACAACTGGTTATTGGCACATGCCCCGATGGACAAGACCATACTCAGAAAATGGCTGAAAGCAGGTTTCATCGAAAAGCGCGTTCTCAAGGCAACAGAAGAAGGTACCCCACAAGGGGGCATTTGCTCGCCAGTGTTAGCCAATTTCGCTTTAGATGGGTTAGAAGCAAGACTGCGGGAGAGATACCCGAAGGCAAGCAATGCCAGTCGAAAAGCAAAGGCCAACCTGGTGAGGTTCGCCGATGATTTCATCATTACAGGAAGCTCCAAAGAGTTACTAGAAAATGAAATCAAACCACTCGTCGAACAATTTATGAAGGAAAGGGGCCTGGAACTGTCTCAGGAAAAGACTCATATCACTCATATTACGACGGGATTTGACTTCTTAGGCCAGAACGTGCGCAAGTACAAGGACGGGAAAGTCCTGGTAAAACCTTCCAAGAAGAACGTCAAGACGTTTCTTACCAGTATCCGAAAACTCATCAAAGAGAATGCTCAAGCAACAGCCGGGAACCTGATTGTTCAACTCAATCCCAAAATCAGGGGCTGGGCAAACTATCACCGGCATGTATCGAGCAAACAAACCTTTGTGAAAGTGGACGATGCGATCTTCCGAGCATTATGGCAGTGGGCCAGACGAAGACACCCAAAGAAACCTGGAAGGTGGGTGAAGGAGAAGTACTTTCATTCCATTGGACAACGAAACTGGGTGTTCAGCGGAGAAGTAGAGGAACAAGATGGAACCACAAGGAAAGTCCAACTCTTCTATGCTCACACGGTCCCGATAGAACGGCACACAAAAATCAAAGGGGATGCGAACCCGTATGACCCGGCATGGGAAATGTATTTTGAAGAACGCTTAGGCGTAAAAATGGTACATAACCTGAAAGGAAAGCGGCAACTCATCTACCTCTGGAAAGAGCAGAACGGTCTCTGCCCAGTCTGTCACCAAAAGATTACCAAACTAACGGGATGGAACAATCACCATATTGTACGTAGGGTAGATGGAGGGGCAGATCGGCGAGAGAACCGGGTGCTGCTCCACCCGAACTGCCATAGGCAAATTCACAGTCAGGGACTTTCAGTGATGAAGCTGCGTCCTGCTAAGGGGCGTTAGAGAGGCTTGAGCGGCTTGAGGGGAA
>Ga0209647_1001040_pt1 | contig 24566 bp, 16 predicted proteins | sample GraSoi_2013_60cm_FD_185827 | JGI IMG/M metagenome (GOLD analysis project Ga0209647, IMG submission 185827) | Grasslands soil microbial communities from the Angelo Coastal Reserve, California, USA - Sample 9_17_2013_60cm (SPAdes) (version 2) | ecosystem: Environmental > Terrestrial > Soil >... | reverse complement strand
CGATGCGCTCATCATCAACGCGAAAGCGCAGGGATGGGCGGCGATTATTGGCCTCGTGTTTTCTGCGCTGCTCCTGCGTCAGGTGGCGGCACGTTCCCGGGTAGCGTGGGCCCTCGTCTTCTTGTGGGGCGCTGGCGGCGCGAGCGATCTCTGCACGGCTGCAGTAACAGGGGTAGATCAGCCCGTTGTCCACCAGGCGCTGCAGGCAGCTTCTATAAATTTCCTGCCGTTGGCTCTGCGTGTATGGTGTATAGGGACCGCCGATATCTGGGCCTTCATCCCAGTCCAGGCCCAGCCAGCGCAAATCGCTGAGCATGCGCTCGCTGGCCCCCGGGCGTACGCGTGGTTGATCCAGGTCTTCGATACGCAATACGAATTGTCCACCTGCGCTGCGAGCGAAGAGCCACGCCAGCAATGCCGTGCGCAGGTTGCCCAGGTGCAGGTCGCCGGTTGGACTGGGCGCGTAGCGACCACGTATCAGATCAGCAGGCATTTTTCCGACCACGGACAGCCTGTTTCCCCACGAGCATATTCGTTTCTCGAAATCACAGGGTACACATCGAACTCGGCGAGTAGATCGACCAGCGCGCAGATGGGCAGGCCTACGACATTCCAATAGCAGCCGTCGATACGTGCCGTTGGCTGAAATGCTGGATTCTGAATGCCGTACGCGCCCGCCTTATCCATTGGATCGGCAGTGGCAATGTACGCGTTGATTTCGGCTTCACTGTAGCGACGCATCAATACAGGGGTGATGCAGCTTGAGCCTAGTATCCTGTGCTTCCCGTCGATTTTTTGACTGACTGCGATTCCCGTCACAACGTAGTGCCAGCGACCACGCAGCGCGAGTAGTAGTTCGCGAGCATGCAACTCGTTCAGTGGTTTACCGAGTATAGCGCCATTGAGTATCACAGTGGTATCGGCGGTAATTACCAGGTGGCCCTCGGCTTCCGGCAAAGTTAGCGCCGCGGCCGCTTTATGCTTGGCTAACCATTGCGCCATTTCCTCGACTGATCCACGGAAACGCCCTTGCGCCACCTCCTCATCGGTAGGCGCAACGCCTACTGTAAAAGGTAGGCCCAGTAACTTTAGAAGTTGCCTCCTCCTTGGTGAAGAGGAGGCTAAAAATAGGGGTGGTGGTGTAGTCATATCTATCGGCACTCCAGCACAGCTACGCATTCGATGTGTGCCGTCTGGGGAAACATGTCCAGCGGCTGCACCGAGCGTAGGCTGTAGGTAGGATGAATACAGCAAATACTATTGAGGTCGCGTGAAAGGGTAGCAGGATCGCAAGAAACATAAACAATCCTGCCAACAGGATGCTGCACCAGCGCGTCAAGCACAGCCTGCTGGCAGCCGGCGCGCGGGGGGTCGATCACCAGTCCATCTACCTGGCATTCCAGTGTTGGCAGCAGGTCCTCGACTTTACCTTTACGTATTTCCACGTTGCTCACTGCGCGTAGATTCCACTCAGCATCCCTGATGGCGCTGGCCGATTCCTCGATAGCGATAACCTTGCCTGCATGTCGCGCTAGCAGCAGGGCAAATGTCCCGACCCCACAATAGGCATCAACGACAGTGAGCGGTTTTTCGCCTTCCCTACCGTCCAACAGGCCATCCAATACCATGCGCACCATTTTTTCGGCCTGCGTGGTATTGGTCTGGAAAAAGGAACTCGGACGAACGCGGAAAGTCTCTCCTCCCAGCCTCTCTTCCATCGTCTCGCTGCACAGATCAAGCCCTGCCTCAATAAGTTGCGCAGCAACTGCCGCGCCGGGTTGTGGTTGAATGAGCACCTGGCCTGTTGCAGCGGCGCAGCGCACCAGGACCTGGGGACGCTCGTTCGGCAGGGTGCTCAAGACGGCCAGGGCGCGGTTGATCTGTTCATGCGCGATTGGGCAGCATGCCAGTGGCAGCACGCGATGTGTCCCCCGCGCTGTCAAGCCGGGTTGCCCGCTGCGGTTCACAGAGAAGCGCATGTGATTGCGATAGTGCCATGGATCATCACACGCCACTGTTTCTAACACGGGTGGATTGTCAAAGCCGCTCTCTTGCAGCAACTGCCGCACAACCAAACGTTTCCACTCCAGTTGCGCATCGTAGCGCATATGCTGCAGTTGGCAGCCACCGCATACCCCAAAGACAGGGCAGGACGCCTCCTCACGGAGCGGTGATGCCTGGTGAATGCCTGTGATCCAAACGCGAGGCGGTCGAGGCTTCCAGTGACGTTTATGCCTCTTCGGTGGTGGTGCCGCTGCTTCGACTGCGATAGTGACCGTTTCCCCTGGTAGGCCCGCGGGCACTTGCAGCGTGCGGGTGTGCTGCTCACCAACCTCGTCTTGCTCGCTGAACTCTGCAAGCGTATGCCCTGCGCGCGTCATAGCCCCGAGCGTGACAGTGTGATAGGTAATGGGAAGTGCTTCTCTGATCATTTCCTCCTGGCTTTGTTTCTGGCTCTCTTGGGGTTGGGCAGTTGTTCGGTCTTCTTTGCGCCCGCTAGCTGAACGGTTTTATCTGCAACGGGTAGTTGCCTGGTTTTATTCACATTGAGCAGCATGCGAAACATCTCAATCATCTCCAGGTCTGGGTTGATACGCTCTGCCTCGTCCAGCAGTGCTTCCGCTGCACGATAGTCACCACTTTCCGACATCACTAATGCCAGGAAAGCGCGTAGTTCGGCGGAATCGGGATTGGCACGCAGCCCTTCCTCGAGTACCTCCTGCGACCTGGCAAGTTGCTCGTGCTCCATGTACATTCTGCTCAAGGCGGAGTAGTAGTCAATATTATCGGGTTCCAACTGAATTGCATGCCTATAGTTGGTTGCAGCTGCTTCGACATTCTCCAGCAGGTTATAGGCTTCGGCAACGTCGTACCAGGACTCAGCAATGTTTGGATCAAGCTCCGCAACACGTTGGAAGTGTTGTAATGCTTGATCGTATTGCTCCCGGCCCATGGCGATTTCGCCCAGGTCGTTCTCTACGGCGATCTCGATAAGTTCACTGGTGTTCAAAGTCTTTGCCTGGTTCAGGTGATCTTCTGCCTCGTCGAGGCGTTCAGCGTTATCTTTTAGCAGTTGGCTCATGAGTATATGGCCCATATAGTTATTGTCGAGGGCGAGCGATTCACGTGTATGCGTCTCTGCAAGCTGCTTGTACCTTGCAGAGGCTTCATCCTCTCCCTCTTCAAGCAGGCTATTACCGAGTTGCCACTGCATTGCCGCGAGTTGCAACAAGTTCTCATTTTTCTTATCGGGGAAGCGCTGTACCAGCGCTTCAAAGTAAACGACGGCACGTTCGAGTTTGTTGAGTGCAAGCAAATACTGGGCGGCGTTCTCATAGGCTGCATAATCAAGAGGTGACTTTACAATCAGTGCATCGGTGTAATGCAGGCCTTGGCCCAGGTGCCACAGGATTTCTTGTAAATATCGCAGCGCATCAGGGTCTGTTGGCTTGCGCTTCTTTGTAATCCGGTCCACCTGCTTATAGTGCTCTGCAACACGCTTCTGCAATTCTGCAACCGGCAGGCTTTGTGCGTTGGCTCCTTCATCCGTCATGCTTTCAATACGCCAAGCGTCTTCGACTTTAACAAGGGTATATCTTGTCCAGAACCAGTGTCGCTGTGTTACTGTGTTGACAGCGGTCCCCATAGGCAGCTCTTTGATGCCTTCGCTAAGGGGCGTATCATTTATTTCAATCGACCAGCCTGTGTCGAATTGTTTGCGCGTGCTTGATTGACTCTCTTTCAAGCGATTGGGCAGCCAGATGCCTCCCTGTTTCTGTTCAAGCTCGCGTATAAATTCTGGCTTGAAGTTGGCTGGATCAGCCTCTTCTGCCCAGGCGCGCCGATGCTCAATCCATGCTTCTCGTGAAAGCCCCTCGCGGATACTGCTCTCGTCCGTGAGCAGGTCATAGGCGAGTCCATAGTTGTCCGAGGTCAGTGATTCAACAAAGCTGGTTACGACCTCCTGGGGAGTCATCCCACGCCCGGTGCTACCAATACCCTGGTCTTCGCCAACATCGGTTGCATCAAGCACCAGGTGCTTGACCAGTGAGAGATTGTTGCGATAGTCCCTGTGCGGTATTGTGCTGTAGCGTTTGTTGACATCCAGCGCATCCTGGATCAGGCGACGTCCCTCTGCCAGTGTGCACTCGGTGGTTTCGAGATCGGGGGCCGATGCTTGCATTTCGGCAATATGCGTTTCAATATGGCGCTTGCTGGCGACCTCGGTAAAGAAATCTTTGACGCCATCATGCCAGAACTCCAGCAGGAAGCCAAGGATGCGAGCCTGGCTATATTCCTCGCCCTGTTCCCAGCAGAGCAGCAGTTGTGCCTCGCCTGAATCAAATGTATTGGTAACGACGCCTTTCCAGAAGCGAGGAGGGTTGGCACTGGCCTGGATAGCGAGTGAACGATCAATTGGCGGATTCCACTTCGGGTAAATGTGGGCTTCTTGCAGTCGTATCAGTGAGCGGCGGGCCTCTTTGCGAATAGCCTTGTTCGGACTTAATTCGTTGATAGCGAGTAGCATATCCGCTGCGTCAGCGTCGCGTTCTTTGGATAACGCCTTGAGCAGGGCTAGCTGGGCTGCCTCCGGTAAATTGATCACATCGGCCAGGGCGGTTTCTGCCTCGTTTTGGCTTGTACTAGTATGCAGGTTATTGGCGATTTTGTGGAATTGCCTAAGCAGGCGCTGGACTTGCGCGGCATCCCCCTGCGAAACAGCCTGAGTGGTATCTTCTTTGCGTGCCATGAACTACCTCCTTCCCAACAAGGACAGCCTTCTCACTTCCGCCTGGTGTTTGTATTGAACATGTCTCGTACCGCCTGTACGATATCCAGGTCGGGGTTGATACGTTCCGCTTTTTCCAGCTCCGCTTGTGCCCGGCGGCGGTCTTCCCTGTCCATATATACTGTCGCAAGCAGGGCGTGCAAGTGAGCAGACTCTGGATAATAACGCAATCCTTGCTCGACCGTCTCATAGGCCTTTTCCGTTTGCCTCGTGAATATATAGATATTGACGAGTTCGACATAGGCCGCGAGGTCATGGGGTTGTGCCTCGAGCGCGCGTTTTAAGTAAGCTTCTGCCTCGGCGTAATTCTTTTGCCTGCGGTAGGCAACGCCGATATTAAGCCAGATGCCGTCGTAATTCGGGTTGATTTCGGCAACCTGCTTGAAGTGCGACACTGCCTCGTCAAACTTTTCTTGCTTCATCGCAATGCTTGCCAGGTCAAATTCGATCTGCGCCTCTTCATCTCGATTACTGGTTAGTGACCTGGCTGATTGAAACTCTGCTTGTGCCTCCTCGTCTCGATCCAGGCGCATCAGTAGTTCGGCCAGCAACATGTGCCCCAGAGCTGTATTATCTGTCTCAATCGACTGTCGCAGGCTTGCCTCTGCAAGTTCAAGGAAATGCTGACTGCGTTTGGGCATCTCGAGCCGGTCGAATTGTTGGGCAAGATCTGTCTGTGACGCACCGAGAAAGCGTAGAACATTCCCAATATCGTAGGATTTGGGGAAATGATGGATTATACCCTCCAGGTAGACGATCCCTCGCTCGGTTAAACCTATGCTTGCTGCGCGACTGAAAGCAGCATCATAGATGGTACGGTCGAGTGGGAGCTTCACCAGTAGCGCATCATAGTAGTGCAGCATTTGTATGGAGCGCCAGATAATTTCTTCGTAGTATTGTTGCCCACCAGGCTCGTCTGGCTGGTGCGTCTGGACGATCTCCTGTATGCGGTCCTCGTGCTCTTGCACCCGCTGCTGCAGGCCTTCGATCGGCAGGCCCTGTGCGCTGGCTCCCTCGTCCTTCATGCGTTGAATACGCCACTCACCATCAACGCGCGCCAGTGTATAGCTTGTCCAGAACCAGTGCCGCCCCGTTTCCTTATATACGGCGGTTCCCAGCGGCATCTCCGGCAGTGTACCGCTCAAGGGGGTATCCGTTAGTTCGAGCGACCAGCCTATCTCTATTATCCGTTGAGCCGGTGATACATCACTCAAGAAGGTGCTGGGAAGCCAGAGAGAGCTCTGATCATGTTCGCGTTCGCGCATAAAGCGCACCTCGAGGCGTGTTGGATGTGCCTCGTCTGACCACTTGCGGCGCAGGTCAACCCATTCATCCCTGGATTGCCCTTCATGTAAGGAGCTGGTGTCCATAAGCAGGTCAAAGCACAGTCCGAAATCGCCCATCGACCAGCCTCCAATGAAGTTAACGACGATTTCATCAGGCTCCAAGCCAGGTTTGATAAAAGTGCGGCCCCGGTCAACACCCGGGTCGGTAGCGTTCAACACAAGTTGCTGCACGGTCGGGAGATAGTGGCGGTAATCTTTATGGGGCGAGGTCCCTCGCCACTTATTCACGGCGAGCGCTTCCTCTATGAGACGCCTTCCCTCTGCCAGGGTGCAATCGGTAATCTGCACGTTCCCCTCTTCCGCAGAGACGAATCGCGTAGTCAACTCCTGTATGCGCGTGTCGATACGGCGTTTGCTGCCGACCTCCGTCAGAAAGTCTTTAACGCCTTCTTTCCAGAAGTCGAGCAGGAAGCCCATGATACGTGCTTCGCCATACTCAAATCCCTGTTCCCAGCACAGGACCACCTCTATCTCGCCCTGCTCACGCATTTCAGAGACGTAGCCTTTCCAGAAGCGAGGTGGGTTGGTAACCCCGAGCGGTGCAGGCGCAGGTTCCGGCTCCGGAGTCCAGCTTGGGTAAATCTTTGCCCCGGCGAGTTGGATCAGTGCGCGGCGCGACTCTTTACGGATAGCTTTGTTTGGGGTGAGTTCATTGATGGCAAGCAGGACATCAGCTGCATCGGTGTCCTGTTGTTTTGCCAGCGCCTTCAAAAGAACCATCTGGGTGGATTCATCTATATCAGTAAGCCTGGCCAGGGCTCTTTCTGCCTGTGCCCGGCTGGTGCTATTATGTAATTCTTCTGCGATCTCGTGACGTTTTTCAAGCAAGGCCTGTACCTGCGCGTCATCTCCACGTGGAACAGAAGTATTCGTCTTTTTTTGTGATGTCATGCTCTCAATATCTTCTTCTCTTCATCATATTTTTCGCACAAAGGTGCTTCTTGCGATGGGTGCTGTCTCTGTGGATTGTATCACGAAGAGCAAAAAGAGTCGAGGAGCAATGATTTATCCCGTTGAGCTTTGTGGTCGCAAGGTCTCAGGCCCACTATCAATCTCCTGCTCGTTTTCGGGCTCGAGCGGGGGTGCGCCGAACCAGTTGCTCATGGAAGCAAGGGGTGGTCGTACGCGAACTATTTTGGCAATCATCCAATTGAAGGAGCGCATGCTTTGGAGAGCGGCTCTGACACCGGCCGGGATGGGAATGTCACCTGGAGTTGACCTCTCGTTGTCGAAAGGCATAAGCTGCGGGCGACTCAGCAACTTCCTGGCGGGCTTGCTCTTCCCTGGGAGTGCTTTGACTGCCATCAGCAAGAAGAGTGAAAAGGCCGCGCCGTAAAAGTATGATGACAGGCTGCGCCACGCGAAGAAAAGTGGAAGGACTGCCAGCAGCATGGCAGCTTCTGGTCGTACTTTGCATAAACGCCAGTACCATGCCAGGGCTAAGAGCATCGCCATGGCTTCGAGGACATCGTATATCCATGGTGCAAAAATGGGTAAAAGCGGCGTGGTGCCCAGGCTGATTAAACCGGCGCCCAGCGGGAACATGGGGTCCGCAACCGGGGCCAATACTCCGGCAAGCCAGGCATGAGAGTTCCATACAATGAACGGGAGGTTGATCGCCAGGGCGACGCCTCCTGCAATCAGCAGGCGACGTACTGCTTCCATAAAGTTATGCTGGCGCCACACCATAATCACGTAGAAAGGAACAAAGAGCCACGCTGGCTGCTTACTTGCCAGCGCCAGGCCCAGGAATAGCGCTGATAACCATCCGCGTTCGCGCAGCAGCCAGGTCAGGGCGATCAGCAGGATATACAAGATATCCAGGTTACCCCCCATAACTGAGGTCCACAAAGGTACGTTTGCAAGGGCCAGGAGCAGTACCCATGGCCGCAGCTCGGGCCGCGCTACTTTCCAGGCGATTGCAACCAGGACAACGTAGCAGAAGAGATAGAACGAGAGCACATTAAAGATGTTGAGCCAGATGTAGGGCACTAGAGTAAGGAAGGAGAGCGCGGGATAGCTCACTTTTGATTCGAACTCGAGCGCATGCCCTGCCTTCAGGTCGGTATCCAGCACACTGCGTAACTCAGATAATGATGGGTAAGTCAGACGGTCAGCAAATTGACCCTCACGCAGCGGCGTCGTCCAGTTGGGTTGGATGGGATACTGTCGTAACAGGTGTAAGATACTGGAATCGGTATAGGGATTACGACCCTGCAGCAGCAATGCTGCCGCGTTTGCATCAAGGGACGTGCCATCGTTGGTGTAGAGCGGTGGCATGAAAAAACTCATTGCGATTGAGCGACCAAATAGAATCCCACCCGCGATCGATGTGAGCAAGACACCTACGAGGATAATGATCTGCCAGCGCCGGGGACGTACTTGAAGCAGGGATGAGCCTCGCGCGCGCCCCAACCGCTGTTTCAGGGTGGGGGGGCAGAAAGCCATCCATAGAGCTATGAAGCTTCCCAATATCAGCACAAAAGGGATTACCCCTTGCCAGGGTTTCAGGAAAGGTACGTGGGGTATGTAAAACGGGTGAGGGATTTCGTTGAGCGCTTGTAAAATCACTGCAAGGCCTACCCAGGTGGCGCGCCGTTGTAGCTCGATGATCGGGTGATTGTCGGGTGATAGATCTTCAGTGTAGAAATAACGCATCCACGCGGATATACTTCGCTTTCGCTTCTGTGCGCATTGAGTGATCTGCGTTGGTGACGTTGCTTGCGACAGGGAAGTCTCGGAAATTTCTCGTTCGTCGATCCCCTGTTCTATACGTTCGCGCATTGGTTCTGCCTCGTGTCAAGTTGAGAGTGAAAGCATATTTCCCCCTCGAAGTGCCGAGCATGGCTTTTCGCCTTATGCGGGAACGCACTACCCGGCCTGAGTCTTACAACGAAGTCAGCAACAAGTGCGTCACAAAAGAGGAATTAAAGAGACAGGCGGAAATACAATTCGCGGTGCTGTAGCTCGAAACCAAGCGACTCGTAGAGGTAGATGGCGGGGAGATTTTTTTCCCAGACGTGCAGATCGAGGGCCGTCAAATGCAATTCGCTGCGGGCATAGTCGATAATGTGCAGCATCAGGATACGTGCTAGCCCTTGCTTGCGGAAATCGGGACGCACAACCACCCTTTTGACGTAACCGGAAGGCTCAAAGTAGCTATGCCCGGGGTCAGCATGTGGCGAAACCATGAGTTCGGCCTTCCCTGCAACCACGCCTGCTACTTCGATCAGAAAAATTAGCGTGAGTTCGTGCGTGGTGGGATCGACTGAGCCAAAATATTTCTCCATTTCGCGGTGAATATTGCGCCTGGGTGACGTGCTGAACCTATCCAGTTCTTCGATCAGGGCGATATCGTCGGGAGTGGCGAGGCGAATAACCGGGGATGAAGTTGACGGTTCATCGTTCATGCGACCCTTCCTGCTTGCAAGACTAACCCTGTTTTTTGCGCGGTAGTAACAGGAGGGAGATAAGCGCGTAGAAGGAGCAGCCCAGGATCAGAACTGCGTAGACGATTGTTTCACCATCTTTATGCGGGTCGGAAAGCATTGAAATGCCCCACCACAGGAAACCAATAAAGACGGCGAAGAGGAGTATTGTGCTCATAAATTTCTTAGTAGACATTGCGAAATCCTTTTTTCTTACTGCTGCAGGTGCTTTTGGAAATTCTCTTTCTGCAGGTAAGAGCGGGCGAGTATCTCTTCCGCGCTCTTCATTGAGAAATCGGTGACGCTGCCGCCCATGATGTGCGCGATCTCGCGTACACGCTGTTCGGGGCGTAATTCGTTGACAAGCGTAACTGTGCGTTCATCAAAGATCTGCTTATTGACATTGTAATGCGTATCTGCAAATGCGGCAATCTGCGGTAAGTGCGTGACACAGAGCACCTGGTGGTTGCGGGTCAGTTGCCACAACTTTTCTCCCACGATCTGGCCGCTTCTGCCGCTGATACCGGCGTCGATCTCGTCGAAAATCAAGGTGGGGGTTGCATCGGCGGCCGCGAGGATGGTCTTCAGCGCCAGCATTAAGCGCGAGGTTTCGCCGCCGGATGCTATCTTCGTCAGCGGCTTGAATGGTTCGCCCGGGTTAGGCGCGATCAGGAATTGCACGCGGTCGATGCCGGTCGAGTCACAGGAGTAGTTCTGTTCGGGTTGCCCATCGATACTTGCCGGTACCCCGTTTGTATCGGGAACCTGCTCGATTTCAACGGAGAAGCGGGCGCGTTTCATATTCAGGTCGTTCAACTGCTCTTCCATCGCTGTTGACAGCCGTGTCGCTGCCTCACGCCGCCGGGTGGAGAGTTCCTGGGCGATGCGCCCGATCTCCTGCCGAAACTTACCGTCCTGCTGCTGCAATGAGGCGATCAACTCATCGCGGTGAGTGATGCTGTCAAGTTCCGCCTGGTCGTCTTCAGCACGTTTCAGAATCTCTTCGACGCTAGTAACGCCGTATTTGCGTTTCAGCCGCGCGATGAGATCGAGCCGTTCCTCGATTTCCGCCAGGTGCTGCGGATCATCTTCGATGTCGCTCTCGTAGCTGCTGACGCTGGCAGCGACATCCTCTAAGCGGTAGATGGCTTCGGACAGGTTTGACTCGTGCTCCTCCATACTTTTGTCGAGCCTGGCAAGTTCGCCCAGGGCTTTGAGGGCCGGACGCAACTGGTCGAGCGCCGGCTGGTAATCGTCACCACTCTCGCCACCTTTGATGGAACCGTAGACGATGGCGCACAGTTCGCGCAGCCGTTCCGCGTTGCTCAGCACTTTGCGCTCTTCTTCCATTTCTTCGATCTCGCCAGGTTGCAGTTCTGCCTTCTCGATCTCCTCGACCTCGAAGCGCAGGAACTCGGCGCGGCGGGCCTGCTCGCGTTCATTTTGTTGCAGTGAGAGCAAGGTTTTGCGCGCGTTGCGCCACTCTGTTACCATGGCGCTCAGTTGTTCGCGCAGTGGCAAAAGCTCGGCGTAGCGGTCGAGGAAGTTGACGTGCTGCTCGGGACGCAGCAGGCTCATATGTTCGCTCTGGCCGTGAATATCGACCAGCCAGCTTGCTACTTGCTGGAGCACCTGCTGGGTGATGGTGCGGCCATTGATACGTCCCACGGTGCGACCGGAGATGAAGATGTCGCGCGAGAGGATCAGCAGCCCGTCTTCGGGGACGATGTCGTATGCATGCAACAACTGGGCGAGTGCGATGCTCGCATCGGCGCTCCCGGCATCGGCATGGCTCGGATCTGCCTGCTGCGCCTCGACTTTTGCCAGCGCCTCGAACATCGTGCTTGCTCCATTGGACTCGCCATTCAATGTCGCTTCGAATGGCTGCCAGTCATCGCTGATTGGGGGCAGGGCGCCAATGGAGAAGACCCCTTCGACGGTGGCGCGATCGCAGCCGGCACGTACCACCTCCACGCCGATTTTGCCGCCCAGCAGCGCATTGACGGCGTCAATGATGATCGATTTGCCCGCGCCCGTCTCGCCTGTAAAAACATTGAACATGCGGTGCAGACGCAGGTGCAGGTTATCAATAATGGCAAAGTCTTTGATGTTTAGCTCAAGTAACATGGTTGCTCGTTGAAATTATAGTCCCTACTCGTCTTCCTTCAGCTTAGCATTAATTACCTGGTAAAAATAGGTTGGCGGTCTACGCCTGAGAAACTTGGTGACGTACTCGCTCTTATGCACGGTGACCGTTGCGCCATTCTTGATCTCGCGGTTAATTTGCCCATCGGCCGAGAAGACGCCATCCTGTGAGCCAGTAAATATCTTGAGTTTGACGATGGCATCCGGGTGCATGATCAAAGAGCGGTCCGAGGCCAGGTGCGGCGCAATGGGTGTCAGCACGCTGCTCTGCACCTGTGGATGCAGCAGCGGCCCTCCAACGGCCATATTGTAGGCCGTGGAGCCGGTGGCGGTCGATACGATGATACCATCGGCGTACGTTGTATTGTAGTAGTCATCGTCAAGCCAGGTGCGTATTTGCACCACGCGTGGCCAGGTACCGCGGGCGATTACGATATCGTTTAGAGCGAGAAACGGTTCCTGGTACCCATCCTGGTCGAGCATGGCATGCAACATGGCGCGCTTATCGATCCATACCGGAGGCTCTCGTTTCAGGTAATGGGGTAGTTGAGTAAGCACGTCACCTGGCTCAAGCTCGGTCAGGAAGCCGACCCGTCCAAAATTGACAGCGACTATCGGGACATCGGCCACTGCACAGAGGCGGGCAGCATGTAGAATAGTACCATCGCCACCCAGGACGAGCGCCAGGTCACACCCTTCAATCGCAGGGTCAGGAGTCTCTTCTCCTTCATACCGGCTGTCAAAGCTGCGTACTTCATATCCCTGCTGCTGTAATGCTGGTATGAGTTGACTAGCGACCTCTGAGGTGTCCTGTTTGCGGCCCTGGTAAAAAATCGCAATTGCCTTCACTACAATCTCCCGCTGGGCTGTAGCATTTCTCGCTCTCGGGCCTCTCTCCAAGGCCTGCTGGGTACACCCTGGCGAGATACACCAGCCTCTAGTGGTGTCCCATCACTGGTACTCCGTAATGGTACGACATGTGTTGTGGCTTGTCAACTATGCTTGTGGGGTGAGTTGAGCACCACCCCGCTCCTGCTTTATTTCCTGAATAGTATTTTTCTTGATCAAACAACTTGGAGCTCTACGCAAGCAACTCTGGGCTCTCGCGTTTCGGAATGGGTTCGCATGACGAAAAGGACGTTTCTGCGCATATTCCCGGTTCTTGCCCTTGACAAATTCCTTCCGCTTGAATATACTTGCAACAGATGAGAGTTAGTTACCTAACTAATTCGAAGACTAGAGGTTCTCGATGAACGACACAAGCAAGAGGGACCGCCTGATCGAGGCAGCCAAAATCATGTTCTATCAGCAGGGGGTGACTGGCACGACCCTGGCCGATATCGCCCAGCGGGCTCAGATTCCCCTGGGCAACGTGTACTACCACTTCCGCACGAAGGAAGCCCTGGTGGAGGCCGTGATCCAGGCTCATCTCCAGGAGCTGCAGTCCTTGTTTGCGCAACTCGACCGCCAGCCTGATCCACGCCAGCGTCTGCTTGGGCTGCTTGCAGCCGAGCGTGCGAGTGAACACGCGCTCGCGCGCTATGGCTGTCCGCACGGGAGTCTGTCTCAAGAACTCAACAAAGAGGACGGCCAGCCTGCTAACATTGCGGTTCGCCTGCTTCAGTCCTACCTGGACTGGGCAGCAACGCAGTTTCGCCTGCTCGGCAAGGACGCAGAGGAGGCGAAGGATTTCGCCATGGATCTGATCTCGTCGTTGCAGGGAACATTTTTATTGACCAATAGTTTTCGCTCGCCTGAGTTGTTGGAGCGCAAGCTCCAGCGCTTAGCAACCTGGCTTCGCACGCTCTAAGGTGAGTGGAAGCACAGCAATTTTTTTGTCAGCCAAATAAGTTAGTTAACTAGCTTACATAACAAGTCAAGGTAGCATAGAAGGGGCAGATGTGCAATTAAGCAATGGTGAGCATTTTCCGACGATCACCGCTTCCCGCGTAGGTGGTGGTGAGATGTCTATTCCTGAAGACCTGGCAGGTCGATGGGCCGTGCTGCTGTTTTATCGTGGCCACTGGTGCCCGTATTGCCGTCAGCAATTGCTCGACTTTCAACGAGCGCGCGTGCAATTGAACGAGCTGGGGGCCGAGGTCGTCGCGTTCTCGGTCGATTCGCTTGAGCAGGCGCAGCAGACCGTCGAACGGCACAGGCTCACTTTCCCGGTGCTGTATGGCCTTGACGCTCGTGAAGTGGCAGAGGCGATTGGAGTCTTCATCAACGAACATCCGCCCTACCTGCAGGCAACCGGGTTTGTGCTTCGGCCCAATGGGACAGTTGCCGTGGCTGTCTACTCGAGCAGCGCGATTGGGCGTCTCGTTGCAGCCGATACCATCAATTTTCTCAAGTATCTGCAAAAAGCGCAATAACCGGTGTCGGCGGAACGCTGAAGCCCACTGTACAGCCCTACCTGTAACACTTTCATACAAAGAAAGGAGACCTCAAGAGTTCCCTCAAAGGACAGAAAACGCCGTACATCTTTAGACATTGGGCTGTTTGGCGTTCGAGTAGAACTACATCTTTTGTTTTGATATCACAGCAAGTATCACTAGAACAAGGAGACTCAGCATATGGAGCATCGACCTTTCAGATCGATACGCGCAAACAAGCGCGTACTGATCGCAATAATCATTGCATTGCTCGTGACAACGCTTGTTGGCGTCGTGCCCGGTCTTACGAGGCACGGAGCGAGATCGGCATCGGCCGTAACCAAGGACCAGCCGGGGGGACTAGGACAGATGAGTGGTCTGCTGCCCAGGGACCACCTGACCGAGGAGAGCGCCATCCAGGTCGATCTCAACACCGAGACGGTGCGCTTGCCACTGTACAAAGGGGAGGCCTATGGCAAGACCGCCTGGTTCGTCCTCCTGGATGCCTCAGACTCCGGGCTGGCGCATGACCTGGGCGTGAACTTTGCGCCCAAGCTCGCCAATCTCGCGATCGGCTGCCCCGCCTGCGTGCAGACCGTGACCATTGACAACCCAACGCCAGCGCAGAATCCGTTCGGGCCAGCGCTGGTCCACTTCCAGGGCGCGCCGGATTTCAGTCCCACCCGTATCGCGGTGCCGGGACCGAACGGCTTCCCGCTCGCCAAGTTCCAGCCTGGTGCCGTGGCCGGCCCGGGATATAGCCCATTTATTCGTATCGCCGGATCGCCGGTCGTCTACAACGCTCCCATCGTGGCCACCGGCGACGGTCCGTTCGATGTGGTCCACCACACCAACACGGGTGATCGGGTGCTCGGCATCCACATCGCCCCCGCGACGTCGCCTTCCGGACAGTTCCTGGAGTCCTACGTCGACCTGTTGTTTGTCAAGGGCTTTGACGCCGGCCAGCCGATTGTGTACCTGAGCACGGACGCGGGTCAGCCCCTGACTGCGGTGCTGGAGCGTTCGACCTACGTGCCTGCGCTGGACACCGCGGCGTACAACGGCGGCGACGACTTTCTGGGGTCCGCCCGCGAGCGGCTCTTCGGCTTCATCAATGGGCAGACGGGCGCCAACAACCCGCAGGCCCAGGGGTTTGTGCACCTGGTGCGCGACGGTCACGCGAGCGAGGATGCCTCCGCCGGGAACACGGCCCTGATCAACGCCCTGCGCAATGGGGGCGATTTCCTCAACGTATTCGGGGATTTCCCCACCCTGGCCGACCCCCGGCATGCCCAGGCGTACAGCCCGTTGTGGGATGCGCAACTCGGTCTGTGGACCCAGAAGGCCATCACCGCGGGACTCAACACGCGGCAGATCGATGAGGTCGTCGTCTTCAACCTGGCGGCCACCCGGCCCGATCTGCTGACAGGCTTCAACCCGGCCACAGGTGGGCCTGCTCCCTACGGCGCCGCAGGAGTCGACATCAACTGTGCGGTCATCGGGTTCACGGACACTGCTCCCACCGCCAACCTCGCCACGCCCGTTCCCAACTCGCAGTTCCCGCCGCGGTAGCCAGGGAGTGGCTTCAGTGTTTTTGTTCATCCGGTCGCCTTTCGGTGGGAGTGGTGAACGCAAACACTGATCGATCCAGGAACTGCGGACCCCTGTGCTTGCGGGGATCCGCAGCTCAAGGACCTGACGTCACAGATCTTTCTCAAAGCTATGTGTAGTCTGGATCTTGAGCGCAACGCGTACAGTAGCTCTGCATGCGCAGCGCCTCATCTCTTATGCCCTCTGCCAGGACCCCGGCATTGTTGACCAGCACATGCAACGGGACCCCAAATGGGTCAGGTTTTTTATGCCAGGATGTAATGAGCATAATATGCGAAAGTCAAGACATAGATCTGGCAGGCCCACAGAAGAGTTGTATTTCTCGTGTACAGGCCGTGGAAGAGCATGGCTAGAACGAGTCCAGTAGAGAGGCGGCCGGCAGAGACGAGTTCTACGTATGAAAGGTGCGACATACAGATGACCAGGACGAGATTGAGGAGCCAGATCAGCCAGGAAGCAGTTTTCCAGCGGTGTTGCAGGATTTCTTTGATGAGAAGAATCGAGCTCAACAAGGTGGGAATGAGCATGAGAATGATGAGATTCTGGAAACGATGCGGGTCGTGAGAGAAGAAAAAAAGTCCCTGAAACGGGATGAGTTGAAACGCGGGAGCAGAGGAGAGACCGCTTGTGTTGAAGAGCAGCCCGACGATAATGTACCAGACAATGGTGGGGGCGATAGACAAGAGTAGAAGACGAAGCGCGTCTTGCCAGCGCATCTGAAGAAGGTAGAGGACGAGGTAGCCGAGAGGAAACAGAATAGCTGTCTCACGTGAGAGGACGGCTAAGCCCATGCTGAGAGCTGCGGCAGTGGGACGCCGCAAGGTCAGGAGAAAGAGTCCCAGGCAGATGAAGAAATACGTAAGCGGTTCGGTCGTGTCGAAAATAAAGGCGGTAGCCTGTCCAAAGTAGAGACCAAAGGCGAGAGTGTACCAGGGAGATAGCTGCTGTTTGATGAGAAGGCGTGCAAGTAGTTCAGTGCCGAGTACGATAGCGACGAAGTTGACCAGCAAGAGCATGTAGGGAATGAGGCTTGCTTGTCCCAGGCTCAAGGCACCTACCAGCAGGGCATAGACAATACGCTGGTAGCGGTAGGGAGGATGATCTAGAAACGGGGCAGCGTGGAGTGGGTCACGAGCTATCTGGTAGTAGAACTGGCCGTCATAGCCTGGAGTGCCATGTGGGACATGAAGAGCAAATCTCGAACCGATATGTACATAAAAGAGAGCATTGTGGCCGTGAAGGTGCGAGTCCAGACCAATGAAGAGCACATACAGGCAAGCAACAACGAATGCAGGCCGCACGAGTCGAAAGATGGGATGTTGACCTGCAGCCCAGTTGATAGAGATGTTGCGCGCCAGTGCAGTTGCGCTATTTTTATTCATCGACGCTATAAAATGCCTTTCTTTCCGGGGTTTTCGAAGAGTGCAAACTCACTTAGTAGAACGGAGCAACGAGTCAGGCAGTCTCACTTCAGGCGTATTGGCGACCACAAGGGCCAATACATTTCAAATAAGAGACCATCTCGCTTTGTCATCCTGAGCGCAGCGCAGGATCTCTGTCCGGCGAGAGATCCTGCGCTGCGCTCAGGATGACACGCCTGAATCGGCTTCGTTTGACGCGCACATCGTCTTAGTTGAAATGTAGTGGGGGCAAGCCCCACCCCTACTATACACGGGCTTCGTGGGCTGATTCGCCGTAGTTGGTGCGGGGCAGATCAGCATGATCGTAGCAGTGAAAGAGTTCAGGCCAATAATTTGCTGAGACTTTGCAGGAAATAGAGGGCAGGCAGGACGACCACAAGGGTCCCCGCCACACATCAGCACCGCCCCGTCTCTACGAGGTCATCTCGTGCACGCGTTCTTCGGCCAGCCACAGGGCCTCTTCTTTTGAATGAATGGTACCCTCGGCTTGCGCTTCGGCGATCAGGTCGAGGAGTTGCCCGATCTGCGGCCCTGGCCCGAGCTTCAGGCGCCGCATTAACTCTTCGGGGCTGATCAAGCGTGGGGGCAGGATACGCTCACGTTCGCGAATATAGCTGGTCAGCAATAAACGCACTACGCGCAGGTGTCGCTCCCACGAGCCGGTGGTGGGCTGCGGCCCCAAGGTTGCCAGGTGGTCGGCCAGTGAAATCAGCGCTACGTATATGCCTGTTGGCCCCAGATCAACGAAGTAGCGCCGGATGGCCCTGGGAGTCAGAGGCCCATTCTGTCCCAATTGGCCGGGGCGCATATGATGGGCGGCTACCAACTGCGCCAATCGCCGGTCCTGCGTACTCACGCACAGGCGCCGCATCACTTGCTCAACCAGCGGCACCCCTGCCTGCGGGTGATTATAAAAATGAATCCCCCCATGCTCATCGCTAGAATATGTCACGGGTTTACCGATATCATGCAGCAGCGCGGCCATTTTCATACGAGGCGCGGTCAGCCCGGCAAAAGAAAAAATTCCTTGCTGCTCGGCCTCGCGCAGCAGTGCGCGGATCTCGGCGAGATCATCCTGCTGGCCTGTGCTCTGCGTATCCTCTTGCAGCATGCTGGCTAGCCGTTCAAGTGCGCCAACGGACTCTAGCGAATGCTCAAGCACATCCCAATAATGAGAGCTCGGCTGGCGCATGCCCCTTGCCGCTACAAACTCCGGGAAGATGACGGTAAACAGGCCATGTTGATCGAGGAAACGCAGGCGCTCCGTAGCTCCAGCAGGCCCTAGAATTGCATATAACTCTTCGTGAATCCGCTCGGCGGCTACTTGCGGGAGAAGTGCTGCGTCGCGTATCATCAGGCTCTCTGTCCAGGGGTCTAGCTGGAGTTGGTAGCGCATCATTAGCCGGATAGCTCGCAGCATGCGCAGGGGGTCATGACGGAAGATGTCTTCGTTGACGGCTTTCAGACGATGGGATTCTAAATCGGATAGGCCGTGCAGCGGGTCGATGAGATGCCGGGCGAGCGCAAGCTGGACGGGCCCAGGGCCCTGGACGGACCCATCCCCCAGGGCGACCGCAAGGGTCGCCCCTACTATACTCGGTTGCCCTGGTTGGGGGTGTTCTGCATTATCTATCTCCAAATATTGCACGATTTGAGCCAGGGGGGCTGCTATGGCGTTGATGGTGAAATCGCGTTGATGCAGGTCGTCCTCGAGCGTTTTGTCGTTCAGAGGAGAGATGTCGAGGGTGATTTCCTTCTTATTATTAGGAGTACCTGCATTCGAAGCCACAATTACCCTGCTGGCCTTTTCGTGTAAATGGACATAATGGCCGCCTAATTTATCCGCCAACCTGCGCGCTAATTGGTGAGCGTCACCGGTGGTGACGATGTCCCAATCGGTGCAGGGTTCGCCGAGCAGGATGTTGCGCAGGGAGCCGCCTACGAGGTAGGCAGGCTGGTGGTGATCGGTGAAGTATTGAGTTGTTTGGTGTAAGAGATGTAGGGTATGGGTGTCTAACAAGTATGCTTCCACTACATATATATACGCTTTTTGGTTGTCGGTTATGCCTGATATATGCAGGATACCATAGATGGTCAACTGGGCACAATTTAGGACGATGATGGGGGCCGATAATGAGTTTTACCAACCAAGATCGGTAATAATCGCGGATCGCTTGTCATGCTGAGCCCATTCGCTTCGCGGAGTTTACCCTGAGCGAAGCGAATGGGCTCAGCATGACACGACCGGCTTTGGTCGTTCATCTTCATAATCGGCCCCTACGGCCTATCCGGCCTCTGGTGCTAGTATGAGGGGGAGGTGTCACAAAAGCGTCGTGAGAGTCGTCTCTATCTAGAGGTGCCTCGACACGAGGCCGCATTGCTGCCACCGGAAGCCGGTTCGTGAGGCAATAGTTGTGTTTGCCTTTAAACGAGCTTACATGGTACGATGCCTCTACTGTGGTCAGTAATATGTGAAACAAATGCTTTTTCTTTTGCGCTTTAGATAGATAGATTGCCTGGCAGCACGACAGCAACACGCCCAGGGAGGCGCTGCTGCGCTCTTGAGGAACTGTTCGTCACACCTGCTGTCCCCCATGAAGAGGTCATGCAATGAGTCAATTACGTCTAGCTGTGCTAGGCCCGCCAGAAGTGTTTCATGATGCAAGCCGCCTCACGTTTCCATTGCGCAAAGCGTCGGCCTTGCTGTTTTACCTGGCAGTGGAAGGCGGCATGCACCTGCGAAGCAAGCTGGCTGCGCTCTTGTGGCCCGACAGTGACCCCCAGGGTGCGCGCAAGGCCTTACGCAACGTCATTACCTTGCTGCGCAGGCTGCTCGACGACCCCGGCTCCTCTGCTTCCCAGCACAGCCATCTACTCACTCAGGGCGATCTGCTCGGCCTGGATCGACATGCCGCGTTGGAGCTTGACCTGGACGTGGTGCAGCAGGCCTACCAACAGGCCCAGGGGCTCTCTACGCTCCCCTCTGAGCCGCAGCGCGCCACCCTGGTTGCGAATTTCCAGCACGCCCTCTCGCTGGTGCGCGGCCCGTTCCTCGATGGCTTCTGGCTGGGCGAGGACGCGCCCTTTGACGAGTGGCTCGAGCAGCAGCAGCACCAGTGGCAGGTGCGCCTGCAGTTGCTCTTTGATCGGCTCTCCTCCTGGCAGGAGGCCGCCGGGGAGCTGGAGCAGGCCCGAGCTACCCTCACACGCTGGCTGGAGTTCGATCCCCTGCAGGAGGAGGCGTACCGGCGCCTGATGCGCGTGCACCTGGCATTGGGAGATCCAACGACCGCCTTGCAGATCTACAGCATCTGCCGGGCACGGCTGGCCGAGGAGTTGCAGGTCAAGCCGTCGGCGGACACCGTCGCCCTGGCTGAGCACATCCGCACCAGCGCGGCTGGCCGCCGAGGGAATCTCTCTACCCGTCCCGCCACGGCGGAGAGCCGACCGCCCAGCGAGCTGGTTGCCCCGCTTATCGGACGGGCAAGTGCTTTCAGCCAGCTCACCGGGCGTTACCAGCAGGCGCGGCAGGGCCAGCCACAGGCGGTGCTGGTGGTGGGCGAGGCGGGTATCGGCAAAACGCGGCTGGCCACTGAGTTTTTGGGCTGGGCCCGGGCGCAGGGCGCCGACGTGCTGAGCGGGCAAGCCTTCGAGATGGGGGGACGATTGCCCTATCAGCCGATGGTGGAGGCCGTGCGGCCGCGGCTGGAGGCGGAAAACGCCCCGGAAGACCTGCTGGACGACCTGTGGCTGGCCGAACTGTCACGTCTCCTACCGGAGCTGCGGGTGCGCTATCCCGATCTGCGTGCCCCTACACAGGATGAGCTGACGGCCAAGGGGCGGCTGTTTGAGGCGTTAGCACGTTTATTGGACGCCCTGGCACAGCGAGGACCGCTGATACTGCTGCTGGATGACCTGCACTGGGTCGATGGGGCCTCCCTCGACCTGGTGCGCTACCTGGGGCACTACTGGACCAGGCATAGCACGCGGGTGCTGCTGCTAGGCACTGTGCGTAGTGAAGGGCTGGAGTTGAACCCGGCGTTGGCCGCCGAGTTGGCCGATCTGGGACGCGACCTGCCGGTCACGCAGCTGCCATTGCAGCCGCTCAGCCAGGCGGAGACTCTCCAGCTCATTGAGGCCATCATAGGGGAGGGGGCGCCTGGCATGCGGAATGGAGGGGAGCAGCGTGAGCGCGATCCTACCTGGCCTTCCACCGCAGGGAGCTCGCCTGCGCAGGAGCCGGCGGCGGCGCTGGTCGCGTTGGGACGCTGGCTGTTTGCGCAGACGGATGGGCAGCCGTTGTACCTGCTGGAGACACTCAAGCTGTTCCGAGACCGGCAGTGGCTGGTGCCACGGCTTGGTGCGGATGGCACCTGGCGGCTGGAGCCGACCGAGAATATGACCGCGGCTGTCGCGCAGGAGGGGTCCAGGAGCAAGCTGTTGCCGCCCTCGGTGCGCGCGATGATCCTGGCACGCCTGGCGCCGCTGTCCCTGTCAGCGCGCCAGCTAGTGATGGCCAGCGCCGTGCTGGGAACCCAGGCGAGTGCCCAGCGCCTGTGGCAGGTGGCCGAGCTGGGGATGCAGGCAGGGGTCGAGGCGCTGGAGGAGGCCGTCGGCAGTGGGATGCTGCGCGCGGAAGAAGCAGAGGTGGGCCGGCCGGGCAGCTATCGCTTCGCGCATGACCCGGTGCGCGAAGTGGTCTACACCGAGCTGGGCGAGGCGCGGCGACAGGTCTTGCACCAGCGAGCCTTGACGCTGCTGCAGACAGAGGGAGCGCGGGCCTCCGAGCTGGTCTATCACGCGCTGGCGGCCGGACAAGGCGAGGCAGCCTCTCGCTACAGCGTGCAGGCCGGGGATGAGGCGATGGCCGTCCTGGCCGTCGATGATGCTATCGGGCACTACGAACGGGCGCGCTCCTTGCTCCAGGAGCAGCAGCGGATGCAGAGCGTGCTGGAGGCCTCGGAAGTCGAACACCTCTACACCTACCTGGGGCGCGCTTATGCTTTCCAGCAGGCCTGGGAGCAGGCCCAGGATGCTTATGAAGAGCTGGTGGCCTATGGGCGGCAGCAGCGTCTACCGAGGCTGGTCAGTATGACCCTCAACCGCCTGGCGATCCTGGCGGTGCAACAGTCGCTCGACAAGCCACCGGTGCGCACGCTGCTGGAGGAAGCCTGGCGGATTGCGCAGGCCAGCCACGATCAGAAGGCGCTCGCGGAAACGGAGTGGAACCTGGCACAGATCATGACCGTTGTGAAGGAGGATCCGACGAATGCCCTGGCTCATGGAGAGCAGGCGCTGGAACTGGCACAAGGAATACATGACACGGAACTGGAAGCCAGAAGTCTCTCTTCCCTGGGATTGATCCATCTGCTTGGGGGAGACTTTAAGGAGGCCATACACGCTCTGGAAGCGTCCCTGGCGCTCTATGCAGCATTGGGCAACAAGCAGACCGCTGCGCGGGAGCTTTCCATTGCATCCTTTTTGATTGGCGCTCCGCTCACACAACCCTTGACGAATCGCGCGTCAGAAGCCTTGTGCTGGACGCTGCTGGCTTACGCACAAGTGGATGATGGGCAGGTGCACAACAGTATACGCAGTGGCCGCACGGCGCTCGCGCTCACGCAAGAGAGCAAGAACGTCTGGGCACAAGTCACCAGTACGGTCGGCCTCACGCATGGATTGCTGGAAGCGGGGGCCTATGAAGAGGCGCTTGTGCTCACGCAACAAGCCGTTGCGCTTGCGCGGGCCTTTCCGCAGAAATTACCACTCTGGCTTATTGTGACTGCTTTAGGGAGTGTCTACCAGGCCTTGCAGCAGTGGGAAGAGGCACAGGCGGCTTTCGAAGAGGTAGTAGCCATGGCAGAGATGTCAAGCCTCAAGCAGCAATTTCACGAGGACACCCTGACGCAATTGTGCATGCACTATACCCTGGCAGGGCAGTGGGAAGCGGCCTACAGCTATGCCTTGCAGTCCATAGCCGCACGTAAGAGCCATGATGGGACATTGATCACATTTGATTTTTACCGGCACTATGAAACGGAGGCCTTAGTGCGCGCGGGACAGGAGAGGCAGGCGAAAGCAGAGGTGCACCGACTCGGGGAAGGTCTGGGACCCTACCGGCGCTTCCGCATCCCCTACCAGCGCTCGTTGGCGGTGCTGGCCGCGTGGGAGGGGCAGAGCGAGCAAGCCATCGGCTATTTGCGCGAGGCAGCTCAACAGGCGGCAGACCTCGGGCTGCCGGGAGAACGCTGGCAGATCCAGGCGGCGTTGGGGAGGTTGTATGAGGCAGTTGGTGAGCCGGAGCAGGCATACACAGCATTTGGTGAGGCGGTGAGGATCATCAAGGGACTGGCGGAGGACATTGGGGATGAGGGGCTGCGGACGCGCTTTCTGGCTGGGCCGCAGATCCAAGAGGTGCTGCAGCAAGCTCAAAGCCTCGACAGGCAGGTCCCGAAAGACCACAAATAGCAGAGCAACGGGTGTATGATGCTGAGCCAATCAGCATGTGGTCAAGAAGCAATACCCATGTGAACAGGCAACTGGAGGACAAGACGCTATGGCAAAACAGGTGATTATGCCGCTTCCTGATAGAGATTTCGATCCCACAGAGGTTTCTATTCCCTGGAAACATTTTGTTGAAGCAGGCTTGCAGGTCACGTTCAGCACTGAAGCAGGGCATATAGGTCAAACAGATCCGCGTCTGCTGACGGGCGTCATTTTTGGGCAGTTGGGCGCAAAGCCCGACGCGATTGCTGCCTATCGCGATCTTGAAAAGAACGAGGCATTCCGACACCCTATCCCCTACGAAAGCATCGATCCCCAGGAGTATGATCTGCTGCTCTTGCCCGGTGGCCATGCCAAGGGCATGCGCCAGTATTTAGAAAGCAAGGTGGTACAGAATAAGGCCCTGGAGTTCCTCAAACACGGCAAAGTGGTTGGCGCTATCTGTCATGGTGTGCTGGTGCTGGCAAGGACGATTGATCCTGAAACGGGCAGAAGTGTGCTGTATGGGAGAAAACTCACCGGGCTGACCAGACGGTTGGAACGCGCCGGCTATTACCTGACCTCCTGGAGATTGGGAGACTATTACCGAACCTATCCTGAGTATGTGGAAGACGAAACGGTGAAGGTGCTCAAGGAGAGAGGCGATTTCCTGCACGGGGGAAGCATCTGGAAGCCGTTTGTGGTGGAGGATGGGAATCTGATCACAGCACGATATCCGGAGGATGCTCATCTTTTCGCACAGAAACTGGTGGACCGTGTCAAGATGAACCAGGGTCTGTGAATTATTCTGGCATGAGGGATTGCCGGACAGCAGCCCAGGGCGGGGGCAAGCCGGGCACCATCCCGGGGAGGGGTAAGCCGGCCCGCCCCAGGGTGGGGGCAAGCCCCAGAGGGGCGAACGTACGCGTTTCATGAGCGGTTGCCCCGCACCACCAAATCAACGCTTG
>Ga0209647_1001038_pt1 | contig 24572 bp, 13 predicted proteins | sample GraSoi_2013_60cm_FD_185827 | JGI IMG/M metagenome (GOLD analysis project Ga0209647, IMG submission 185827) | Grasslands soil microbial communities from the Angelo Coastal Reserve, California, USA - Sample 9_17_2013_60cm (SPAdes) (version 2) | ecosystem: Environmental > Terrestrial > Soil >... | reverse complement strand
ACACACTGTAACCGCGCGTTACGGAGGCGACGCGAAGTTCAGCGCCAGTACTTCGAATCCGGTTACGGTCACGGTTACGCCTGAACCCTCGCACACACACTTCGTTGCCTCGGTTGGCGGCAGCCTGGTGCACTCGGCAACTGCTGCGTATGGCGAGCAAGTAGTCATGGCGGTGCTGGTGCAAGGCCAGTCCGATGTCGGGTACCCGACCGGATCGGTCACTCTCAGTGAGGGCAGCAACGTACTCGGGTCACGCTTTCTGAATTTCGGCGAACACGAAAATGTCAAACAGGGATCTAGCTCGGTATTTGGAGTCTATGGCTTTCCGGTGGGCCTGCATTTACTGACCGCCCAATACTTTGGCGATCCGAGCTTTAACGGCAGTACTTCTTCCAACTTTCAACTTACCATTACCAAGAGCGACTCCCGCGTTTCCTTCCGCCTGCAGGGGTCTTCGCTTCCTAACGTGGCCGCGCCAGTTTTTGGACAGATTGCGCTCGCAACGGGAGCGATGTTGCCGGTTTCAGGCACAGTGGCTTTCTCAGCGACCTCTGCCTCGTCATCCGTCAACCTTGGCTCCGTAACTGTGGACGCGAATTCAGGGACCTTCGCGGGCACGCTCACGTTTCCCGGTGCGGGTGCGTGGGTAGTTACCGCTGCCTATAGCGGTGACAGCAACGTAAACGCCACTCAGACACAACAGCAGGTCACGGTGGATAGTACTGAAGCAACGACGATGACGCTGACGTCGAATGCACCGACGATGCCTGTCGGGGGATCGGTTACATTCACGGCACAAGTCAGCTCGACGGTCACGCTGAAAGTGCCGACCGGAACTGCGACATTCATGGACGGTTCGACCTCCCTCGGCACAGGGACTCTGGATTCTTATGGAATTGCCAAGCTGACCACCACCGGCTTGAGCGGAGGGGCGCACTCCATTAGTGCGAACTACAGCGGCGATTCCATATTCCGTTCGTCGTCCGCAAGCATAAGTGAAAGCATCAGCGACTACGCGTTGCAGGCTGTCACTGCGTCAGTTTCCATTAAGGTTGGGCAATCGGGCAGCGCCTCCGTCGCAGTGATTCCTGAAGGTGGATTCACCCAAGCAGTCTCATTTGCCTGCTCTGGATTGCCTGCGGGAGCGACCTGCACTTTTGCTCCGCCGAGCCTGACGCCTGATGGAACAAACATCGCAACCGATGCGATGACCGTTTCGACTGCTACTTCGGCGGCGGGAGAGAAACATCGCGCGGTATCCACACACACGGAGTGGCTAGCCGGCTCGGGTTTCGGACTGGCTGGAGTTCTGCTTATCCCCCTTTGTGGCCGTAAGCGGCGCACGCGCATAACCATTCTCTCAAGCTTCTTGCTGATGTTGCTGGTGCTCGGGATGCTCGGTTGCGGAAGTTCGGGCAATTCAGTGCCCATAAATCCGATGGTCGGAACGTATAGCGTCAAAGTCACCGCGACGGCTACTGCTGGCCCAGCACGGAGCGCTACCGTTTCGGTCACCATTACTCAGTAGCAAAACAGTTCGTATAGGAAACCAGGTCGCTGGGACGAGGTGGGAACATGATCAAGCGTCGTGATATCAAGAAGTCCGCCCGATGGGAATTGATGCTGGCTGTAACTTTGTTGGTTGCGCTTGCGGCCTGCGGAAGTGGATCGAACTCGGCTTCGCCGCCCCCAGCCATCGCCGTTGCTGTTTCGCCGGGGTCTCCGTCCGTCTCGGTTGGCGGAAAGCAGCAGTTTACCGCGACCGTAACCGGAACCTCGAACACCGCGGTTACCTGGGCGGTACAAGAGAGCAATGGTGGAATCATTGATTCGACCGGCAACTACACGGCGCCAATGAAAGCCGGCGGCTTTCACGTGGTTGCCACCAGCCAGGAAGACTCGTCGAAATCGGCAGCGGCTGGCGTAAGTGTGACTGCTCCAGCACCGGTGTTCGGCACAGCGCCTCCAACGGCGTCGGCGGAAGGAAGTCTTTACTCTTATGCCGTGGCTGCTACTGATCCTGCCGGAACCGCAGTCACGCTGAGCCTTACGACGGCTCCCGCTGGTGCGCAGTTGAACAACGGAACGATTGCATGGACGCCAACCTGGAATCAATCGCGCACGCCCAATCCTTTCGTTGTAACCGCGATATCGGTTGCCGGCGGCACGTCCACACAATCCTGGACACTTGCTCCAGACGGAACCGTATACGGTCATTACTTCCTGCATTTTTGGGGTAGCGGCAGCGACTCGGTAATTCCCGAGCGCGATTTTTCGGTCCCTCCATTCGAAAGAAATCCCGGGGTGCTGATGGTTTGGGCTCCTAAGGCCGACGGCACTCTGAACCCGATTCAAGGGGTTGGTTTCTCGGACGGGACATTCCAGTTCTCCGGAGTACCCGCTGGGAGCTACATCTTTTCTTTCGATGGACACCCACAGAACGTTTTTGGGATCTGGGAGAACACCAGCACGCTGTACTGGGATGCGGACGAAAACGGATATCCTCCGCTGGATCCGTCGCAATGGTGGCCGGAGGCGCTCGTCATCAATGTGACGGGCTTTGATCCGTTTGTCCTCGCCACCGATCAATTCGACCTTTACGACCGCGATGGATATTGGGATTTCACCTCCTGGTCGCCGGATGGAGCAACCTCGTTCGCGTTTGCGATTCCTTACCTTCTGGAAAACGCGCCGAGTGTTACGGACCGCTGGGTAGGCGTGCAGATCGTGGGTGTCCCGGGTACCGATCCGTTCACTTCACATGTAACGGGGCCCGCATCGGTCCAACCGTTCTCCCAACTCAGCGACGGAACCACCGTGACATTTGACGCGGCATTGACGCGGACTGTGCCCGGAACCGTGGATCTTAACGTCGCTTTCTCGACCTTCGCCAACGCATTTAATACGGCGGGCCCCGGTCCTTACATTCCATATACCTTCGAAATAATGGCGCTCTCTGAAGTGAAAGCACCGAAAAGCTCGCTCTCAGACCCGCGCATCAACCAGGTGAGTCCGATCCTCTCCGACGCTTCCATTCAGGGGCCTGCGAGTCCAGGAGATCCCGATCCCTGGCCCAAGGACGGGAACGGCAACGATACATGGCCTGGCGATCAGGACTACGGAACGCTTACATATAACGATCCCCTTGAAACGAGCGAGAAGACTGTTTACATCGTTACTGCCTCGGCGTCCTATTCCATTCCTTTCCCTGGCTCCTCAACTCCTTTGCCCTGGCAACTGTATATGACCTACGCATCGACAGCGCTGCCAAGCGGCCCGATATCGGCTGTGATGTTGCCGCCTGCGAACGGGAACGTCGATGACGTTAACTTTCTCACCGGCGGAACCATCAGCAACTCAACTCCGACGCTGCACTGGGACGCACCGGCAGGAAGCCCTGGTAGTTCGAAGGACGTAGTGACATATGAGATTTTTATCTGCGAACCGCAAGTTAGCGGCGGCAAGGGAGGCGGAAGCATCTCGTGCGTCCCCACTCTCGACGTCAGTTACATCCAGACCACCTCGTACGCGGTGCCAGCGGGTATTTTGCAGGCGGGGCACTCCTACATCTTCAGCGTTAGCGCGCTCTCTCTGAGAGACTACGATCCAACCAATCCGCAGCGATTCAGTTATCCGATCGCTTCGTCACAGGTGTCGTCCGCTGCCATCACGGTCGGAGGTGCGGCATCGAGTGTACGACGGTCGCCCGCCCAGAAAACAACGGAAGGTCGCGCAGGAGTAAATTCGCCTCCTCGTCCCACCATGCTTCCAGCGATTAAAAAGGGCAACCACAAGACCATCCTGTACACCGAACCCAGTTGGCACCGCCCAGCTGCCTTGCAGCAGCAGCAGACCCAGCGTCCAGACCCCATGTGATACATGGCACTTCTTTCGCCCACTTTACGAGGTAGTGTTCGCAGGCGCTGGTGGCCAAATGGCCGGTGGCGCGGCGAGATCCACGAGCTTCCGGAATCGCGAGAGGTCGAAGGCTTCACCACTTTAGGGGAGCTCAAGACACCGAGCCCATACATACCTTTGAGGAAAGTTTGCTTCGAATCTGAGCTGAGCTCTCATTCCTTGACATGAGTCACGTCCTGCTTACGAGCATATGTGATAAGCGGCGGTGACAGACCGGCACCCGCGCCGACACCGGCGAAGATCCAGCCATTCGCAATGCCGCGTTCCTGCGTCGGTATCCAGCGCGCGACGAATTGGTTCGAAGCCGGGTAGACGACTGCTTCGCCTATGCCGAGCAAGAATCGTATCGATACAAATAGAATGAGAGCCCCGCGGATGCCGGATGGAACCGCCGCCGTGAGTGCCGTGAATACGCCCCACCAAATCACGCCGCCAGCCAGCACGCGCCGCGGACCCAGCCGGTCGGCCAATCTCCCACCCGGAGTTTGGAATAGGGCATAACCCGCGAGAAACGCACTGAATACCCATCCCAGCTGAACATTGCTGAGATGGTAGGCCGCAGCCAGCGAACTCCCCGCAATCGAGATGTTCACTCGATCCAGAAAGGCGACGACACTCAAAATGAAGAGCCAAAAGATGAGGAGCCAGCGCACGTTGCTGGTGTTGGAACCCGTCATCGCCATTCTCCGGGCATAGTTCGACATTGCGAACGTGGCGTCGCGAACTTACTCATGATTAACTTGTATTTCTACTCGTAGTCTTTGACGATCTGACGGGACTCGCCCAAGCCTTCGATTCCCAGTTCAACGACATCCCCAGCCCGAAGATAAGTAGGAGTAGTCATTCCCAGCCCGACCCCGGCGGGTGTTCCAGTACTGATTACATCTCCGGGAAGAATCGTCATGAACTGGCTTACATAAGAAACCAGGGTAGGCACGTCAAAGATCATATTTTCGGTGGTACTGTTTTGCCGGAACAGCCCATTTACCTTCAGCCACATTCCGAGGTTGCGGAAATCGGGAATCTCATCCGGAGTGGCGAGGAACGGCCCCAGCGGAGCGAACGTATCAGCGCTTTTTCCTTTGACCCACTGCCCTCCCTGCTCGAGTTGGAAATGACGTTCGGAATAATCGTTGTGCAGGGTAAATCCGGCAACGTACTTCATGGCATCTTCTTTAGCCACGTACAGAGCTTTTTTCCCGATGACGACCGCGAGCTCGACTTCCCAATCCACTTTGGTGGCGTTGCGGGGCCTCACCAGGTCATCATTCGGTCCCACCAGCGATGTGGTTGACTTGAAGAACAAGACAGGTTCCTTCGGCGCTTCCGCCCCGGTTTCCTTCGCGTGATCACGATAGTTGAGGCCGATGCAGATGATTTTGCTCGGCCTACAGACGGGAGGTCCCAGGCGAACACTTGGTGGGACCCGAGGCGCCGAAGAAGCCGATTTCCGAATCCAGGAGTCGAGCTCCGCCAAGCCGCCGCTTTTAAAGAACGCTTCGTTATAGTCAGAACCGAATCCCGTCGCATCAAGACGAGCGCCATCTTTCAGCAGCACACCCGGTTTTTCGTCGCCGGGCTCACCAAATCGAATCAGTTTCATTTGCTGTGATCTCTCCTCGAACTACCCACAAAGATTAGGTGTCTCTGGTATACAGGGTACTTTCCCAGAAAACTTAACCGATCTCTAAAAAGGCATTCTCGCATGATGATGAGAAAAATAGTCGCAGCGCTAGCGCTGTGCACTTTATCATTGCTGCTCGCACTGGCTCAAACCGCCGGCGATCGCATTGACCTGTATTTTGGCGATTGGTACTCTTCCACACCGCGCCCTTCCAAAGGTCTCTCGAAGAGCGGGACATTTTCATCCGCGGCGATCCGCAGAATCCAGTGAGTAAAGGCGCCGTTTCTCCGTTATCTCAATGCTTATGCTTATACAACGCTGAAGCCGCATGCTTCGACCAAGGCTACGCGCCTCGACGGGCAACAAGAAATTTATCTTATTCAGTCCGGTCGCGGCACGGCTACAGCGGCGGGACAAACTGCCGACCTGCATCGCAACATTGCCATCCTGGTTCCGGCAAACCTCGAGTTCACGATCAAAAGCACACGGGACGAACCCCTCGCTATGTTACCCTCTCACCATCGGAAAGCCGCACCTTGTGGACCATGACGACATTGAGGAAGTGCGGACGGGCCCTGGATGGAACAAGCCTCGCATTTGTTGGAAATCAACTGCGGCGCAGACTTCGGGAATGTCGTTCTACCATATTTCCGACAACAAGACGCCCTACACCAATATCAAGCAAAACGAAGATTCCCAAGTCAGATTTCTCTATTTGCGCGCGATCATCCCCACCAACCCAGGCCCGTCAATAGAACGGAAACTTCAGATCATGGAGTGACTTGACCAAAGTCCCGGGCATCGAAGCAGCAAAGATCGAGAGCAAGAGAAATCGGCTTACGTTCTGAGCATGGCCGCGCTGGTCTTTGGTGATGCGGCTACATTTTGCTTCCCCCGAATCGAAACGATTGCCGAGCCCTCGTAAGTCTTGCGATCACCGCGCGCTGGTGTAGCGTTTGGTCGTTTGTGTTCGTGAGTTATATACCTCCATGTTGCCGTCCGCCCAAACCGAGAGTTTCAGATAGTTGCCCACATCTGGCCCTCGAACATTGGCGATAAAGGATTCGGTCGAGTTGTGGGACGCACCGCCTTCGTTTGAAAAGTGAAGCTGCCACAGATCGTCGAGTTTCGGAGAATTCTTGACGATATCCCACGACGAAGGCGAACCACCCTTCTCCGCACCGTTGTCCATGATTGCAAGGCGCGGTGTAATGGCGGCAAGGAGCGCCGGGCTGTTGCTCTGCAACCAGCCATGATGCGAAACGATGAATACGTCGACCGGCCCCAACTTGTTAATGGGACAAACAAGCTCCATTTCCTTATCCCACGTCAGATCGCCCAGATCGAGAATCCGCACCTTCCCGAAAGTGATGATGGTGCCGAGCGAGCGGGGGTTTTCCGTTTGGTCGACGGGCCGTCTTTCGGTCGTTGAACATGTGGGATTCTGTGTGCCAGCATTTAGCAAGGGCTTTTGGAGAAGATCACCGTCAGAACTCACGACCTCCGCACGAAATCCCTGGATCGGCAGAATATCGCCCACTTTCGCGACGATTCGTTTCACACTCTGCCCGGCGACGAGCTTTTGGTAAGCCTCCCAACTCTCCTCCGTTTCCCGATTACCGGGCTCCCGGTTCGCCCCATGGTCAATAAACGCGCCGACAGGAATCTTAGCGAGGAGCTGCGGCACGCCACCGGCATGGTCCACGTGGTAGTGAGTGAGCAGGACAAGATCAATTCTCGAGACACCGGCTTTCTTGGCTGCGGCGACAATGCGGTCCGCGTCACGTCCCGCGTTGCCCGGCCAGCCGGTATCGATAAGCAGCGATCGACCTTCAGGCGTGACGAAGAGGGTCGCCTGCCCGCCTTCGACGTCCACAAAGTAGATTTCCAGGGCCTTGCCGGGCGCGGCTTGAGTCTCAGCCAGGACGAAGAACGCGCTGAGAAGAACCACGAGCGCTACAAGAAGAAGACCTGAACCTGCGCGGCCTCGAAGAACCAAGAAATCAGAGAAGATTTGCGGCATCTTGTGTGTTCCCGCTGGTCTCTTTCAAACTTTACGGAATTGCCCACAGTGAGCATCGCGCCCGAAGAGATTCTACCGTTCAGGAGGAGAGTCGGTCCCGTCATCCCGGAATTCAGGATCAACCCCGAGCTTGTTATCCGGCAATCGACGGCTCGATAATCCGCTCGGAGGTTCTAACCACATCTCAGTCATCGTTCCCGCCATCATGGCTACGATCCTGAGTCGATGAGCCATCTGGCACGATGTTCTACATTAGCGACGAACCGCCCAGTGGCTGCCCCGCCGTTCGCTAAGAACAATTCGCGTTCAGGCTAGGATAATAATCGTCCGCCCAAGCCATGGCGGCTCATTCCACGGCGAACTGACTCTGCTGTGAAAGAGAGGTATTCCGCACCATATCCTTGGCTACTACCTGCAGCGTGAAGCTGCCGGGGTGCAATGACTTCAAATCGTACTCCGCCAGTACCAATACTGAATCAGGAACCGGGCCGGAGAGGGACTGTATGTTTTCCGCCACTGCGGTTTTCACGACATCGCTTCCGGATTTCAATGTGAATGCCACTCCCAGCCGGGGCTTTTTTGTCTGCGGGTCGAGCGACAGGTCGCTGGCCGCAAAATAAACGATTAGCCGGCCGGACGATGTGAACTTCGACGTGACAGGTTGGTAGAGCCGGACATTCATAAAGCAGAGAGAATCCGCGGCATCAGAGCAGGTGGCCTGTTCGGCTCGATTGGAAAGCAGGATGCTCGTTAAGCGGAAACCAGATCCCGCCGCGTCTGGGATCTGGACCGTGGTACTGCCCGACGCGAGTGCGGTGCCCGATAGTTGAAGGATGGCCTGGATGTTGAGAGACTGCAGGCCGGTAGTCTGTAGTTGATCTCGAACTGTCACCGTGGACTTCTCAAAATCTCCGCGCTGCGTGTTATTGAACCGGACATTCCAGTCGCGTTGGGAGACAGACAACAAGTTTTCCTGGGAATCCCGGGCGACCAATATTACGGTCATCCGCGCTCGGTATCCGTCGCCTTCTTTTTCTAACGGAATTCGATTCCCCGGAATTGAAACCGATACGGGAACGGAGTACTCTCCGCTGGGCGCCATGAGCAGGTTGGCATGCACATCGGGTGTGGACGATGACTTGAGTGATCCATTTTGAAAGCCCGCGATAAGCTGAGCGGCAGCCGGACTCATCGTGACCGCCTGGCCACGGGGAATTGCCCAATAACCCTTTCGATAGCGGAGCTGGTATGAGTGTTGCGATATCTCCACCTTGATGGCATGAAACTTTCCATCAAATTCTTTTTTCCCGGGCACATACGATAGCGTGTAGTAATCGCGCGCGTCGTCCATGACTTTGTTGAATGCGGGAAGAAGGTCGTTGGTGCGCTTGACCATGAACCCGCCCGTGGTGTCGGCCAGCCATTCCAGCTGGTCGTCTCGGGTCAAGTTCCCTACGGCTTTAATCCTGTCAAATTTTGTCTCGCCGCCATGCTGGGCGACGTTTGCACCAGGCGCGCCCGCGGCAGCCATCTGTGACGTAATTGTGTCGGTCGGACGGTCGCCGGCCCCATAAGGATTGACTTCGACACCTTGGGGATCAATCACGTAAATAGACACGTTGGAACGGTTCGCAGCATCGGCGACTGCTTCCATTGCCGGCCTGGCATCGTCGGAGTACAAGAAGCCCTCCGAAAAAAGGACCACGTTCTTTCGTCCCGGCATATCGCGGTAGGCAAAACAAATGGCGCGCAGAGCCGCAAAGACTGCCCGCGCCTGAAACATGTTGGCCATAGTAAGATACGAGCGCATGGCGTCGATCTGGCGGTCCATGGCCGCGCTCAGATTATTACCCGGGGGCCCGGCGCCAGGGCCGCTGGGCACTGGTGGTGGTTCCCCTGCCATGGCCCCGAGCGCAGTCTCGGGGTGGGCTTGCCGGTAAAGGTCGTTGATTTCGCTTTGTGTTGTGGCTCGGTCAGATCCCGACAGCGTGCCCGTGGATCCGCGCGTTTCAATCTGTTTGAGCGTCTCGCGAGCTTTTTGAAGATCATTCGTAAAGGGCAGAGCCAGGTGAAGACCTTGGTCAATATAGAAGATCGCTACGTAATCGCCGCTGCCCAGAGTTTTGTCCAAGTATCCAAGGACTGCATCGGCTGAGGTCTTGGTATTAGCCGGCCGGTTGTCCGCTAAATCCAGTACCACCGTGAGCAGGTGTGGCTCGGGCGATAAAGCAGACTGGCCTTGTTGCGGAGCCGTTTTCGGAATTTCATCTGCTTTTGGCACCGCCATCGGAGAGGAAGTATTTGAGGCCGATCCTGCCGACGGCATAAATCCAATGATCTTCTGAGCAACTCCATCCTCGTAAATTGTGAAATCTGAGGCGGTTAGTCCCGGCACATGATGGCCGTGCCGGTCCGTCACGATCAGGTCTATGACTACGTTGACGCTCTGTGCCTTAAATGATGGTTCGGAAGTTTTTTCCTGCGCCAAAAGGGAGGGCATCACCGAGAACTCAAACATCACCATTACGACTAGGGTTCGCGCCAGGTTGTAAGAGCTCAGCATGTTACTCAATCCCTTTGGCTACTAGAAGAAACACTTCAGATGATCCGGTATTTTGTTACCTTTTTTAATTTCCCAGGTGGCCCATACTATACACCTGAACACCTTCTCTCCGAAACGTCGCGGCAGAAGGCGTCGTCACAGTGACGAAGGTAGCTGTCCGGGGCACGTTGAAAGCAAAACAGCCTGCAAAGTATGGACTTACCTCGCCCTTTGGTCGACCCGGACAGGCAGAAGGCTTAAGTGAGCAGCGTCGAATACGGAACAACTGTTGGATTCGGTCTATTTCGCTTAGAATCGTCTCGGGGTACGTAAATTGCTAACGCGTTTTTCCTGGTTCATCCGGTGGTGCGCCGTTCTGTCCTTCTGTGTCCAGGCCTTCCCGCAAAGCGTTTACCCTCATTTTCACGATGTCGCGCGCCAGTCAGGTCTGACGCTTCCCCACATCTCGGGAGAGAAACGGTACATTCTCGAGTCCATGAGCGGTGGTGTCGGCCTGTTCGATTGCGATAATGACGGCAAGTTGGACATCGTTGTGGTGAATGGCTCCACGGTGGATCGCTTCCGGAAAGGCGGGGACCCGCTGGTTACGCTTTATCATCAGGATGCAGATTTTCACTTCAGGGACATTACAGTTCAGGCGGGCTTGACCCGTAAAGGCTGGGGGATGGGTGTGGCCGTTGCCGACTTTGATAACGACGGGCGCCTGGATCTTTTTGTAACGGGGTATGGAGGCACCGCGCTTTATCACAATTTGGGCAACTGTAAATTCGAAGATGTGACCGAGCGCGCTGGGCTAAAGGTGGACGGTTTGACAACAGGCGCAGCATGGGCCGACTACGATCGCGACGGTAACGTTGATTTATTCGTCGCTCGCTATGTTCATGTGGACCTCAACAACCTGCCTGAGCCTGGCAGTGACCAGCACAATTGCCGCTATAAGGGTCTTCTGGTGCAGTGTGGGCCGTGGGGGATGGAGGGCGAAACCGACTTCCTATTCCATAATCGCGGTGATGGAACATTTGAAGACGTTTCCAAAAAAGCCGGTGTGAGCGACCCTAATAAGCGTTTTGGGCTTGGGGTTGTCTGGGGTGACTATGATAATGACGGTTGGCCCGACCTCTATGTGGCGAATGATGCCGGTCCAAATTACCTCTATCATAATAAGCACAACGGTGCTTTCGAAGAGATAGGCCTCCTCTCGGGAGTGGCGCTCAGTGGCGAAGGGCAGGAATTAGGCTCCATGGGCGTGGATTTTGGTGACTTTGATCACGACGGCCTCTTGGACATTACAGTTACTAACTTTGCGGAACAGGTGGATGACTTATATCGCAACGAGGGGCCGGGGCAAGGATTCGTCGAACTGGGTTGGAGTTCGAAGATGGGTCAGCCTGTTTACCCCTATGTCAAGTGGGGTACGGGCTTTGTGGACTTTGATAACGACGGCTGGTCGGATGTATTTGTGGCGAGCGGCCACGTTTATCCGCAGGTGGATACGATTGTCAATAACAGCTCGGGATATCGGCAGCCGATGTTTTTGTTCCGGAACAAAGGCGATCGCACATTTGAAGATATAACCGCCGCAACAGGGCTCGCCTCTCTTCCGTTGTCTAGCCGGCGGGGTGCCGCTTTTGGAGATATAAGAAATGACGGCAACGTGGACATTCTCCTGTTGAATGTGGGCGAGCCACCATCGCTTCTGGTGCAAGACATCGCAAGTCCAAGACATCGCGTCTTATTTCGGCTGGTTGGCACAAAATCGAACCGCGCCGCCATCGGCTCTCGCGTCACAATTACTGGCGGAGGTATGACTCAGTTCGACGAAGTTCGCGGTGGCGGAAGCTACTTATCACAGAACGACCTCCGGCTTCATTTTGGTCTCGGCGAAACCAAGATCATGACCACGGTGAACATTCGCTGGCCAAACGGAAGCACGGAAACGCTGAGCAACATAGCGGCGGACGCGATTTACACCATCACGGAGGGTCAGGGCGTCACTAATACGCAGAAGTTGCCGCCACCTCAGGTGAAGTAACGCTAACCCAGTTGACTAAGCTAAGACACTCTGGCATCGTACTTAGCGAGGAATGGTAGACGGCTTATTTTCCGCCTGAGGATCGCCGGACGTTGTATCGTGGAGCTTGGCCTTGTCAGCAGCCGTCCGGAGTTTCTGAAACTCTGCCATTTGGGCCTGCGCCTTGTCCTGAAAACCAAGACGGCTGTAAGCCAGACCTAACTGGTAGTGGTTCTCAGGCGCATCAGGGCTAATTGAGACGGCTTGTTCAAGAGCTTGGCGCGCCCGATCGAGATTCCCCATTTGCAGCGACAGCGTGCCGAGTTCCACCTGAGCAAGCACGTGCCGAGGATTGGCGTTTACAACGACTTCCATCTCCTTTACTGCGGTCGGCAGATCGCCGTGCTGACGGGCAATGACACCTTTGTAGTAATGCGCTTCCATTTCATTCGGGTTTTCCTGGAGTGCGCGTTCTATCTGAAGCGATGCCCCTTCGATGTCGCCATCATTCATGAGGGTCATTCCAAACATGACGTGAGCTGTGGCGTCATCGCGCACGGACACCAGCTTTTCCATTACCGGCCGGGCTTCGTGCCATTCAGCGTGATTAGCCAGCGCAGCAGCCAGTAAATACACCGCGTCAGGGTCTTTGGGCCGCATGGAATAAAGGCGCCGGGCGACTGTGACCGCCACCGCTGCGTCGCCGGAACGCATTCTGGCAAGCACCAGGTGACGAAGGGCTTCCACATGCTCGGGTTGAATCTGGAGCGCCTTGTCCAGCAGGCTCGACTCTTTTTTATAATCCTTGGATTGTGATGCGAGCCGTGCTGATTGGAACCATGCGTCGAATGAATTCGGACTAAGTTTCGCCACTCGAGCGAGGGTGCGCTCGGCTAAGGGGAGATTTCCTTGCCGCTCTTGGACGCGAGCGAGCGCCAGTAAATACTCAGGGGTTAACTTTTGATGAGGGGTTGCGGTTGTCAAAAGCTCTTCGGCATCATCCACAAAGCCGTTCTCCGCCAAAACGCGGGCAAATCGCGGGATCAGGGAGGGGTCGGACCCCGCGCCATGACGCACTAGCGGCGCCAACGCGGCCACTTTGTCCGGCTGCTTGAGCGCGAAATAATCCGAAGCCATGACCGGCAAGGCCGCGGACGGACGCAGACTTGCGGGGATGCTGTTTATGACTTCTATGGAACGCTCGAACTCGCCTGTCTCCTCACAGATTGTTCCCAGGGCGAGACTTGTCTTCGCGTCGCGCGGATCCAGTTCATGCACCTTCACATATGCAGCTTTAGCGTCTTCGCTCCGTCCTTGAATCGCGTAAAGTTCTCCAAGATTACGATAGGCGGCGATGTAATCCGGTGCGATTGCCAGGACGCGCTTAAAGAGTGCCGCGGCTTCTGGAAAGCGCTTCTGCCGGGTCCTGATGACCCCCAACAGATTAATAGCTGCAGTATTCTCCGGCTGGCGTACCACAATCTCCCAGAGTTGCTTTTCCGCCGCATCGACCTGCCCTCGGTCAACTAAACCCTCTATCTGCTTTATGCTTATCGAGTTTGTGGCTCCTTGGCTATCTGCGTGTGCGACGGCAAACAGCATGATCGCGGCCGCCCACAGGATTGGGCCAAACAGCATTCGCCGTAGGCACGTACCGGCGCCGGCATTAGCGGGGTTTGACAGATTCGTTCTCACTGGGGGCTCGAGGCTTCTTCTCTTTGAGTTTCTCATACTGCCGCAGGGTTGTTTCGGCGTCTTGTGCACGGCCCTGACGGCGATACGCGAGACTCAACTGGTAATACGCGTTCGGCTGACCGGGGTCAAGGTGAACGGCGGCTTCCAGACGCTCGATGGCTGGCTTCAGGTCGCCTTTCTCCAGAAGGGCCTTTCCCAGTTCGTAATGAGCGTCCGCATCATTCGGTTTTTGCCGGACGACGTCTCCAAGCATCTCAATTGCTTCGGGCTGCCTCTGCTCGGCAAGCAGGATATAGCCGAGGCGGTACTCGGCAGCAGCATCGCCGGGATTGACCGCGAGCTCGGCCCGAAAGTCACTTTCCGCCTGGTCCCGGTTGCCTTGGCGCAGATGGACCATTCCGGCGCTGTAATTCGCTTCTGGCAATTTCGAATTTAGCTCAAGCGCACGAGAAAATTCCCTGAGTGCTTCAACATCCTCTTTTTGCTCGGCATGGGCCTGTCCCAGATACAGGTGGACTTCCGCCGCGTCGGGATTTTGAACTAACATCCGGCGGAATATTTCATTTGCACCATTGGAGTCGCCGCTTTTGGCCAGCGCGATCCCAGCCGCATAAAGCAGACTGGGATTATCAGGTAAGGTCGGCAAAATGGGGCGAAACGCTGCTGCCGCCTTAGGAAAGTCATCGGTCATGAAATAGCTCAACGCCAGCATCTGCCGCGCGTTGGAATCCTGAGGATCAGCAAGTACATGCCGCTCCAAGGGGGCAATGGCCATCTTGTAGTGCTTCGCGCGAAAACTGGCGGTTCCCCAGTTTTTATCAAGCGCCTTGATATCCGCAGTCCATTTTGCCGCTTCCGCGAAGAGATTCGCCGCATCTTCATACTGGCTTCTCTGTGCCAGAATCACACCCAGGTTGTGATACGCATTTCCGGTCGCTTCTTTCAAACTCGTAAGGTATTGGCTGGGAATCTTCGGCGCGCCGGCGCTGGGCACGGGAGGAATCAGCACGGCCTGGATTTCGTCACCCAATTTCGGGTCTCCCGGCAGGCCACCAGGGTCAGCTTTGCCGTCCGAATCGCCGAGTTTGTGGGCCGTGTCCAATTCCTGCTGAGCCAGATCGTGCTTTCCAAGTCTTTCCAGCGCCTTGGAATACACTTCGTGTACCGGCTCACTGGCTTTTGAGGCGCTTCCATACAATTGAACCGCTTTCTCGAATGATGCCAGGGAAGCCTGGCTGTTGCCGGATTCCATCTGCGCCTGGCCCAGGTAGAAGTAGGCTTCGGGACTGTTCGGCTGCAGATTTACTGCCTTGTTCAACTCCAGCTCGGCCGGCCCGAGATCGTGCTGTTTAAAATGAAGGACTCCCAGATGAAAGTGGCTGGAGTAGTCGCTCGGATTATGCACAAGTTCGGCTTCGAATTCGCCTTGGGCGTCCTTCGCCGCCGCGTCTCCCCGCTGCAGCAGATAAACCGTGCCTAGATAGGAATGCGCCCGGGCAACAGCGGGATCCATGGTAAGCGCCTTGCGGAACTCTTCGGCGGCCAGGTCAAACTGGCTACCCTCCTGATAAGCGCGGCCGATGAGTACGTGCAATTCGGCGGAAGATCCCAAGGAGGTGAGCATCTCATCAAACAAATTGGCCGCATTCGCGACCTGCTTGAGTTTGAGATATGCGAGTGCCAGACTGTACGCAACATCGATGTCGGGGTTCTCCGCCCATGCGGCCTTAAGCTGATCGGCCGCGGCCGCATAGTCGCCTTCCATAAATGAGATCTTGCCCAGCAGGTTTTTCGCGCCGAGCTGATGTTCATTCTTGGCAAGAACAGATAGAAGTATTGGCTTTGCATGCGCCGGATCGCCTGAGCGGAGGTAGAGCGACGCCAGGCTCATCTGCGCCTCCACGCCGGAAGGATCGGCGGCAGTCGCTGATTGCAGAAGGACAAGCGCCTGTGAACTGTCTTGCGCCAGAATACGAATGGCCGCCATCCGCTGCAGGGCAAGCGAAATCACGCGACGATATTCCGTCTCGGCAGATCCGAAGTCACCGGCCAGTTGAAACGTTTCTGCCGCGCGGTAATGTTCCTCGACAGGATCTTTCTGTACTTTTGACTCCGCCGCTGCTGCCGACTGCTTTCGGATCTGCTGATGCGGCGCAACTGGCTTTGTCTTGGGTTTCTCTTGTGCCGTTCCGGCCAGAGGAAGAAGGAAAAGCGGGAAAATTGAAGCCGCTAAGAGCCTGGAACGGACGGCGGAATGTCTCACGGAACCCTCAAGCGAACAGACTCAGTAGAAAAGCGGGGCTTGACTGTTGTCAAGCCCCGCCAAATTATTTCTACAATGATAATGATCGGGTTGTCAGAAGATAAACTTCAGAGCGTACTGAATCTCCCGGTTGCCGATGTTGCTGGGGGTGTTGGCCACACCAAACCTGGTGTTGCCAGTCGTACAGGACTGGATTCCTGTCCCCGCTGTTGGTACACAATGGAAAATACCGTTGGTGATTGCCCCGTTGTTAGTAGCAAAGTTGTTGTCTGTACTCCGGAACATGGGGTGATTCAACAGATTGAAGAACTCCAGGCGGAACTGAATTCGAGCCTTCTCACCTAGGAACCTGTTGCCGTTGAACGGCAGACCCCAGTTTTTGAGGATCGAGAAATCAACGTCCGCAACCCCCGGCCCGCTGCAACTACCCGGACTGGTATTGGGATATCCACCCATCTTAAAGCCTTCCCAGGTATATGTGTTTGGATTCAGCCACTGAGTCCGGTTAGAGCTGGAGACATGGCAGGGCTGGCTGTAGTTCCGGTTTGGCCCAGAGGATGCAACCGCAGCATTGGCGATGCCCCATGGATCTCCGCTAAAGGTCCCGAATCTGCCTGTAGTGGGATCGCAATTATCTGTGGTTCCAGCGGCGTGGACGATGAAGTCTGTGTCGCAGGCGCCATTCATGCCTCCCCGGACTCTCATGCCTGCTCCGCTGAAGAAATTCATGATTGTGCTAGCCTCCCAGCCCCCAACAGCAGCTTTGACGAAGCCGTTGCTACCTTGCAACTCGGGGAGGTTATAAACCATGCTGGCGTTGAAAATGTGACGGCGGTCAAAGTCCGCGTTGCCGCGGCCGGCACGCGAATTATAGGTGTCTGCAAGGCCTAAATCGGGGCTGCCGACATAGGCGAACGTAGTATCGGCAATGTTATGGGACCAGGTGTAGCTCGACTGGAATTGCGATCTGTGCGTGATCCTGGTTTGAAACGTCGCCTGTAACGAGTGATAAACGGACCCGCCAAAATCTCCATACTGATTTTGGTTACCGAGGCTATTCCCATTGCTGGTGCCCCCAAAGGGTTTAAAGGTATATGCCAAGTTGCCGCCGTTCGTTATCTGATCATTGATAAAGGCAACGCGATTGGCGGGCGCCACCTGATTAAGAAACCGTGAAGAGTTCAGATGGATACCGCGCAGGGCCACCCAGCCGATCTCCAACTTGGCATTTTTCCACAGCTGTGTTTCCGTGGTGAGGTTCCATTGCCAGTTATTGGCGACGTGGCTGCTGTTTATGAGTCCGCTCTGTGGCGCGCCGCTAGCCGTCCAGAAAAACAGCGTTTGAGCAGGGCACTCCGGCAGAGACACGGCAGTACACAGCGGGCCGTCGAGTGTCCGATACCCACCGCCAGCGACGGCTCCGGGAGCGTTGGCTCCCTCCATTTGCACGAGAGTGCCTATGGGATCGCGGCCGAAGAATTGTCCGACACCGCCGCGCACGGCGAATTTACCGGTGCCGAAAACATCCCACGCAAAACCCAGGCGGGGGGCGAACAGGTGATAGTTAGTGGGCACCAGGGTTCGACTATTGGCCATTACTCCGCCCGTGCCCGCCGGACACTTGAACGGGTCGCCTTTGGCCAGGATGAGACCGTTGCACTCCGCGTTCCCCAGTGACTGTTGATAGAGCTCCGGACGGAAACTGGAGAAGTTATTGATGGCGTCGTAGAAGGGTGGCATGAGCGACCACCGCACTCCGTATTCCAGCGTCAGGCGCGGACGCACCTTCCAGCTGTCTCCCACATACAATTCCACGTCGGTCCAGCGAATCCGCGCCTTACCATCAGACGCGTTCTCCCCGTAGCCAAAAGTGGTGCCCTTCAGCAGAAAGTCCCCATATTCCTGTTTCGTCGGCGACCCACTCCAGACGGCGCCGTTATATCCGGAACCAGTTTGACCCCCGTTGCCCCACATCTGACCATAGTCGGCGCCGGTCTCCTCATCCTTCTTGTTCCTGCTGTAATAGGCACCGATTTTGAAACTGTGCCGGCCAACCACCTTGGAAAAGTCGTCTTTCCATGAGAAAAGGTCTTGCTGGTTGCTCCAAGGTCCAAAGTGTCCCGTGAGGCCGCTCGGACCACCGCCCCAGACGAGCGGGGTAGCAGTGGCGGTGCCGTGCAGCTTGCCGCTTACCGGGTATACATACGGCATTGCGGCCTGAATGACGCCGTTTAATGCGGGGTTGTCTCCGGCAGCGATGACATTGATCCGGTTCGCCGACCAGGAGAAGGAAAAGTCATTGACGGCGCTTGTGCCGATCGTGGTGGTCAATTTCGCAATAGCAATTTTGCCTGGCTGATCCCAGGCACCGCTGAGCGAGGGGTAGTTCTGTTCGCCCCAGAGTCCACCTTCCTCGTCGGAATGAAGCGCATTTTTCCATGCGTCATTGGTATAGCGGAGCGTCAGCACGTTCTTCCTGGTGATATTAATGTCTCCCCGGACATTCTCCTCGCGCCACGTGACGGGAATCGTCACGCCTTGGACCCAGTTGATAATGCAAGGATCCGCACGGTTGGGAAGAGATATCTGAGAGAGCCAAGCTTGGCCGGCGAGGCTAAGCCGGTCCGAAGGGATCGTGTTGTTTACGAATGGGACGCCGGTGTTAGGATCTATCGGCAACTGACTGGGACACCTTTTCGACGGATCCGGGTTGCTCATCAATTCGCTGAAGTCACCAGTTCTCATCAGGGCAGTCGGAACCTGGTTAGCGCGAACCCGGGCCCGTTTCTCTTTATTCCATTCTTCCGACCAGAAGAAGAAAATTCTGTCCTTTTTAATGGGTCCGCCAAAGGTGTAGCCATAATCATTGCGGCGCAGCAATTGCTTGTGATCGCTGGATTGGAGGAGATAATTTTTGGAGTTCAGAGCGTCATTGCGTCCGAAATAGAAGGCACTGCCATGGAAGTCATTCCCGCCGCCGCGCGTCACAATGTTGACCTGCGATCCACCCGCGCCGCCGAATTCCGGTCCATAACTGTTCCGGAGAATTTTGAATTCCTCGATGGCATCAATGGAGGGATAGACAAGAATGGTGTGTTGGGAACCTATGTCGTTGTTGTTGGCGCCATCCACGAGCCACTGGTTGCCATTGGCCACAGCGCCACTGAAGGAAATATCCACGCTCGACAGAAGGCCCTTGTTCTTGGGATCGAAGCTCTCCGCGACAGCGGCGCCGGGCATCATGGTGGTCAACTGTACGAAGTTGCGGCCGTTCAATGGCAACTCCCGCACTTGTTCCCCATTCACGACGTTGCCGACCGTGCCCGTCTGCGTTTCTACCTGGACGGCCGTCGCTTCCACCACCACCGTTTCCGCGAGAGCGCCCACGGGCAGCTTAATCGGGACATTGGTGATGTCGCTGACATGCAACGGGACATTCTTTGCCTCGACCTTCTTGAACCCCTGCTTCGTGACAGCAACGCTGTACACGCCCGGGTTCAACTCCGGGAAGCTGAACGATCCCTCCGAGTTGGTTCGGTTCGTCCTGGTCGCCCCTGTTTCAACTGAGGTGACGGTGACACTCGCATCGGCCACGAGTGCGCCGGACTCATCGGTCACGGTCCCGGTGATCGTGCCCGTCGTTAATTGAGCAAAGAGGGAAGGGGCAAGGACCAGAACGCAGAGTAGCAACAGGGCTAACGTCCATCGCATGGGAAGAGCCTCCAAACAATATCGATCTTCTTGGATCACAATATCGTTCTTGTAAAATAGTACGAAAGCATTAACAGTCACCAGGGGTTGTCTTGTCAAGAAGAAAAATTAAATCGCGAGACTATTTTCAAACGGCAAGCCAGTTTCCCGAAAATGGGACGTAACGGCTTGCTTTTCTGTGACAATTCATAGTTAAATTCGACCGAAGAGTTCGTTCGAGGCATCTAGTAGGATGAAGCCTTCTCTCGCAAGTTGGAACGAATGGCCGAAAAGAAGCCCAAGCACATAAAAACAGCAGAAAATAATAATGTCACACTGAAGACGGTTGCGGCTCACCTTGGGCTGACGCCCGGGACCGTCTCGGCTGTTCTCATTGAGTCGCCGGCTTCAAAGGCCATCCCCGCCCGAACCAAAGATCGCATCTGGGCGGCGGCGCGGGAATTAAATTACCGGCCCAACTTCTTCGCACGCAATCTACGCAACAGAAAGACCTTCACCATCGGAGTCATCGCGCAGGAGATTGGCGATGCCTACGGCTCAGTTGTCATTAGCGGCTTGGAGAGATACCTGCGCTCGCACAACTATTTTTTTATGACGGTTGCGCACCACCATGATCCGGAGATGATCGAAAAATACATTCGCATGTTGGTGGAACGCGGGGTGGAGGGATTTCTGACCGTGGATACCTTTCTCGACCAAGCGCCGCCGGTGCCGACCGTTGCGATCGCCGGGCATCGCAAACTGGATGGCGTGACCAACGTCGTGTTGGATCACGATCACGCATCCAAAATCGCTCTCCTCCATCTCATTGAACTCGGCCATAGCAAAATCGGGGTTTTGCGCGGACAACCGTTTAGCGCGGATTCGAAAGACCGATGGACGGCCATTCAGGCTGCCAGCACGCGCTTGGGTTTGGAAATTCCTCCCGAACGAGTGGTGGCGATGGACCGCGACGATCCATCTCCTCAAATGGGATACGAGTTCACCAACCGGCTGATGGAGCAGTGTCAGGACTTCAGCGCAATCTTTGCCTACAATGATATCGCTGCCATCGGTGCGATTCACGCTTTACGGGAGGCAGGCCTGCGCGTTCCGGAAGATGTTTCGGTGCTCGGCTTTGACGACATTCGCGAAGCGGCTTTCCAAAGCCCTCCGCTTACAACCGTAGTTCAGCCGATGCAGATTATGGGCGAAATCGCCGCGCAAACCTTGATTGATCGGATTGACAACGGGCTGAAGGCAATCCCGGAAATTAAAATTCAGCCGGAGTTAGTTGTTCGCCAATCGACCGCCCGGTATAGCTCTCGGCCGTGATTCGGCGCTAGCCGTCCAGCTTACTCGAGCTCTAACATCGCCCCTCGTCCGTTGTCCGGAATAGTGAGAACCAGCTTGCCCGAGGATGCGTCCATCGCTGCGTCGATATTGTGACCATCGAGTCGGGCCACGCGTTTGCGTGGCGACCAGCCATAGACCTCGACGCTAATCTGCTGCCACCATGCGGGGTAGGAGCCCTTATGCTCTCCCAAGTGGAGCCGCAAGCTATCGGCAGTTAACTCGCAGTGAAAGTCCATGGTTAGACTGGCGCCCTTTTTGTAATCGTAAGTTTTTCCATCGTCCATATACAGGTGTCCTCCACATGCATCGCCTGCATACACTCGCAGGGTAAGGGGACCGTGGGGCGTTTCATTTGTGCTTTGGACCAGCGGTGCGATCGGCAGAATCGCTCCCGCCCGCACGAACACTGGAAGGGACGCGAGCTCGGGGTGTACCCAGAGTCTGAGCGGCACCAGATCGGCTGGGCTCACTGGAGCGTTGGGGGTCGGAGCCGCCGGCGCCGGCTTCTTAACAAGCTGCCCGGTCCAGTAGTCGTACCAGCCTGCCGATGGAAACTCGATGCCATAGTTATCGAGTTTGTCTGGATAGGGCGGGGCCGCCACGAGGATGTCAGGGCCGAGAAGAAACTCTCCCGCTGCCTGTGGATCGACGTCCAGCGGATGATGGTCGCTCGCAGCATCGGGAAATTCAAGAAAGAGCGGCCGCTCAATCGGGATCCCGGTGCGTGATGCTTCTTCTGCGAGCGTGTAGATATATGGCATCAGCCGGTAGCGTTCTTCGATAAACCGTCTGCGGATCGATTCAGGCTCCGCGCCGCCGACCCATGGTTCATGGTCGCCGGTCCATTTCTCGGCGTGATCCCGGTCGATGGGCTGGAACGATGCAATCTCCAGCCACTTTGTAAGCAGGTCCTGTTGCGGTGTTCCTGCAAATCCGCCGACGTCCGCTCCACTCAAGGCAAAGCCACTCAGCCCGAGATTTTCGAGCATCGGTGTTGTCAGGCGAAGGTGATTCCACGTGGCGCTGTTGTCGCCCGTCCAGGTCGCGGCATAACGCTGTCCACCGGCGTAGGCGGCACGCGTCAGTACGAATGGCCGCAAGTCCGGATTAAGCTGCTTCAACCCGTCGAAAGTAGCTCGCGAGTTTTCCATCCCGTACACATTGTGAATTTCCGCATGACGCGCCGAGCGCTTCACGAATCCAGGCTCGTCGATGCGGTGCACCACATCTTCGGGCATCGTATTCGTCGGAGTGTTGAAGACCGATGGCTCGTTCATGTCATTCCAAAAGCCGGCAATACCCATCTTTGCAAAGTCCCGATAGAGTGTGCCCCACCAGTCGCGGGTCTGCGCGCGCGTAAAGTCCGGGAAGACGCTGGGGCCTGGCCACACCGCGCCGGAATAGACGGTGCCGTCAGGATTCTTGACAAAGTGATCACCGGAAATGCCGGTGTCGTAGGGCAAGTAGCCGTGACCGGGCAAGTTGGCGATATGCAGATCCGTAATCGCAACCACATGGAAGTTCTTCGATGCCAGTTGCGAGATCATTCCGGGAAAGTCAGGAAAACGTTCGTGATCTACGGTGAATGGACGGTTCTGCTGCTGGTAGTCAATATCCAGATAAATAACGTCGGCGGGAATATGATCCGTTCTGAAACGATCTGCGACTTCGATCACTCGGGATTGCGGTGTGTAACTGTAACGCGACTGCTGAAACCCAAGAGTCCAGATAGGAGGAAGCGGCATGGTTCCAGTCAGCCACGCGTATGTTTCTACCACGCGCTTCGGAGTAGGTCCGTAAAAGACGTAGTAATCTAACGGTCCGCTCACAGAGCCGAAGGAATAGACATTCGGTAGATGCTTGCCAAAATCAAAACTGCTGCGCCAGGTATTGTCGAGGAAGACTCCGAACGCGCGACCCGCCCGGAAGCCCATGAAATAAGGGATAGCTTTGTAGATGGGGTCGGTAGATTCCTGGAAGCTATAGGCATCCGTGTTCCACAGTGAGAATGCCTGTTGCCGACGATCCAGCGGTCCGGGCTTGTCTCCCAGGCCGAAGTAGTGCTCATCGAGCGGCATTGCTTTAAAGACCTGAAAGGAATCGCCACGGAATTCGATGGGCTGGATGTCCTGCTGAAGAATGTTGCCGTCGTGGTCGGAGATCGTCAGCGCGAAGGTTTTGCGGCTCAGGGAGACCCGCAGGACACCAGTCTCGAAGCCGACGGTGTCCGCAGCATGAGTTGGCTTCACCGTGACACGACTGGCCCTCGCCTCCTTGAGAACCGCCCATGAGGCGTCTTCCGCAAACTGATTGGAGCGCGACACGCGAACGCGCACGACGTCTTCTCGCAGCGCGACGATTTGCATGCGCGCCTCCCCATCTCGCAGATCGATCCCGTTGGGTAGTGCAGAGAAAGATGTGAGGTGATTCAATTGAACAATAGTCGATCCCACAAGAGCGTTTTGTCCATGAAGGGAGAGAGTCGAGGCAAATGAGAGAAAAAGTAAGAGAGACAAGAATACAGAGCGGTAGTAACGCGTACACATTCTCATTCTCAAGCCGTCCTGGTTAGGAATCCATCTGGTCCAGACGGCTATCATACAGAAAAAACCGATGATTAAAAGCGCCGTCGCAGCAATAGGGAAGCCGCGGTGTTGCCCGTGAGAGCGCTCCGGCGGCGGCAAGCGAAACAAGGTCTCGGCCGCGATGCGAATGTCGTCAGAAAATCTGCCCATCGGCGTTATGATGTTGGCTGCCAACAGCCATGAACATTAGAAAACTCTCCTTGCCACGGATGTTCTTCCTGCTTCTGCTTGCCTGCCCACTAGGCACCCGGGGTCAGGAACAGAACAAGCCGATAGTCGGCCATCAGTCCATCCGCCAATACATCGCCGCAGGTTGGGACAACCTCACGCGTTCCATGACGGACTGCGCGTCGGTGGTCGATCCCAAGATGAAGGTCCACCCCGTAATCTATCTTCCAGCGGGATTAGTGACCCCGCCGTTGAAAGACTTCACACCGCGTGCAACGTTGACATTGAGCACCTGCCCAAGCCGATTCGCCAACTGGGCGAAATCGACACCAACGCAATCCATCCTCACGGTTTGCTCTATCTGGAGAACAAGTACGTGGTGCCCGGCGGACGCTTCAACGAAATGTACGGCTGGGACAGCTACTTCATCATCCTGGGGCTGCTGCGCGACGGCCGGACAGACCTCGCCCGTGGCATGGTCGAAAACTTTTTCTTCGAGATTGAAAATTACGGCGCTCTGCTGAACGCGAACCGAACCTATTATCTGACCCGTTCCCAGCCGCCCTTTCTGAGCTCGATGGTACTGGCCGTCTATGACGCCGAAAAACAGGCAGGTCACGCCGACCCCGCATGGCTGGCGCGAGCATACGGGTATCTGGAGAAGGACTATTCCATG
>Ga0209647_1001037_pt1 | contig 24577 bp, 26 predicted proteins | sample GraSoi_2013_60cm_FD_185827 | JGI IMG/M metagenome (GOLD analysis project Ga0209647, IMG submission 185827) | Grasslands soil microbial communities from the Angelo Coastal Reserve, California, USA - Sample 9_17_2013_60cm (SPAdes) (version 2) | ecosystem: Environmental > Terrestrial > Soil >... | reverse complement strand
TGACTGCGAGCGGCTGGTGTTCTCTCATCCTGATGAGAAGCAGGGGTGATCTACCGCACTGTGGTGGATCACCCCTGCTTTTTCTCCCCCTTTAGCTCATCCTTTGCAAAATTCGGGATGACTCATGTAACACCCAACAGATGAGAGAAAATCAAAAAAGGAGGTAAGAAGAAAATGAACATAGTACTCTGGGTCCTGCAAGGGCTCATGGCACTGCTGTTTCTCCTGGCAGGCATCATGAAGGCTTTCCGCCCACTCGCAGAAGTCAGGAAGAGGATGTCGTGGGCCAATGATGTACCGGCATGGTTCGTCCGGTTTCTTGGCATTGCTGAGATCCTGGGCACGCTTGGGCTGAGCCTGCCGGCGTTCACCGGCATTCTGCCGTGGCTGACGGGAGCCGCTGCGGTCGCATTCCATACACAGCATGAACGGGTCACACCTGTTCTCCCTGAAGACTCTCTCTTATGGCCCCGTGAATGAGCGAGAGGAGATCTAACATGGCCATCCAACCGTTTACGATCCAGGTGGCTCAACCGACCCTTGACGACCTGCGCGAACGCTTAGCGCGCACTCGCTGGCCCGATGAGGTGGAAGGAGCAGGGTGGGACTATGGCACGAACTTAGAGTACCTCAAGGAGCTGGTAGACTACTGGCAGCACACCTTTGACTGGCGCGCCCAGGAGGCCAGGCTCAACCACTTTGCGCAGTTTCGGACCCAAATCGATGGCATCCACATCCACTTCGTGCATGAGCGGGCGCGACAGGGGAGCGGGATTCCCCTGATCTTGACCCATGGCTGGCCCAGTTCTTTCATCGAGTTGCTGCCACTTGTCCCGTTGCTCACTGATCCGGCTGCCCATGGGATTGACGGCCCAGCCTTTGATGTCGTCATTCCCTCGCTGCCTGGCTACGGCTGGTCTTCGCGACCCAGCCGTCGGGGAGTGACCACCCACGACACTGCCGGTCTGTGGCATCGCCTCATGCACCGCCTTGGCTACGAGCGCTACGGAGCGCAAGGCGGGGACTTTGGAGCAGCCGTGGCTACCTTCATGGCACTCTCTGACCCCAGGCCATTGTTCGGCATCCACCTGAGTAATTTGGAACTCGCACCTTTCACCGGCCCTGGTTCCCGGCCGCTCTCAGAAGCCGAGCGTGTGTACTTGAAGCAGTATCAGCACTGGTCCGAGGTGGATGGTGGCTACAAAGCCATTCAATCCACGAAACCCCAGACTCTGGCCTATGGGCTGAACGACTCGCCGGTCGGGTTAGCCGCCTGGATCGTGGAAAAGTTTCGCGCCTGGAGTGACTGCGAGGGCGAGGTGGAACGCCGGTTCAGCAAGGATGAACTGCTCACCACCATCATGCTGTACTGGGCCACGCAGACTATGCCGACCTCGATGCGAGACTATTTTGATAACCGGTGGTATGGAGTCGCGCCTGGCCCGCAGGATTTCGTGACGGTGCCAACGGCGGTCGCTGTCTTCGCTCACCAATTCGTCTCCGATGGCATCCCGCCACGTGAGTGGGCAGAGCGGCTCTACACCATCGCTCAGTGGACACCCATGCCCAGGGGGGCGCACTTCGCGGCGATGGAGGAGCCCGAACTGCTCGCACGCGATATTATGACGTTCTTTGCTCTCCGGCTCTAGTGCGGGTGCGAGTGTCTGAAGTTGTCAAGCGCCCTGCAAACCGAAAAAGCAGAAAGCCGAGTCCAGGCGGGAGAGCTAACATGATATGAAACAGTCTCGTCTAGAGGAGAGTGCTCATTTACAGGACGTTAATGGATGAAGTCAGGTAGGGAGCGGTTTGCCCAGGTACGTTTCTAGAAGTCGCTCAGGGCAAAATCGGGCAAGGTGAAGTCCCAGGTCATTTACCTCAGCCAAAACGAAAAGATATCCTTCTGAAGAGGAAACCATTGGCAGAGATAATCGACCAGTTTGTCTACGGAACGCTCATTCCCAATGAAGCCAATATATGAATCGGGTCGAAGCAGAACGATCGCTTGGGACAGGCCGAAGTTTTCCTCGCAATGCTTCTGCTCTTGTTGTTCTGCGACTGGCGCTACCTGATGGCCGTGGATAAAGCTGTGCCAGGGAGCAATTTTCGCCTGAATCTCCTCGTGCAATTGCGCCGGGTTCTTGCTATTGAGGTAGAGGAGCGTGAACAGCGAAGGGTCAAGCAGACTGAAAAGGCGCTGTGTTTGTGGTGCCGGTTCGGCTGATCCCTCGCGGCTCACAACCTGTAGCGTCATATCGGGAACGCGGTCTCCTGCATGCAACCTGCCACCGTGCGCGTATGTAACCGATAGTGGACTTTGACGATAGTCAAGGGAAAGCTGACTCATGCGCTCCGTGCTCTTCTCTTGCACGAATTGATTGCTGACAATGAGCGGAGCGAGATGGTTGAAAAGCGTGCGAAAGAGCGGATTCTCCCTACCGATGACCCCGGTAAGCGCTTCCGTCTGTGTGAGCAGATTGCGGATGACATGAGTCTTCTCTATGATGCGTACCTCGATGCCAAAGCGAGCAAGTTCGAGGGCTGCCGTCATACCGGTAGGTCCGGCACCGATAATCAATACGGATTGGGTTCCGTCTTGAGACATAGTATTTCCCTTCTGAGAGCCTTTCCTAACGTAAAGGCCCGCCCGGAGGGAGTTCGGACCACTCTCCCCAGCGGAGGCGTCTCGCCCTCTCTGCTACGAGTCTAAGCAGGAAGCGTCATGAAAGCGCCATGAGCCTCGTCATGAAACTCTGAGCAGGAGATGCTGGGCTGGAATCAGCTTTCTTTGACGTCTCACTTATGACTATCACTGTTGTGCTTTCCAGGGACCAATGCCATATATGCGCTCAACCTCGATATGGATGATATACCCCGCTGGCGCATGGTCTGGCTCAAAATGTTAGTAACAAAGTGAGCCACTTCTTCATCAGTCTCTGTTTCCCTTGACGCTTCAGATATGGCAATGTTACGCTACCCTCATACCATTTGTATGCAAATTCCTCATGCAGAGAGGTTTCTCATGGCTCGATTAGCTCCTTACCCCTCTTGACCTGGAGTGCACTCCAGGTTGTATGCTTTTGTCAACAACCAGCAGTCAGGAGGGAATCGATGGATGACGGTCTCACGGAACAAGATGCTAAAGAGTGAAGAGAAGAGAGCGAAAGGAGAACGAAAGTGGGCAAGTTAGATGGCAAAATTGCGATTGTGACTGGAGCTGGACGAGGGATAGGACGAGCGATTGCAGAAGCATATCTCCAAGAAGGCGCATCGGTGACCGTAACAGCTGCACATGAACTCGATGACCTCATGCAGCAGGACTGGCCTGAACATGTGCTACCGCTTCTCGCTGATGTGACAGATCCGCAAGGATGCGAACAGGTCGTCGATCAGACCATCCAACGATTTGGGCAGATCGATATCCTGGTGAATAATGCCGGTCGTGGGATGAAGTATGTCAATTCGTCTTTTATGACAGAGCCATCTCGTTTTTGGGAAGTAGAGCCTTCGACCTGGCACATGATCATTGAAACCAATGTCAACGGGCCGTTCTATATGGCACGTGCTGTCGTTACACGCCTGGTGGATCAGCAGCGCAAAGGAAGTATCATCAATATCAGTATGAACTATGAGACGATGAAGCGGCGCGGTTTTTCTCCCTATGGGCCGTCGAAGGCGGCACTGGAGTCTGCCTCTGCCATATGGGCACAGGATCTCGCCGCTTCTCGTATTCGTGTCAATATTCTGCTGCCAGGTGGTGCAACCAACACCGGGATGATCCCTTCTGGTACTCCCGAAAACGTGCGAGCAAGCTTGATCCAGCCGGAGATCATGAAGGCTCCAGCTGTGTTTCTCGCCTCAGATGAGTCAGAAGGGATCACTGGTCGTCGCTTGATTGCTACGGAATGGAACGCGGTGAATCCTATGGGAAGAGAGATTGCCGAGGGGATTGGATAGTTTTTTCTTCGTGTGCAGGCCCTCGGAAACAGCTCACACCCTGCGTTTTTCCGTTCACCTTTGACAGCGTTGGCGAATTGCTGTTTCGAGTGGTTGAGGAGCATTTCCTGAGTCTTGAAAGGGGTTAAACTGACTTGAGACGAGGCTCGCACCGTCGTCCAGGAAGTCAGTTCCTCTCTAAAGATCACCTTTCGGGAGAGACTTCAACGGGCAAGGTAAACCAGAAGGTCGTGCCTTGACCAGGTTCACTCTGGACCCCAACACTGCCATGATGACCCTCGATGAACGCTCGGCTCAGATAGAAGCCTAATCCTAAGCTCAGATCCAGCTCGTGCTGGACGGCGGTCCCTTTGGCACGATACAAGCGTTCCCAGATGTGCCCTTGCTCTTCTCCTGAAATACCCGGCCTCTGGTCATGAACCGCTACACGGGCGACTGCATCCGCTGCCGTCAACTGCGCGGTCACCGGCTGATCAGCGGGCGCATAGCTCAGGGCATTGGCCAGGTAGCTGCTGATGACCCGGATGATGCGCTCTGCATCGGCCAGAACAGGCACCACACGCTCTGGAGGCAGGCTCTTCAGCACGATGGTGCGCTCTGGGGCCGCTCGCTGCTGCGTAGCCACGACTTCTCTGAGCAGCGCGTTCAGATCCCAGCGAGTCGGATGCAACTGGAGGGTATGGGACTGGATACGTGCATCATCGAGCAGATCCTGGATGATGCGCTCCTCAAGACGGGTACTCTGTGTGGCAGAGGCCAGGGGCTGCTGGAGCTGCTCAAGTTGCTCGTGCATGCCTTCGGGCTGCTCTGCGAGCTGGCGCTTGAGGGTGGCGAGACGGCGTTGGGCGACTTGGAGATTGCCTTTGATCACGGTCAGAGGCGTCTTCAGTTCATGACTGGCCAGGTTGAGGAAGTCATTGATGAGCAGACCCAGTTCTTGCTGCGCGCGTGCTCTGACGCGCGTCTCGACCTGCTCAGACAAGCAGTGGATGTAGTCGATGACCAGCATGGTCTCCGCTGCGACGGCTTTGACGAACTCGATCTCCTCGGGCATGTACCCGCTGTCAACACCAGCTTTGGCGATGACAAGAGCGCCAACTAGCTGCTGCTCGAGAAACAAGGGAACAACTAGCAACTGCTTGACGCCAACATCTGTCCGGTAGCCGGGTAGCCCGTGTACGCGATCGTTCGGGAGCACCATCTCCTGGCCTGCGAAGAGGCGGGCAAGCACCGTTGCGTCGACAAAATCCGAGGGCAAGAAGCGCCCTCTTATCTCCCGGCGATACTGTTCTTGTTCCGGGGTGAAGCCACTTCCCACCGCATAATGCACACGACCGGCTCCAGGCTCAAGAGCCAAAATGTTGACATGCTGGCAATCGAGGACCTGGCGAATCACGTCCACCAGCTGCTGAGCCACGAAGAGTACCGGAGGCGATAGGAGAAATATCCCCTCAGGAGAGGCGCAAGGAATATGCTCAGGAATGTGCGCGATGGCTTCTCTCAGCGTTGACACTGCCTGGTGGACGCGCTGGAGATGGAGCGCTTTCTGATAGCGGTGCGTGATCTCATGGAACACACAGACGCTGCCGAGAGGCTGCTGCTGTGCATCAAGCAGGGGCAAGGCGCACAGGGTGACGTAGACCGTGCGCCCGGAAGGCAGCTGGAGCGCCCTGGTTTCGTATTGGAGACTGCCTGCCGTCTCCTCATCCACAAGCAGGCGCATGAGCCAGGGCTCGAGTGCGCTGGCGCGTTGGGGCTCGTCGCTGCTCTCATAGCGCGCAAGGAACTTCTGGTAGTCTCTCCCGCGGCAAAGAGCTTCAGAAGGCACTTCAAAGAGCTGGAGGGCTGCTGCATTGGCCTGTAGGATCTTCCCTGCCCCATCACAGACAATGACGCCATCCGGGAGTGGATCAAAGTTGTATGCGAGTTGATGTGATGGCATGATCCCCCCTTGTGGTACTGCTTTGCTGTGCCACTCATGCAACACAGCAGAGCTTGTAGCAATCCATGGCACATGGGCTACAGGGGTGATGGTAGCATCACGGATGGCACTTCCTCACGGCATTTGCCCACGCGCCAGAGTGTGGAGCCACGTTCCGGGTGACGGAGCTGGTCCTCCTGATACTAGTATCAGGAGGAAGTGTCATGAAAACGTCATGAGCAGCGTTATGAGGTGTAACTCTCAACCGTGAGCTGGAGATGTCAGAGCTACAACTTGCTTCAAGTTAAAAACAAGAAACCCGCACGAGAGGCGGGTTTCTTGGGCGCACCCAGAGGGATTCGAACCCGCCCATCTGACAGATGAGTTTTACGATGGCTTGGAACAAGAAAGCAAACCTCATTATGAAAATTTCAGTGTTCTTGGCGAATGACGGTAAGCTATTAACGATACGGGGATGTAGATGCTCTTTAAGCGATTGGAGAAGCGATCGGGGATAGATAGTAAGAAGGTGGGTGCTCATCAGTGTCGCCGATACATGGCAATGACACAGTTAGCAATGGGACGTAGTCCTTTGGATGTGCAGCGACAGATGGGACATACTACCCTCACTATGACGAACCACTATGCTTCTCTTACTACGCAACACTTACAAAAGTCTCACGAGAAGTATTCACCCATGAGGGCTGAAAAGAGCAGTTCGGAAGAGGCATTTGGTGAGGGCTATTGGAGCGAGTAGCTCTCTTTTCAGAAAGAAAGGATACAGTTATAATAGCTGCATCCTTTTTGTATTTGCGGGAGGTGTATATGCCGAAGCGTCCACGTTCTCACGAAATTGAAGAATTTTCGCGAGGGCGATTACGTGATCTTTTTGGTCGGCTTGGATGGGTTGTTTGGGATTTGCACCCAGATTATGGAGAAGACCTTCTTGTTCGCATTTTCACTAATGGGGCTGCTACTCACTATTCCTTCTTTGTTCAAGCTAAAGCCACTGATCATATAGATAGGTATATTGACAAGGAGGGTACATGCTTGAACTTTCCTATAGATGTTGATCACCTTAAATACTGGGAGCAGTTCTGGGAGCCTGTAATTTTGACTGTTTGGGATTCGGTCTCAGATATTACATATTGGGAGATAGTTCAAGATTATCTTGAATCGAGCGACGTAGATATATCTCGTAAAAAGCTTAGCGTCAATATTTCAAGAACTAATATTCTTGATGATAAAGGGCTGAAAAGAATCCAGGAAGAAACAATATCAAGATTTCAGCGCTTTGAATTAACTTGTGAAGGGGTCTATGCCCTTATAGATTTATTAGAAAAGAGTCTAAATGTCAAAGTGATCTATGAGCCTGGAGATGATTCAATAGGAGTATTTTATTATTCCAAAGACACCGGTGAACGTGAACATATGGAATTGATCTGCTTAGGTGAATTTGCAGAAATGGCGGTCAAGGCTGCGGAGATAGCTAATATGACCCCACAACAGATGTTTGAGCGCTCAATTTATGACCACATTAAGGGCCAGCTTGATAATAGTCCCTCTTAAGTGTAGCAGAGTTACAAACGTTTATTATAAGGCGCGGATGTTTTGGGAATTGAAAAGTGGTTATAGGGCTGTTTTTGATGCATTTTGTTCTATTGAGAGATGTCTATTCAGAGCAGCTAGTTCTCTAAAAAAGGCAGCAGTTCCGTTGCATCTCAATTGCCTCTAGAGGCTGTTCGAGGAGGTATTTATAACCACTAATTTACACGCAGCAGGTTGCGGATTCAAGGCTCTAGCTTTTCTTCACCCTCCAAATAGCCCTTCGTTAACTCGCTTTGAGGGCGCGCATCAATCTTGTTTAAACTCATCGATTTCATCACGTGTAACCGTTCTGCCAAGTTGTCTACTCAGGCCATCTAAAATACGTGCTCGCATTAACCTGGTTATTGATTTACCTTCTTCTGCGCGCTGAATCGTAGACACCGAAACATCTGACAGAACGGACAAATCCTGACGTGTTAGCCTTGCGACTTCGATACGGAAATCTTCTAACCTCATAAGGACTACCTCTGCAACTATTATTGATAGCTAGTTTAGCATACAAAGAGGTTTAAGACAATCTCCCTTTCATTCTATTGTACATTGCCAATACTGACTATTTTTGACTATTCAAAACTATTGTCAATTATTAAATCCAATGCTATACTTGTATCGAAAGGTGGAAATCTAATGGTTTTAATCTCTGATGTGACTGCCCTGGTCACCTGCTCGCATCCCGACGCCGCGAAAGGCTACTATGTCGGGCGGCGTGATTGCTTCATGGATACGCCCTCCAATGAGCGCATCTATACAGACAGCGAACTATTGGAAGAACTCCGCCAGATTGCTCAGGATGTGATGGGCTATCCCAATGAAGAAAACTCCTGGTACTACAGCGTTGTGTGCTTGGTTGGCAACATGAGTGCGCAAGTGTTCCCTGCTACGCCCGAGGAGTGCCAGCAATGGGAGACTGAGTATCGTCACTGGCAAGAGCAGTATGAGCAGGAGATGGCGCAAGCGCGTGATTCCGAATCGTTTCAGCCCGCGGCCTTCCAAGAGGCATAGGAGAATAGCAACCTCGCATCGGCAGGATAGGCAAATAATACTGCCTATCCTGTCATTTTAGCAATGATACCCTACAGCTTGTAAATTTGAAGAAAAAAGGAGACATTTATGCCATACAAGGACAAAAGCAAGTACAAATCTGAAGCTTATCGGGAATATATGCGCAACTACCAGAGAAGTTGGCATCAAAGGAATAGAGCGCGGAGAATTGCTAAGGTTTACGAGAGAAAAGAGCGGTTGTGGGAGTTCTATAACCAATTGAAAGCAACTTTAGAGTGTGCTCAATGCGGAGAAAACCACCCTGCTACCCTGCAATTTCACCATCGCGATCCCCAGAAAAAGGAGTTTAATTTGTCCGAAGCGGTTCGTGAGGGTTATAGCATTGAGAGGATCAAAAGAGAAGTGGCGAAGTGCACCGTGCTTTGCGCTAACTGTCACGCTAAAGAGCATTACGAGTGGGCGAGGCGTAACAAGAGGCCCTCCAGGGAAGGGTTGGCAGGTCAACTTCTAGCGGTAGAACAGGAACTTGTTATTAGCCAGGAAGAGGAGTTTGCACATGCCGTTGAAAACCAATATGTACCGGCTGATGTAGACATCTATGAAGATTCTGATGATGGATTCTAGCACGATGCAAACAAGACAAGCGCACCCGGCAGGAGTCGAACCCGCAACCTACTGATCCGAAGTCAGCCGCTCTATCCATTGAGCTACGGGTGCATCGCATAAATTGTAGCACATACGTCAACGACATCGCTAAGTACTGGACCGCTAGTCTAACCCCCGTAGCGACGATGCCCGCTACCACCAGCAAGGCTGCAGCGACGATAAGCAGTGGCAGGACCATGGTACCGGTCGCCAGTAAGATCGTCAGCAAAAGCATGGCGAAAGCAAGGGCGGCGCCAATCAGTGCTGCTACTGTGAGTTTGCCCAGTGTCGCCAGTGGCTGACGCGACCAGATACCTTTATGTGTTGTTACTTGCATTTTGTAGAATCCTTCCTAATGCAAAGCCCCTTGACCTTTTCGGTTTTCCCATCTATACTCTAGCCTGTTCAGGGCCGTGGGGAGCACGTTGGTCGCAAGAACTTTTACGATCCGCTTTGAGGATACTGCACTAATCATAGTCCTTCGTTAACCAGTGCTCGACATCTGCCCTGATACGGTCGAAATCGACTGCTGCTGGATTCGTCATATAGTGAAGGGTAGTCCCTTTGGTCAGCAGGATCAGCCAGGTAGCCGCACTGCCTGGATCAAGTTCCGCACGCAACAGGCCCTGCTCTATGCCATCGCGGATAACCTGTTCAAGGTAGGTATGCCACCTTTCATCTAACCACTTGATCATGTCACGAATTGCCGGATCGTGCAGTGAACGAAGGACAAGTTCGTTTAAAACGATGAACATTTCCGGCTTTTCTTGCACAAGGTATTGCAGCTCCGCAAGCTCTCCACGGATTTGCTCCAACGGCGTCCTCATCTCAAAAGGAGAACCTGGCAGGTACACCGTCATGAACTGCTGGAGCAGGTACTCGACCACGCTCCGAATAAGATCTTCTTTCCGGGCGAAGTAATAATGCAGGGTGGCGATATTCACTCCAGCTCGCGCTGCAATATCCCTCGTCCGTAGCCGTTCAAAGCCGCCCTCTGCAATGAGATGGTAAGCCGCCAGTACCAGTGACCGCCGCCGTTGATCGCCTTGCGTTTTGGGCGCTGTACCTTCCCTCAGGATGCGCTCGGCGACAGTGTCGATGCTCTGCGAAGTTTGCTCGGTATCATCCATGATTTTCTCCTCAATCAATCACTTGATTGAATATATCGCAAAAATGCCTCTTTGTCAATCAACTGATTGACAATTTTCCGTGATGAGCTTAAAAAAGATGCCCCAGCATGGATTTCTGACTAAAAAAGAATGAGTATGAGAAGGCTCTAACTCCCTCTCCAACACACATCAATAGAGAGGAAAATGGGCAAAAAAATATTAGCGCGCAGAATGAGCGCTATTTGCACCCTATCTGGCAGAAAACAAACGCAAGTGCTAATTCGCTATCACGTCAATGTCCTGGCCCCTTGATAGACTTGGCATTGCGTAAATGCTTGTTGAAAGTTGCAGCAATGCTCAGAATCAATTGCGGTACGAAGAGAACCAGCACGGTCGAGAACGGGCCTATAGCCTGTAGCAATACTCCCGTCACGACTAGCCCGATGGGTTCGCCGCCGACGGCGATCAGGCGGAAGACACTGTTGACACGACCTTGCAGGTGATCGGGGATCAGCGCGAGACGGTAGCCAAACTGCACCGAGGTGTAGATCGGCACGATGATAAAGCTAAGGGACGTCACCACACCTAGTATAAAGGGGTTTGGTGCGATAGCGAAGAGCAACCACGTCAATGCCCAGACCCACGTTGAGCCGATCATGAGCTGGGGGAAGCTAAAGCGCTTTTCGAGCGGAGTTACCAGTAAAGACCCCAGGATGCTGCCTATCCCCCCGCAGGCGAAGATCAAGCCAATTGCGAAGGAGGATGCGTGTTGACCCTGTGCCAGTACGATCAAGATGAGCGCGTAGCCTATGACTGGCATGGTGATGCCGCCGGTGAGCAGGGCTATGAAACGTATGAGAGGTTGGTGCCAGAGCCAGGAAAGACCTTCTCTGATATCCGCCCACAAGCGGATTGGTGCCGGGTTGCGCTCTTCCTGAAACTTTGTCTTGATGAAGAAGAGCGAAAGGACCGAGGCTGCATACGAGATTGCATCCGTTAAAAATGGGATGGCGCGTCCAATGCTGTAGAGAGCACCACCCAGCGATGGGCCGAGCAAGCCTGAGGTTGAGTCAATGACCATGTTCTGTGCTACGGCGGTCGAAAGTTGCTCCTTGGAGACAACACGAGGCAGGCAGGCCGTCTCCGCCAGGTTAAAGAATGTGAAGAGCGTGCCCTCAACAAGCGAGACGATATAGAGCTGCGCGATGGTCAGGTGACCGAAGATCAGCGCGAGCGGAATGCTACCCAATGCGAGTGCGCGCCCGCTATCGCAGAGGATCATGACGCGCTTGCGGTCCCAGCGGTCAATCAATGCCCCGGCAGGCAGGACGAAGAGAGCATAGGGAATTCCGCGCAGGGCGGCTATCAAGCCTGCCTGCGCGGGGGAATGCGTTATTGCGAGTACGAGTAGTGGGAAAGCCAGCAGCGAGACGCGTGATCCAACGGAGGAAACCAGTTGGCCGCTCCACAGGAGCATAAAATCACGGTTGCGCCATAATGGAGTCGGACCTTTGGGTTCTGTAGCTTCTTTCGTAGCAAGTATTTTGTCTGGTACCTGTGACATTGCATTTGCTCCCTTTGAGTATCTTTATAGACGTTTATGGATTGGCATAAAGAGCTGATGGGTATGGCTGATGGCATGCTCTCGTGGTTGAATGAGATGGTCAGGGTGGCAAAAGCAACGGCGTTGTCGATCAGCAACGTAGAGAGACGTGCCCGGCGACACACGCCTGGGGTATAAAGCAAGGGAGGAAAGCAACTACAGAGATGCAAAGTGCACTACTTATCCTGGTTTCTGCCATGAGTAAGCAGGTAGTGTATGAGGTAGCGCCATTTCCTGCCGCGTAAGCCCGGCGTGATCGCCTACGCGGCCAGGTGGCTCATTAGAATATTCATAATGGTAACAGCCCACTCGGTCAGTTGATTGTAGCCGGAGTGGTGTGGTGATTGTATTCTCATGCATAGGATAGTAGCATTACCTCTTGCGCAGTGTCAAGGCAAGCGGTCATACCAGTTGCCCGCGCAGAACAGTAACCGCTTGACCGCTAATATATACGCGATCGCCACTCAGGCGAACATGCACTACTCCACCGCGGGCTGAGGCCTGGTAGCCGACCAGTTCGTTTTTGCCCAGGCGTTTGGTCCAGAAAGGACTCAGGCAGCAATGGGCCGAGCCGGTGACGGGGTCTTCGTCAACGCCTACCTGGGGTGCAAAGAAGCGCGAGACAAAGTCGAAGTCTTTTGAACTGGCAAGGCTGGTGACAATAACACCTCGCGCTGGTGTCTTTGCCAACAATGTGCAATCCGGCTGCGCCTTGCGCACAATTTCTTCGGAATCGACCTCTACCAGGTAATCATAGTGGCTCTTGCCGATATACTTAGCGGGAACACCCAGAGCTTCTAACAGTCCGGGAGGGGCGCTTGCCGGTTCTTCCGGCTTGGCCGGAAAATTCATCTCGATCCCATCTCCTCTGCGATCAGCCGTTAAAAGCCCGCTGCGGGTGTGAAAGCGTGCCTGTTCACCCGGTACAAGGTGGCCTGCTTCCCATAAAATATGCGCGCTGGCGAGGGTCGCGTGACCACACAGGTCAACTTCGACTGCCGGGGTGAACCAGCGAAGATTATAGCCGTCTTCCTGCCTGTGCAGGAAAGCGGTTTCGGAGAGGTTCATTTCTCGCGCTACATTTTGCATCCAGCCTATGTCTTGTGGCTCGGGTAGAACGCAAACCCCGGCAGGGTTGCCTGAAAACGGTTTGTTAGTGAACGCGTCCACTTGAAAGATTGAGAGTCCCATAGGTTACATTCCTTTTCCTCTGCTCTCTCTTCCCCTCAGACCTCAAAAGTCCTCTCAAGCCTGAGCAAGCATACCCTTAGGAATCAAGAGACTGATGGCATAGGGATCAGGTCGAGCGGAGATTCGCCACGCAGGAAGCGTGCGACGTTGGCCATCGCCATCTGTAACGCTCGCTCGACAGCAGCACGGCTGCCGCCGGCCATGTGCGGGGTGACGATCACCTGGGGCAAGTCGGCGAAAGGATTGCCTCCTGGGCGCTCGTCACGCAGCACGTCGAGGGCCGCCCCCCCGAGTTTGCCACTCACAAGAGCGCGGCGGAGAGCTGCCTCGTCGAGTATCTCGCCGCGTGAGGTGTTGATCAGAAACGCTCCCGCCGGCATTTTTGCCAGCTCGGCCTCGCCAATCAGCCCCAGGGTGGCCTCAGTCAGGGGCAGGTGCAGGCTGACGATCGTGGAGGATGCCAACAGGTCGTCAAGCGAGGCATAGCGCATACCGAACTGCTGTTCGATCGTCGCATCCACGGCATGGCGGGCCATGTACAGCAGACGCGACCCGAAAGGCAGCAGTCGCTCGGCCACCGCGCGGCCGGTGTTGCCAAACCCGACGAGGCCGACCGTTGCGTTGGCCAGGTCGCCCACTCCAGCCTGGAACAGCTCCATTGTCGGCCAGCCTCCCTGGCGGACAGCCGATTCGGCGGCCACGAACCGTTTGAGGAGTGCCAGCATCAAGAGAATCGTATGTTCGGCGACCGCTGCCGCGTTGGCGCCTGGCGTATACGCTGCCACGACCCCGGCTGCCTGCAGTGCATCGAGGTCAAGGTTGTCGTAGCCAACGCCGACGCGCTGGACGAGGCGCACACGCGGCACGAAGGAGAGCAGGCGCGCATCCACTTTCCGATGGATGACGAGCAGGATCTCAGCTTCCGCTCCATACTGAGCGAGGTCTTCCTCACTGGACGTCGGGACCGCATCAAAGCCGACACTGGCAGGAAACGATGGCCGAAGGCGCTCGACCACGGGGGACGGGAGCGGGTCGATCAGCAGGACTCTGGGCATGAGAAACCTCCTTCTCGCTTTCCAGGAACAAAGAGCAACATCACCTGCTTTCACGTAGAGAGCCAGGGTTCGCGGAAGGAGGCGACGATCCGTACAGGGATAAAGTTACAGGAAAAACGAGAGGTTGTCAATACGAGGAGCCAGAAGATCCAGGATTTCTCAAAAGTCGCGGCAAGCGGGATTGTTAAGGGCGGTAGCCCTTAACCGGAGCGCGAGGTGTCCTCGCAAAATGTTCTCTCAGGGCGGGTGGGTGGGGAAGAAAAGGACTTTTGAGAAACCCTGCCAGAAGATCTGAAAGTGACTCCGTTCGATCCAGCAGGCCTTCATACCATTTGCAATTGCAAGGGCAATATGATACACATAAATATGGTACGGTGAACGAAGAACAGGATGAGATTCGTAGGATTGTGCCTCTCTGCTATCGGTTTTCCATAACTGGAACGGCTAGAAGGAAGCAAGAACGCGATGTGTGTTGCATGCGGACAAGAGCTATGCAAGACCTGCAAGGGCTGCCATAATAAAGAGTGCAAACGCTATACTGAACCCACCGATAGGTGCGAAATCGAGGAAGAACCTGGGCCGCAAAAGGGCCGGGAAACAAAGCAGCCAGGTCGTGAGGCGTTTTTTGACGGCTTTCCTACATATTTGAGTGCTTCTGAACAGGCAGGCTGACTTCCATGAGAAGGAGTCTGGGTACGTGCTTTCATGAGTTGAAGACGATAGCTGATGAGAGGGGGTGATAACGAAAGGAGGGCGTAACAAATCTATATTTCAAATAAGCGTTGCTGTTCTACCTCGCCACTGCTGTCTTTCTGTGCACTGCCAGGATTGTGCTTTCTGGATTCAGGTACCGGGATGATTTGGGATATTTCCTGTTCATACTCAGCTGGAGTGTAATCTTTGGGGGGAAACAGAAACTCGCTCATCGGGTCATGCGCTTTATAGCGTTCCAACGCCAGGTCACGATGCTGGACTGCGTAGCAATAGACGCAGCCATGCGGGCAGGTATCGTATTCCCCGATGTCTTTTGATGCGAAACAGCCGCATTCTTTGCGGTTACCACGTAGCTCGACTCCATCTGCGATTGTAGTGCCGGAAATCCGTTCGAGGCGTTGTGCATCGACGCAGCGTGCCTCTTCGCTAATCCCTAAAATGACGAAGGCTTTCTGCGAGCAAATCTTCAAACGCATGCCATACGACCTGGCGATTTCAACCAGGTCGACGACCAGGTCTCGCACAGAGCTAATAGCCGTTGCTTCGTGTTCATGCCAATCAAAGCCGAACTCGCGGGCTGCCCAATCCATGTTACGCCTGGTTTTTTTGTAAATCTGAGCAAACGAGACAACTACCTCATCTGTTGTGCCTGCAAGCGACTTTGCCAGTATTTCAAAGTTGTTACGATGCCAGTTATAGGGAGTCAAGGAGGAGATGACAATCGGATCATAGCGCCAGACAGCTACATGTGGACCATATGTGCCAGCCAGTTCCTTCATATACTCGACAGTATGCGCATAGTGGATGACGCGGAATTCCAATTCGCGTGGGTAGCCGGTGATGGTATGCTGAACAATAAATGGGTAACTCATCTCCCGCACTGCTGGCAGATGCTTGAGAAATGGCCCGATGTTCTTTGTCCAGAATACAAAGCCGTCTACATTCTCGGGGGTTAGATCAACGCTGTAGATCTGCTGACTATATGGGTTAACCATCTTACAATAGCCAGCATGCAAGCGATTCATGAACCATTCGCCATAGAAGGTAGGGATATCTGTTTTGTAGCTAGCAGAAATTATCATTGCAAGTGTTCTTCTAGTTCGCGCTTTCCAGTTACTTCGTATGCAGGAATGAGTATAGCAGAGAGACGACGAGATAGGAAGATGCTACGAGTGACCAATCCAGGAGGGGGAAAAAGGAAAAACACTCGTGAAAAAGCAGAGAATCTGGTAGAGTATAGATCTAGGTATGTGCAATAATCTGAAAGCATCATGAACAACTCCCTTTTTATGCACGAGCTGACACAGCGATACAACAGACACAAGTGATACAAGTGATACAAATGATACAAATGATACAAACCTCATTGGAAATGCACTGGTGAGATACAGAGAGGATGTGGCACTTATGAAACGTATTTGTGTATTTGCTGGTTCAAACCCTGGAGTGCGCCCGGAGTATCAGGAGGCGGCACGCGCGCTTGGTCGGGAGATAGTAGCACGCAGGTTGGGGGTGGTTTATGGAGGGGCTAGTATAGGGCTAATGGGAGTGCTAGCAGATTCGGTACTGGCTGGAGGAGGCGAGGTTATCGGTGTTATACCGCGTGGGTTGTTTCGCCGGGAGGTAGCGCACGGGGGGCTAACTGAGCTGCATGAAGTGGCCAGTATGCATGAACGCAAGGCCTTGATGGCTGATCTCGCGGACGGATTCATCGCGCTGCCAGGGGGTTTTGGCACGTTTGACGAACTCTTCGAAATCGTTACCTGGGCTCAGCTTGGATTGCATAGCAAACCGGTAGGTGTGCTCGATGTTGCCGATTATTTCGCGCCCTTGCATGCCCTCGTCGTTCATGCCTCCGCAGAGGGTTTCATCCCACCGGCCCACCTGGCTATCCTGATGCAAGAGCAATCTCCTGCTCGTTTGCTAGATCGCTTTGCCACCTATAGACCACCTGAGAGTGTTTCCAAGTGGACAGAGCTTCCACCGGAACGCTAGGTTAAACTTGGAAATCTGGTCTATTTCTCGTAACCAAATACCTCTAATGACCGTTAAACTAAGATATAGTAATTTTTAGTACTCATGTTATTGATCTTTTCCATTGAGGAAGGAGTGAATAATGTTTAGGCGAGTCATGCCACCTGCCGCAGCCCAGACGTTACGAAGCGCTACCATTCTAATCGTTGAGGATGATACAGACCTTGGAGAGTTCCTCCAGCAGGCTATCGATGAGGAAACCCCTTATACTACTGCTGTCGTAGCAGACGGACCTCATGCCCTGGAGAAGGCCCAACAAGTTCATCCCTGCCTACTGCTGCTCGATTATCGATTGCCAGGAATGACCGGGTTGGAGATCTATGACTGTCTTCAGGATATGGAGGGAACACGCGGTGTGCCAGCGATTATGATACGCGCGATACCCCCAACCGAAGAACTCCAGCGACGGGGGATTTATCAACTGCGTCAGCCGAAGGATACCGGGAATGTAATACGTATGATTACTCATGCGCTGGCAAGCTTTGAGGAGCAGCGTTTGAGTGAGAGTCAACAGTATGTTTGAAATGAGAGAGAATAGCTACCGCGCGGGAACAAGCTATCTCTTCTCGGGAGTATCTGGTACAATACTAGTGTCGAGGCAATATCGACGTTGATCTAGCAGCATGTTCAGTGTTCAAAGGAGGGTTTGTACCGTGGCGAACAAAGAACAGAAAAAAGTACAGAAAGCTCTACCGAAGTCGAACAAGCAGAAAAAGGAGATGCAGAAGGAGAAAAAGGCTGCTAAGTCGGCCGGGGGCATTTCTTTGAAGAAGGAATAAAGCGATAGGTCTATTCAGTAAGAGGTGTGAATCATACTGGCGGGGTGTCCCCCCCGCCAGTATGATTCATAGGCTTGACACTCTTGATACAATGCGGATAACTAGCCATCCAATATTACATGCTGCCAGGCGGGCAATAGAGCTATAGATGTCAGCGCTTGAAAGAAAAAGACATGCAGAAATGGGGGTCGTGTGCAATCGAAATCTCACAAAGATGCAAACAAACGCGAGCCGACCTCGACGTCAGGGATGGCTCAAGCTAGACCGGAAAGATACGCAAAGCAGGAAGACCAGTGGGCTGTACTCCAGCGTGAGGTAGAGCAAGGGGATACGCACCGGCGAGCAGAGGGGTCAGGTAGGGATCAGCGAGACACAGAAGACGATGCTAATACTCTCCAAGAATCCATTCAGCCAATTGAGCAAGCACCGAATCATGTAGATATTGTGGTTGTAGGGGTAGGTGGTGGTGGTATGAACGCTATTGATCGCATGATTAACACACGTGTGCGAGGAGTGCGCTATGTAGTATTGAACACCGATGCGCAGGTCCTTTCTTTATCAAAGGCGTCCGAATGTATTTGCCTGGGACAGCATTATACAAAAGGTCTCGGGGCAGGTGGCAACGCCACAGTAGGTGCACGAGCAGCAACTGAAAGCACAGAAGAGATTCGAGCCGCCTTAGAGGGTGCCGACCTGGTATTCATTGCTGCCGGTATGGGTGGGGGAACGGGAACGGGGGGCGCTCCGGTTGTTGGCTCAATTGCTAAAAAGATGGGGGCACTTACCATCGGTATTATCACACTGCCGTTTGCATTTGAGGGATCACGACGCAGGCACATTGCCGAGGAGGGCCTGGCGGCATTAAGCGCTGAAATTGATGCGCTGATTACGGTGCCGAATGATCGACTACTCTCTGTTAGCGGGCGGGACCGCGGCCTCACCGATGCTTTTAAACTGGCAGATGATGTCCTGCGCCAGGGCGTACAGGGTATTGCCGAGGTAATCAATGTACCGGGGCTGGTCAATGTAGACTTTGCTGATGTACGTAGTGTGCTACGTGAGGCCGGTACGGCATTGATGAGCATCGGACAAGGGAAAGGAAACGATCGGGCTCAGCGTGCGGCTGAGGAAGCTATTGCAGGCGGTTTTCTGAGTGTAACTATTCGCGGTGCCCAGCGAGTGCTCTTCAATATTAGTGGTGGTGAGGACATGACCCTTTTTGAGGTCAACGAAGTAGCAGAATACATTGGAAATGCCATTGCTGATACAGCAGATATCACATTTGGAGCAGTCATCGACCCCACACTTGATGATATGATTCGTGTAACCCTGATTGCCGCAGGGATGCAGGATTCACCAGGCAGGCGCATACCTGCGATCCGCCTGGAGCAGCCACGCGCTCCACATGGTACGCTGGGGCATGCTGGGTCGTCAAGTACACCGGGTTCAGCAGCGCGAAATATCGGTGGTCCTGAGCAACTGCCGGTGGTAGAACCTCAGCGTCCATCTCGCCCTTTGGGGACTCCAGCGCGTCCGCAACGCAGTCTCGACGACCTGCGTGGACTGCGCAGCATGGGCCGCCGTCACGAGACACCAAGAGCAGTTCGGAGGACAGATGAGGAAGGTGAATTAGAGGTCGATGATGTGGACGTACCGCCGTTTTTGAAGAAGTATGACTGAGAACGGTTCTGAAAGAATCCCTATGGACCTGATGAGTAAGGCCTCTACGGTAGGAAAAGTGGGCTGACGCTCGAGCGTGTTCACGCCTACCCCACCTCCCCACCGTTGGGCGCGGTCAATCGATCTCTACAAATTTTTGTCAGCAGCGACGGCTCGTCCGTGTTCACCACCCTTTTTACCGATCCTCGAATAGAACTCAGAGCCTTGCTGACGCTTGGTAGACTCGCCACCTTTTTTACCAATTTCAGCGTAAAATTGGGGTCCACGTTTCTCCTTGACCGTTTCTCCCCCCTTTTTGCCAATTTTGGAGTAGAATTCAGGCCCATACTTCTCACGTACAGCCTGACCACCACGCTTAGCCTTTTGTGATCCTGGTTCTGGTCCACGCTTGTTGTTTGCCATAGTGAGTCCCGCCCTTCTGAAGCTCATACTTCCACGTTTGCCCGACATACAATGCGGTGAGATATTCTGCTACAGAACACCTCGCTGTTTCCCTACGGGGACTGATGTTTGCGCGCGCGCGCCACACGATTGGCAATCATTGCAGCCGTGATACCAGCGCCAACACCGTTATCGATGTTGACTACAGAAAGACCTGGCGCGCACGTTTGCAACATCGAAAGCAATGCGGCGACGCCTTTGCCGCCTAATCCATAGCCAATCGATGTTGGCAAACCAATTACAGGAACAGGAACCAGCCCTGCCACTACCGATGGTAATGCACCGTCCATGCCCGCAGCTACAATGATTGCATCTACTTCTATGGCGAGAAGATCCCGCAATGGTTCCAACAAGCGATGCAATCCTGCCACTCCAACATCATAGATGCACGTTACATCACATCCCATTTCTTCTGCGATGAATGCAGCTTCCTCCGCCACTGGAATATCGGATGTGCCAGCGCTGATTACACCAACAAGCCCTCCGGTGCTACGACGTACATAGTCAGGCCTGTAGATAACTACTGCGTGAGCAGCTTCGCGGGTGCGAATGGTATATGTTTGAAACGACTCCCGCAGCGCCTCTACGGCTTCTGGTTGAACGCGACTGATAATCGCTCGTCCTGTTTCCTCCAGGAGATTCCGGGTCATCGCAATGATCTGCCCTGGATCTTTTGTTTCACCAAAGATGATCTCTGGTACCCCTTTGCGCTGTTCGCGTTGAGGATCGGGGCGAATCTCGACTACCGGTGAGACGTGATTACTCTCTGAATTCTGCAATTTCTGCTGAAAACCATTCACAGAAAGGAGCTGACCATCCTGCTCAAGACCTGGTTGACTATTCCTATTTGCATGCCTGAATGCTTCCTGACCAAGCATGAAAGTGAGTTCTTCCAACTGCTCGTCAGCTTCATGGCTCACAGAAATATGCATCCTTACTAGAGGTTAACACAAAAATCTCATTTGGGAGTTCTTCAACCAGTCACAGTTTAACATAGTTCTATCAAATGAGCAAGGCAGCTTCGGCAACATTTTCATTTGAGTTGATACGGGCGGCGTCTTGCCCACCTATGATACAATTGGCAGATAGTTCTACGTAATGGTCGGTTTGTTAAGATAGAGGGCTTTTCCAAAGATATCGAGGATAATCAGGAGAGTCCTTGCGTTAGGTAAGCTCTAAGAACGCTTAGATAAAGATTGATCATGAACAATACCCGTTCTTTTGCGTTGAGTTCAGGCGTTTTATGTATGGTGTTGCTACTTATGTTAGCGGCGTGTGGTCCGGCGGTTAGCCAAGTTGCACCGCAGGCAACCGTCACCGTCAGTAGTACATTTCAATCACAAGTTTCGCCGGTACCAACTGTGCCTACTTATCGTTGTGGGGCATGGGCGTCGAACAACGCTCCAGGCACTTTCTCGACCATTACGATTTATGCAAGGCTGACCAAAAACGTCGCAGGGGTTGGTGGCGCAACAGCCACGGCTATAGTGCATTTCCAGAATGGAGACCAGACACTTGATCGACGCCCTATGAGTGACACGGGAGGCTACGTCTCGTTCACATTACCCTTGCAGGGTCGTCAACCGGATAAAATTCCAGCTACGGTTGATGTGATTTTCACGAACTTCCCAGGGGGTACTGTGCGCTGCTCGCCAGCTTTTTTCACGCCGATGTGAGTTTCTGGCAGCCTGGACAAAAATGAGTACTCCGTTGAGCAACGACGATGCGTTCAACAAGGGTGCCGCAGCGCACGCAGGGCTTTCCTTGCTGGTGATAAACACGGACGTGATCGTAGTTATCACCGGCTTCTCCCCACAGGTCGCGATATTCGCTGAAGGATGTGCCGCCATGCTCTATACCAAGCGTCAATACTGAGACTATGCCCTCATGTAATTGCTGTATCTCTGAGAGGGTAAGAGAGTTGGCTGGACGTAGGGGATGGATGGATGCATAGAAAAGCGCTTCATCCGCGTAAATATTGCCAAGCCCAGCAAGTACTTGCTGGTTCAGCAAGACCTGTTTGATTGCGCTCTTGCGTCCAGAAATGCCCTGGATCAGTGTTTCGACTGTAAATTCCTTGCTTAAGGGCTCGGGACCCAATCCTTCTAACGCCTCTTGCTCACGCTCACGCGGCCAGAGTTCGATGCGTCCAAATTTGCGGGGATCGGTAAAGAGCAAGCGCCCTGCGCCTGCGAGATTAAAGCAGACGCGGCAATAGAGCAGATCACCTGCTTTAAAGGATGGGCTTTCATCGATTGTGGTTGCAATTGCTCTAGTCTTCTCATCGATTGCATTTTTCCTGAAAGATGGACCTTTTACATTCCAGGCGACAGGGTCGGTTGTTTTTAAATTTGTGTCAATTTCCCAGCCACGAGGAAGGAGGAGCAAGTTACCAGTCATGCGCCGGTGAATGGTAAGGATGAGATCACCACTCAGATCTATTACAAGTAATTTCCCCCTGCGCCGTACGCCGCGTATAGATCGATCTGCAATTTCTGCTAGGAAATCGGCGGGATCAGGATGCCCAATCGTGCGGTCCCAGAAGACAAGAGCATCACAAATCGTTGCGCCTACGATGGCGTTGCGCAGCTGGCGTGCAGTGTATTCTACTTCTGGCAATTCGGGCATATTTTTTTCGTCTACATTCGCTCACCCCTGTTCCGGAGCGGGAACAGGGCCTATCCAAAAACAACATAACTGAGCATGACAGCAACTTTGACAGCAAAACCGGTCAGGGCTCACGAGAACTCTTCCTGATTGCCTTCGCCCCGCTCAATGCTTCCATCGTCCTTTTGCAGACGACCTCCAAGCAGCTCGTTCAATTTCGCCATCGCCTCTTTCTGCATCGTCGGCATGACGTGCGAATAGATATCCATCGTCATGCTAATATTTTCGTGTCCCAGCAGTTCCTGCACTATTTTCGGGTGCGTCCCGATTTCAAGTAAGAGGGTCGCCACGCTGTGACGCAAGTCGTGAAAGCGGATATCCGGCAACCCTGCCTTTCTCAACAGCGCCTTGAACTCTGTACGCAGGTTCGCTGCTGCAAACGGGCTACCATGAGAGGTACAAAAGACGTAATCGTTCTCCTGCCACTTTACCGCTCCCTGGCGCAAACGCTCTTGCCGTTCCTGGTGCTTTTTCAGGGCTTCCAGTGCAAAAGGGGGGAGCAGGATGCTCCTGTATCCCCTGGTCGATTTGGGCTTCGATTCTATTGTACCACCTTTCAGTTCGACCAGCGAACGCTGGACAGAAATTACTCCTTCGGCGAGATTGACATCGCTCCATTTTAGACCGATTATCTCACCGCGCCGCATCCCAGTTACGAGAGCCAGGACAAACAACGCCTCCAACCGGTGCCCCTGCACCGTCTCAAGCAATCGCAGCGCCTGCTCCACGGTAAGCGAATGAGTCTCTCGCTTTTCTATTCTGGGAAGCGAAACATTATCGCAGACATTCTTGGGAAGGAGATCAACCCGCACTGCGTAATCAAAGGCCTTGTGCAGCATTGCATGAAGCAGCCGCACAGACTGCGGTGAAAGACCTTTCTGCAACGTCTGTGAGTAGAATGTCTGAATGTGCTGCACCGTCAGCTTTGCTAATTGGATACCACCCAGGGCGGGAAGTACATGCCTGCGTAGCTGCATCTCATAACGGACATAGGTGCGGGCGCGAACCGCAGGTTTATGCACGTCTTCTAGCCAATGCGTCAGAAACTGCTGCACCGTTTGACGGGGTGCTGTCATAAACTTTCCCTGCTGCTGGTCATACAGTGCTGTCTTGAGTTGTGCTTGCACCTCTTTTCTGGTCTTGCCATAAAACGTTTTCCGCTTCCCGCCTTCCAGCGAGATGCTGGCTGCCCATCTTCCGTCACTGCGTTGGTAGATGGAACCTTCACCATGTCCGCGTCGTGCCATAAAGCCTTCCCTTTCTGTTCATAGATGTTGGCAAACCTGCTACGAGCATTATGTAGTCATATTCTTTCTTATAGTCTTGGAAGAAGCAAATTACGAACATATGTCCTGGTCCTGAGGGGAATAATTTCTCATTCCCATGCCGACACCAGACGCTGCACTTCACCCGACAGATCTGGAACCTCAAGCCCCAGAGCTTTGCAAAAGGCGATGGCATGCTCTGTCGCGCTAAGCACCGCGAAGGATCCCTGGGAGGTCACGAAGGAAGACCAGGCGTCCATGCCCTGCTCAAGAGCGACAATCCCTCTTGTATATTTCGAGAGGGGCCTGTAGTCCAGTGCCTCGCCAATCTTCATGAGCCGGTAGCAATCCCAGCAATCCATATGATCGCACCAGGCTTGACCGGATGGATCAAAGCGGATCCATCGCGCATGTGGGTGATGGGGACAACGCTTCTTGCCTGGGGCAAGAGGACCTGCCCGTGCTTTTCCGGAAGACGCATCGTTGAGATGAAGAGCAATGTCGCCTTGCACACCTTCACTCTGAGAGAAATGTGCTTCCGGCGCTGAGGAGGGCTGCAAAGAAGCATCTGCTTGTGGAGGAGCTTTATACGGATGGGATATGTTTGATGGAATACTAACATCAGCGTAATCAGTGTAATCAACGTAATCAATGCAAGTTGGGGAAGACTGCTCAACGTGATCGCTAGCTTGAGTTGTTGCAGACATCGATTGATTACACTGATTACAGTGATTAAAGTTGATTACGTCAACATCTCGATGACCTTGAGCATCTTGCATGTCTTTATCTTGAGAGAGAAGATCTTCTGGTGCTGCTGGATGATGTAAAGAAGCACCTGCCAATGGAGGAGTGATGCGATGCATCTGGGACCCGTTTGCTGAAACACTGTCATCAGTGTAATCGGCGTAA